>Ga0310811_10003937_pt1 | contig 18705 bp, 13 predicted proteins | sample YCmetagenome_FD_207642 | JGI IMG/M metagenome (GOLD analysis project Ga0310811, IMG submission 207642) | Soil microbial communities from experimental microcosm in Duke University, North Carolina, United States - YC | ecosystem: Engineered > Artificial ecosystem > Soil microcosm > Unclassified ...
GGTGCTGCTGCCGTCGTACTGTGTGTCCGACGACAGCGCCCTGTACCAGCGGTATTACAAGCGGGAAGTCGTGCGGCGCTGCCAGGAGCTGGTGGGCTTCGAACGGTACTTCGAGCGCAACGACGCCCTGGCCTGACAATCTTGAAAGTGATGGATATGCGTATTCTGCTGCTCCACCCGGTCTCGGACTGGTCGCTGGACCGCATCGCCGAGATCTGCGACCGGGAGAGGTGGCTGCTGACGATCGCGACGATCGAGAGCTCCACGATCGGTGACCGGGTCCCGACGCTGCACGAGTGGATCAGGGTGCCGGCACTGACCGACGACCCGCGGGAACTACTCGCCCAGATCGGGTCCCGGCGCTTCGACGCGGTGGTCGCCGGCAACGAGTTCGCGGTGATCGCGGCCGACGTGCTGGCCCGGGAACTGGGTCTGCACCACAACGACGTCGACGGGATCCGCGCCTCGCGGAACAAGCCGCTGATGCGCGAGGCCTTCGAGCGGCACGGCGTCCCGCAGCCGCGGACGATCGCCAGGTTCGCCTCGCTGGAGGAGAGCCGCGGATTCGACTGGGAGTCCGTGTCCTTCCCGGTGATCGTCAAGCCGATCGACATGGCCATGAGCCTGTTCGTCCGCAAATGCGGATCGCGCGAGGAGGTCGAGGAGACCATCGCGCGCATGCTGGACTTCAAGCTGTCGCGGCTCACGAACTACGTGTTCACGGCCGGCGCGCTCGTGGAGGAATACGCGGAAGGACCCGAATTCAGCATCGAGTGCGTGGTCCAGGACGGAATGCTCGCCGCGCACTCCTTCACCCGGAAGTACGTCTCGCCGCTCCCGTCCTGCTACGAGATCGGCCACCTCTCGGGCGGCGAGATCCCGGAGCGGCACCGCAGCGGCCTGCTGGCGGCGTGCGAGAAGATCGCGGCCGGCTGGGGCCTGGCCCGCGGCGTGATGCACGTCGAGTTCAAGATGACCGACGAGAAGCTGAGCGTCATCGAGGCCGGGGCCCGCCCGGCCGGCGACCACGTGCCGGAACTGGTCGAACTCCAGCACGGGTTCTCCCTCGAGGAGGCCTTCCTGTACAGCCGCCTCGGCCTGGACTGGAAGGCGCCCGACCGCCCGCAGCGGGACCGGGACGTCTGGCACGCAATCCGCTTCGAGTACGCGGAACGCTCCGTCGCCGCACGCCCGGAGAGCGTCGAGGTGGTGCGAGCCGAGAACAGCCTGGACGGGATCGTGGCCGGCGCGGAGCCCTTCTCGGTGAACAGCCGGACCGGCTATCGCCTCGTGCGGAGCACGTCCCTGGCCGAGTTGGACGACTATCTCCGAGCTCTGTAGAAGTGGATACGAATCAGGTGTCGAATGCCAAGCGGGTCGTCGTCGTGGGCGGCGGCCCCGGGCTCTGCGACCGGGTGCGCCTGCTCGGCGCGGCCGTCACGCTCGTGGAGCCGCCGTCCAACTACGACGCGGACCTGGTCCGCATCGCCGAACGCAGTGTGCTGATCGGGTACGACGACCCGGCGCTGATCCCGCTGCTGGCGGCGATCCACCGCGAGACCCCGTTCAGCGCGGTGCTCTCGCTCACCGAGCGCGGTCTGCTGCCCGCGGCGAGGATCGCGGAGGCGCTGGGCGTGCCGGGGCTGCCGACGGAGACGGTCTCCCGCACCCGGGACAAGTTCGCCATGCGCGAATGGCTGCGGGATCAGGGCTTTTCCAAGACCCCCTGCGCGCTGGTGGGCGACGCCGCCGGCATCCGGGCGTTCGCGGACGCGCACGGCTACCCGGTGATCGTCAAGCCGCGGCACGGCCAGGGCAGCGAGCACGTGTCCTGCTTCCGGCGGTCCGAGGACGTGGTCGCGCCCGCCGAGAGCGGCGACGAGTACATCGCCGAGCCGTTCCTGGACGGTCCGGAGTACTCGGTCGAGGCGTTCAGCCGGGCCGGCGCGCACCACGTGATCGCGATCACCGGCAAGCTCACCAACGACGACGACCCCGAGAACCCCTTCGTGGAGATCGGCCACGTCGTCCCCGCACCGATCGCCCCGGAGGCCGCGGCGGCGATCACGCGGTACGTGGCCGGATTCCTCGGCGCCATGGGAATCACCGAGGGCGTCAGCCACACCGAAGTGCGCCTGACGTCCTCGGGTCCCGAGGTCATCGAGACGCACACCCGGGTCGGCGGGGACTCCATCCCCACGCTCGTCCGGCAGGCCACCGGGTTCGACCTGCTCGACCTCGCGGCCCAGTGGCCGTTGGACCCGGACCGGCCGTACCAGGCCGCGCCCACGACCGCCGGCGCGGCCGCGATCCGGTTCTTCACGCCCCCGCCGGGGACGGTCCTCGGCGTCAGCGGGGTCCAGCGCTGGCAGGGGCTGCCCGGCGTCCTGAAGCTGCACCTCCCCCTGGCGGCCGGGGACGAGATCCCGGCCATTCAGGACTCGAACACCCGGGTCGGCTACGTGCTGGCCGCCGCGCCGACCGCCGAGCAGGCGCTCGAGGTGTGCCGGCAGGTCATATCGGGGGTCCGTATCGATGTCCGGCAGTGACACGACCCCGAACGGAACCATTCCCTCAACCCAGACAGGCGGCACCGACGTGCAAGACCACGACAACACGACCAAGGACGCGGCGGCCAAGGGCGGTCTGATCCGCGGCCGGTTCGACGAGGACCTGGACGAGGTGATGGCGCAGATCAACGCCTCCATCGGCTTCGACCGCCGGATGGCGATGCAGGACATCGACAACTCGGTCGCCCACGTCACGATGCTGGCCGAGCAGGGCATCGTCTCCGCCGAGGACGCCGTGTCGATCAAGCAGGGCCTGGAGGCGATCCGGGCCGAGATCACGGCGGGCGACTTCGTGTACTCGGTCGCCCTCGAAGACATCCACATGAACATCGAGGCCCGCCTCGGCGAGCTCATCGGCCCGGCGGCCGGCCGGCTGCACACCGCGCGCAGCCGCAACGACCAGGTCGCCACCAGCTTCCGGCTCTGGGTGCGCGACGCGCACGACCGGGCCTCGCAGCTGGTCGAGCGGCTCATCGGCGTGCTGCTGGAGCAGGCCGGAGAGCACACGGAGGCCATCATGCCGGGCTACACGCACCTGCAGAGCGCCCAGCCGGTGTCGTTCGGCCACCACCTGATGGCGTACGTCGAGATGTTCGGGCGCGACCACGGCCGCCTGCGGGACTCGCGGGACCGCATGAACGAATCGCCCCTCGGCGCGGCGGCCCTGGCCGGCACCTCCTTCCCGATCGACCGCGAGCGCACCGCCGAACTGCTGGGCTTCGCCCGGCCGATGCACAACTCACTGGACGCGGTCTCGGACCGGGACTTCGCCATCGAATACCTGTCGGCCGCCTCCCTGTGCATGACGCACCTGTCCCGGCTGGCCGAGGAGATCGTGCTGTGGATGTCGCCGCAGTTCGGGTTCGTCGAACTCTCGGACGCGTGGACCACCGGCTCCTCGATCATGCCGCAGAAGCGGAACCCGGACGCCGCCGAGCTGATCCGCGGCAAGACCGGCCGCGTGCACGGAGCTCTGGTCGGCCTGCTGACGGTCATGAAGGCGCTGCCGCTGACGTTCTCCAAGGACATGCAGGAGGACAAGGAGACGACCTTCGACGCCGCGGACACCCTGGAGCTGTGTCTCAAGGCCATGATCGGCATGATCGGCGACCTGCGCGTGCGGACCGGCGCGCTGCGCGCGGCGGCCGGATCCGGCCACGCGACGGCGACCGACCTGGCCGACTGGCTGACCCGCGAGCTCGGCATGCCGTTCCGGGAGGCGCACCACATCACGGGACGGCTCGTGCGGCTGGCGGACGAACGGGAGTCCGACCTGGCGGAGCTTTCGCTGGAGCAGATGCGGGAGATCGACGCCCGCATCACCGCGGACGTGTTCACGGTCCTCGGCGTGGAGGACTCCGTGACCTCGCGCCGCAGCCTCGGCGGCACCTCCCCGAAGCGGGTGGCCGAGGAGATCGAGGCCTGGCGCGGCCGCCTTCGCCAGTGACCCGGCACACGTGACCCAGCGCACGTGATCCAGCGTACGTGAACTCGCGCAGGTGATCCGGCCCACATGATTCAGCGCAGGTTCTAGGAAAACTTCAGACCTCGGACAGACGCTCCTGAACAGCAAGCCCAGGAGCGTCCATCCGGCCTGAACCCAAACGGGTAACAATCTGTCTCAAAGGGGGAGATTTCCATCAGCACCACGCTTTCGACCGAACAGATACCGAGCGCCCCGCAACTGCTGTTCCAGCGGGCGGCCGTACGCAGCAAGGACGAGATCGTGTTCACCGGGAAGCTGCTTCTGCTCGCCGCCATGCTCGTCGGCGGCGGAGTGCTGGCGGTCCAGACGTCGTACGCGGTCGCCGCGTGCGGCATGGTGCTCCTGGCGGCGGCGTACACGCACGCCGTGGAGTTGCAGCACCAGTGCCTGCACCACTCGGCGTTCCGGAACCCGCGCCCGCACCGGCTCGTCGGTGTGCCGCTGGGCACGCCGATGCTGGTGTCCTACAGCCACTACCGGGTGCGGCACCTGCAGCACCACCGCTACCTCGGCACACCTCAGGACACTGAGTTCTTCGGCTTCGACACCCGCAAACCGCTCACGCTCGGCGCCCTGGCCAAGGGCCTGTTCGACCTCCGCCGGATCGCCAACGTGGGCCGCGACATCGCCGGCTGCACGACCGGCCGCTGGCAGTACGACATGGGTCAGATCGCCCCGAAGGCCCGCAAGGCGATCATCAGCGAGTACCGGTGGTTCGGGGTGTTCATCGTGCTGCTCGCGGCAGCCTGCGGCGCGGGCGGCGGCCCGCTCGTGCTGCGGCTGTGGCTGATCCCCTTCGTCCTGTCGATGCCGATGCACTTCCTGGTGGAGCTGCCTGAGCACATCCTGTGCGACTCCACCAGCATCGACGTCCTTCGCAACACCCGGACGATCACCGGCAGCCGGCTGACGACCTGGTTCACCAACGGGAACAACCTGCACATCGAGCACCACGCCGCGATGAACGTCCCGCTCAACCGGCTGCGGGAGCGGCACGGCGACGTGCGGGAGCACGGCGTCAACGTGCAGCGCACCTACCCGGCGTTCTTCGCCATCGTGGCGCGCGAGGTGTGGAGGAACCGGAAGGCCGGCGCCCGGTCGCGATGATCCCTTGGCCGCCTTCTTCGCAGGTTGGTAGCGTGTTGAGGCGGCCGGCGACGACCCCGGGCCCGGCCGGGGATGCTCGTGGACGTGGACGGCTCTCCGGGGAGTCGAGCACTGTCTCATCCGGGTGATCCTCGAAGCCGGTTGAGTCTCCTCCCGCGCGATACGTCGCTGGGTTCTGCGGAACGCAACGCGTGTCTCGCGGGATGGGCAGATACAGGTATGACCGTGGTCGGCGTCGCAGTGCTCGACAACCGCGACTTGTCAGCTGTACCGTCAAACCCGGCCAGGCCACACAATTCAGGGAACTGACTTCAAAGCTCTGGTTCCCCCAGGGGAGGAACGTCCGGATGGCCAGATCGAGAACGCTGCCCCGCATCAAAATGCCGGCCAACGTGTATCCAATGCTCGTGTTCGTCGTCCTGTACTACGCGGAGCTGGTGGCGGGCGGTCCGTCCGCCGCGCTGGGGACTGCGGTGGGCCTGCTGGCGATCATCATCATGATCTCAGTGGCACAGTTGACCGCCATGGCCGCTCTTCGCACGCGCGTCATCTATGTGCGAATCGGCGGAGGTCGCGTTCTCACGCGCAGAGTATCCGGCGGTCGCATGTGGGCCGTGTGCGCTCTTCCGATCGTCTGTGTCGCCTTCGGCCTTCCGCAGCCGGAGCGGGTCGCGCGCGACGTCCGCACCATCTCCGCCCTGGTTCTCGCGGTACAGATCGCGGGCGGCGCGGTCGGTGCGACGCTCGTCCTGCACGGCCTCTCCGCGGCATTCTTCGCGACGGATGTCGCCGTGCTGACAACCACCCAGCTCATGGCGCGGGCACCCGAATCGGGGCGGCCGGCCGCGGCGCGGCTCTTCCTGCCGGCGACCGCGGATCGTGACCCGCTGCTTGCCTCGCCCACGGTCGCAAGGGCGAACCACGCCGTATTCGACGCCCACTTCGGCGACGTCACAGCGGCGCGCGCGATCCTCGCGCAACTGGGTGGGGCACACGGACCGGCAAGTATCGACGCCGGCTTCAGCATGACGGTCCTGAGCATGGAAATCCTCGCGGCGGAGGGTCGCTTCGCCGAGGCGGCGCAGGTCCCGATGCCCGCACCCGAGCCGCCCGAGACCCTCAATCCCATCGTGCGGGCCGTGCGCCGAAGCGCTTACAGCGCCCGGGTGGCGAAATACCTCATGCTGGCCGCCGAATCCGCGACCGGGATCGACTCCACCACCGGACCGCTGGTATCGACCCACCTCCAGCAAGCGGCACAAGGGCCGACCGCGGCCGGGCAGGAGCGCGGGGGCCGTTCGCTCTATGCCCTCGCGGTAGGCGACATCAAGTCCGCAGCACGCGAGGCACGCGTCGCAACCGCGCGCGCCCGCACCCCTCTGATGCTGGCCGACGCCTACTGCACTCAGGCACGCGTCGCCGCCGCGCAGGGCAAGCGCGCACATGCGCGACGGTTGCTCGCCAAGGCGCACGGTGTCGCGCCGTGGTACCCGCGAATCGCGGTCGTGAACGGCGTTGTCACGAGCACTCACGAAGCCGCGACGGTGCTCCCGTCGCCCGACGCACCGACGGATCGCCTGTTCACCGACCCATGGTCGGCGCAGTGACGCCCGAGCACATGGCTCCGGGCGGAGGGCATCTCGACCGAGATCGCCAATGCGCCTCAGTCAAGATCCTCCATGCTGCCGACGTGCCGCCCGCCCGATTCGGGTCCACCCCGCCCGATCGAGGTAAATCCGATCGAGGTAAATGATCACATCTTTCGTGTCGCCGCGGCCTGGACCCTCAGAATGGACCGCCGCCGGTGGCACGACAATCAACCCAGGTCGGCCAGGGTTGCGCGGCCCTGCTCGCGCAGCGCTCCAAGGACCGGCGCCGGTATTGCGCCGAGGATGATGCCCGTCTCCTCTGGCGTGCCGGCCTGCTCGAGGAACCCGACCAACAGGTGCGGGCCGATGTTGGGCGTCTCCGCGACGACCTGCTCGGCGAAGTCGCGCGACTCCTGATCGGTGACGAGGTCGCGCAGCGCCGGGAAGAGGACGGGTTCCTCGTGGTCCAGGTGCGCGTGGACCAGGTCGCGCAGCGCGACGGCCGACTCGGCGAGAACGGTCCGGTCCGATGGTCCGATCGGGGCCGCCTCGAGCGCGTCGAGCGCCGCGTCCAGCCGGTCGTGCTCGCCGCTCAGTTCGGCGAACGGGCCGGCCAGTTCGGGCGCCTTGGCCATGATGAGCGGCCAGAGCAGCCGGTCCTCCGACTCGTGGTGGCTGCGGAGCTGGCTCACCAGGAACTCCCGGACCTCGGCCAGGGCCTCCGGCGCGGCCGGGCGGGCGGCGGCCTCGGCCATCAGCGTGCTCGCGCCGCGGTGGACATTGTGGACGAGGCGGGTCTCGACAACCGCCCTTGCCTGCTGATTTGTCATATCGCCCACCATATTGACCATAGGCCTGTATGGTCAACATGGACCCCACAGTCTCCAGGGGTAACATTCCTGCGATGCGCTCTTACAGTTCGCCCAGACGCCAGGACGCCGCTGCCGCCACGCGCAGCGCGATCCTCGAGAGTGCGCGCAGGCTGTTCCTCGCCGAGGGCTACGCCGGCGTGACCGTCCCGCAGATCGCCGCGGCGGCACGAGTGGCCGTGCCCACCGTGTACGGAAGCGCCGGCGGCAAGGCGGCGATTCTCAAGGCCCTGCTGGAGCCGGTCGTCCACGATCCCGTGGTCGGGCAGACCCTCGCCGAGGTCGCGAAGACGCGCGACCCGAATCGCGTCATCGCGGCCACCGCGGCCGGCACCCGGGATTCCCACGAGCGGCACTGGGAGATCGCCTGGGGCCTGCTGCACCGCAACCTGGCCGAGCCGGCGGCGGAGGCGGTGCTCGACGAGGCCAAGGCGGAGTACGTGGCCGCGATGACGGTGGTCGCCGAGCGGCTGGCGACCCTGAACGCGCTGAAGGAGGAACTGGACACGGCCGCGGCCGTCGACGTGCTCTGGTTCTATCTGGGCCGCCCGGGCTGGCAGACGCTGGTGGGCGAGCGGGGCTGGGACTTCGACCGGGCCGAAGCGTGGCTGTCCGACTCGGCCCGGCGGGCCCTGCTCAAGGACTCCGCGCTCACGGCGAAGCAAGACGGCTGAACCGGGGAAGGGCGCGGTGCCCGCGCGGCGGCCGACCGCCGTCAGAGTGCTGCCACTTGTCAGCCCTCGTCCTGATTCGCGGCGCCTTGATCTTGCGGTTCGATAACGCCGCTTGCCCTACCGATACGTATGCGTTTGGCTGGCCCGGTCTGCCACGATCAGATATCCGCAGGGGGACTGATAAGCCTTATGACGAATCCGTACGAGCAGTACAATTCCGGGCAGCAGCCGGCGGATCCCGCCGCGCCCACCCAGTTCATGCCGGTCGGCGACCAGCCGCCGCAGTTCGGCCAGCAGCAACAGCCACAGCCGCAATACGACGGCCAGCAGGGGCAACCGCAATACGCGGACCAGCAGGCCTGGCAGCAGCCCGCTTTCGGTCAGCAGCCACAGCCGCAACCGCAGTACCCCGGCCAGCAGGGGCAGCCGCAGTACGACGGCCAGCAGGGACAGTACGGGCAGCCGCCGTCGTTCGGCGCGGCGCCCGCCTGGGGCCAGGGGGCCCCGCAGCAACAGCCGCCGAGCATGCCCTACGCCGGCTATCCGAACGCTGCGATGCAGCCGGTCAAGGCCAAGCGCTCGGGCGGCGCGGCCGCGGTGGGCGTCTTCCTGGTGCGCACCGTCGTCGGCCGGGTGGTCATCGGCCTCGTCGTCGCGGGCTGCGTCGCGGGGTACCACTTCGCGACCGCGCACCCGGCCCAGCGCAGCAGCACCGGGCAGGTCTCCCAGGCCGGCTCGGTGCAGGCGTGGGACCTGAAGGTCGGGGACTGTTTCGACGAGCCGACCGCGGAATCGCGCATCGAGAGCCTGACGGCGATCCCGTGCACCCAGGCGCACGACTCGCAGGTCTTCGCCGAGCCCAAGATCAAGGAGTCGAGCTACCCGGGCGAGTCGACGGTGAGCGACGAGGCCGGGAGCCTCTGTGGCGAGGACAGCGCCCAGAGCACGATTTCCCAGGACGCGCCCGAGAGCGTCGAGATCTCCGCGCTCTACCCGCAGAACGCGGACACGTTCAACGACGGAACCGACTACGTGACCTGCTACCTGGTGTCCGACAGCAAGAACCTGACGAAGTCGTACGTCACCGGGAGCTGACCGCCCGCCCGAGCAAGCAGAGAGCCGGTGAAGTGGGGTTACTCCACTTCACCGGCTCTTCGCCGCCGTCCGCCTTCCGCTCGTGGCTTCACCTGTCCCGTGACAGAATCGGCGGGTGCAGATCGGGATGCTGGGCCCATTCGAGGTGCGCGCGGACGACGGCGGCTTGGCCGACGTTCCCGGCGCGCGGCTGCGGGCTCTGCTGATCGCCCTCGCGCTCAGGCCCGGTCACGTGGTCCCGAAGGCTTCGCTCATCGACTGGATCTGGGGCGAGCACCCGCCCGCCGATGCGACGAACGCCCTGCAGCGCCTGGTCTCCCGGCTGCGGAAGGCACTGCCGGACGGGCTGGTCGAGAACCAGACGGACGGCTACCGGCTGGCGCTCGAGCCCGACGCCGTCGACGCCGTGCGGTTCGAACGTCTCGTCGCCGCAGGCCAGGCCAGGACCGAGCACGCCTCGCGCCGGGTGCAACTGCTGCGCGAGGCACACGAACTGTGGCGCGGCGCAGCCATGCAGGACGTCGGCCTGCAGGACAGTGCCGCGTTCGACGCGGCGGTCGTCCGGCTCGAGGGACTGCGCCTGACCGCCACGGAGGAACGGGTCGAGGCGGAGGCGGCCGTCGGGCGCGGCGCGGAGTTGGTCACCGAGCTGACCGATCTGGTGGCCGCGCACCCGCTGCGGGAGCGACTCGCCGCCGCGCTGATGCGCGCGCTCGTCGCGGCCGGCCGCGACAACGAGGCACTGCTGGAGTACCAGCGCGTGCGCGAGGCCCTGGCCGACACGCTGGGCGCCGACCCCTCCGCCGAGCTGTCCGCGTTGCACGTCGCGTTGCTGCGGGGCGAACTGAGACCCCGCGAAGAGAACCGCAAGACCAATCTGCGTGCCGAGCTGACCACCTTCGTCGGCAGGGACGCCGACGTCGCCGCCGTCCGCGGGCTGATAGCCGAGCACCGGCTGACCACCGTGATCGGGCCGGGCGGCGCAGGCAAGACCAGGCTCGCGATGGAAACCGCGCGCACGCTGCTCGGTGACCTGCCGGACGGGGCGTGGCTGGTGGAACTCGCGCCCATCGGAGCGGAAAGCGACGTGGCGCAGGCGGCGCTCGCCGGTCTCGGCCTGCGCGACGCCCTGCTCGGCGGGTCCCCGAACGCGGAACCGACGGAGCGGCTGATCGCCGCGCTCCGCGAGCGGGAGGCGCTGCTGATCCTGGACAACTGCGAGCACGTGATCGAATCCGCGGCGGTGTTCGCCCACCGGATGCTCGGCGAGTGCCGCCGGCTGCGGATCCTGGCGACCAGCCGGGAGCCGCTGGGCATCACCGGGGAGGCGCTGTGGCAGGTCGAGTCGCTGCCCCTGCCGCGGGCGGACGCCGGCCCGGGCGAGATCGAGTCCTCCCCCGCCGTCCGGCTGCTGCGGGACCGGGCCGGGGCGGTGCGCCGGGAGCTCGCGCTCGACGCGCCCGGATCAGCGACGCCGGCGACGCTGGCGCGCATCTGCCGGGCGCTGGACGGGATGCCGCTGGCGATCGAACTGGCCGCGGCCCGCTTGCGCACCATGTCCGTGGACCAGCTCGCCAACCGGCTCGACGACCGGTTCCGTCTGCTGACCGGCGGCAGCCGGACCGCCCTGCCGCGGCACCGGACGCTGCGCGCGGTGGTCGACTGGAGCTGGGAGCTGCTCACCGACGCCGAACGCAGGGTGCTGCGAAGGCTCTCGGTGTTCTCCGGCGGGGCCGGTCTCGAGGCGGCCGAACACGTCTGCGCGGACAGCGCCAACGGCACGGGCGACGCGGTCGAGTCCTGGCAGGTGCTCGAGCTGCTCACCGCGTTGACCGAGAAGTCGCTGCTGGTCGCAGAGGGCGAAGACGTCCCGCGCTACCGGATGAGCGGCACGATCAAGGAGTACGCCGCGCTCCGGCTCGCGGAGGCGGGAGAGGCGGACTCGGCGCGCCGGGCCCATCTCGGCTACTTCATCGAGCTCGCCGAGACCGCGGAGCCGCATCTTCGGCGCGCCGAGCAGCTGGAATGGCTCGCCGCACTCGAGGCCGAGCACGACAACATCGTCGCGGCGATGCGGGGCGGGCTCGCGGCGGGCGAGGCGCAGGCGACGATGCGGCTCGCGGCCGGCGCGGGCTGGTACTGGTGGCTCGGCGGGCACAAGACCGAGGGCATGGAGTTGATCGGTGCGGCCGCCAGGATGCCCGGCGAGGTGACGGATGCGGTCAGGGCGATGGTGTACGCGCTGATCGTGCTGTTCGTGACCGCCGGACGCAACGACGAGCGCCAGGCCGCGGAGTGGATCCACGAGGCGTACCGGTTCAGCCAACGCGGCCCGCAACGCCACCCGCACCTGGGGCTCGTCGCGCCGCTGGAGCGCATGCTGCGGGAACCCGGCGCCCATCTGACCGCGTTCGAACCGCTGCTGGACGACGAGGACCCCTGGGTGCGCGCGCTGGCCCGGCTGCAGCTGGGCAAGGTCCGGGTCGTGCTCGGCCACGGCGGGCCGGAGGCGGACGCCTACCTGGAGGCGGCGCTCGGCGAGTTCCGGGCGCTCGGCGAGCGATTCGGCATCTCGTTCGCCCTGACCGAACTGGCGGACCGGATCGCCGTGCGCGGCGACTTCGCCGGCGCCTGCGCGTACTACGGGGAGGCGATCGCGGTCGTCACCGAGGTCGGTGCCACCGAGGACGTCATCCGGATGCGGACCCAGCAGGCGCGGCTGTACCGGCTGCTGGGCGACGAGGAGGCCGGCGCGGCCGCCATCGCGGAGGCGGAGCGGTGCGCGCAGCGGGTCACCTGGCCGGACGCCCTGGTCGAACTGGCCCTGGCGAAGGCGGAACTCGCCCGTTGGAGCGGCGACGCCGAGCAGGCGCGCGAGCAGCTCGCCGGTGCCAGGGCCCTGCTGGGCGACGGGGCGGAGCACGCGAACATCCGAGCCCTGACGCACGACCTGCTCGGCTATCTGGCCGACGACCTCCACGAGGCCCGGGCGCACCGCGCGGCGGCCTGCGAGGCGGCGGCCGAGGCGGGCTACGCGCAGGCGATCGCGCCGGTGCTCGTCGGGGTCGCGGACCTGGCACTGCGCCGCGGCGAGCACGAGCAGGCCGCGCGGCTGCTCGCGGCGAGCGCGCGCGTGCTCGGGCTGCCGGATCGCTCCCTTCCGGACACGGCCCGGATCGAGCGGGCCGCACGCGACCGCCTCGGCGACGCGGGGTTCGCCGAGGCGGTCCGGGAGGGAGCCGAGGCCGACTGGTCCGACCTGGTCCGGGTCACGCTCGCTTCCTGAAGGTGGACAACGCCCACACATAGCCGACGAGCGCGAACCCGACGCACCAGGCGACGGCCGCGATCGCGTGGCCGGTCGACGGGTGGTCCCCCGACAGCAGCCCGCGCAGCGTCTCGATGATCGGGGTGAACGGCTGGTACTCGGCGAACTGCCGCACGCCGGTGCCCATCGTGTCCGCGGGGACGAACGCGCTGCTGAGGAAGGGCAGCATGATCAGCGGGACGGTGGCCAGGCCCGCGGACTCCACGGTCTTGGCGGCAAGCCCCATGGCGACGGTGAGCCAGCTGACCGAGAAGCCGAGCAGCAGCATGAGGCCGATCGCCGCGAGCCAGTCGAGGAGGCTCGCGTGCGGACGGAATCCCATCGCGAAGCCGACGCCGACGATGACCGCGTCGGCGAGCAGGGCGCGGACCGTCGTGGAGACGACGTGGCCGGTCAGCATGGCACCGCGCGCGACGTCCATCGTCTTGAAGCGGTTGATGATGCCCTTCGTCATGTCGTCGTTCACGGCGGCCGCGGTCGGACCCAGCCCGTAGGTGATGGCCATGACGATCAGGCCGGGCACCGCGTAGTCGACGTACCTGCCCTGGACCTTGAAGGCACCACCGAATACGTAGACGAACATCAGCATCATCACTACGGGGAACAGGACCGCGTTGAACACGGTGACCGGGTTGCGGACCGTGTGCCTGAAGTTGCGGCGCAGCATGATCGCCGAGTCGCCGAAAGCTGTCGAGAGAGTGCTCATGATGCGATGGCCTCCGTGCTGGCGCGACCGGTCAGGGCGAGGAAGACGTCGTCGAGATCCGGCGTGTGCACGGAGAACTCCTCGGCGTCGATGGTGTGCTCGTCGAGCTTGTCCAGCAGGGCGCGCAGCGACTTCGACCGGCCGTCGCTGGGCACCTGCAGGGTCAGGTCCTGGTCGTTGCGGGTGGCCCCGACGAGGATTTGCGACGCCGCGTCGAGGGCGCCGAGGCCGGCGAAACGGAGCCGGACGTGGGTGCCGGGGACCTGGCGCTTGAGCTCCTCGGGGGTGCCCTGGGCGACGATGCGGCCCTGGTCGAGCACCGCGATCCGGTCGGCGAGCTGGTCGGCCTCGTCGAGGTACTGGGTGGTGAGGAAGATGGTGGTGCCGCCCGCGACCAGTTCGCGCACGATCTCCCACATGGTGCGCCTGCTGCGCGGGTCGAGGCCCGTCGTCGGCTCGTCCAGGAAGATGATGCGCGGGTCGCCGACCAGCGTCATCGCCAGGTCCAGCTTCCGGCGCATGCCGCCGGAGTAGGTCGCCGCCGTCTTCTGCGCCGCGTCGACCAGGTCGAACCGCTCCAGCAGCCGCGTGACCACCTGGTCACGGGAGCTCAGGCGCTTGAGGTCCGCCATCATGCGGAGGTTCTCCCGGCCCGTCAGCAGATCGTCGACGGCGGCGAACTGACCGGTCACGCCGATGACCCCGCGCACCTTCCCGGTCTCGGTCACCACGTCGTGACCGGCGACGCGCGCCGTTCCGCCGTCCGCCTTCGCCAGCGTCGTCAGGATGTTCACCGTCGTCGTCTTGCCCGCCCCGTTCGGGCCGAGCATGGAGAAGACCGATCCCGCCGGGACGTCGAAGTCGATGCCGTCGAGCACGACCTTGTCCCCGTATGCCTTGCGCAGTCCTGAGACCGCGATCGCCGAACTTGTCATGCCTCCACCCTGACCGCGGGTCCTGTCACCGGTCTGACACGCCCCTGTCACGGCTCCTGACGCGCCTCCCGAGGGCGGTCCCGACGCTGCTCGGCGCGGCTCGACACGGCTTCCGACGCGGCGTTGTGCGGGCGGACGGAAGGTGCCGCAAACGGTGCTGCAAACGGGTGATCCGCTCTTGAGAAGTAATCCCCGCGCGTGATTTATTACCCGCTGGATCGAAAGTGGCATATGTCACAGTTCACTGAGCCGGGAGTCGCGTGATGAAGGCCGTGGAAGAGCGTTCCGAGACCGATATCGCAGTGATCGGGGTGGGTTGCCGATTTCCCGGTGATATCAACTCACTGGCAGAGCTCTGGCAGACGCTGCTGCTGGAGCGGAGCGTCATCAGCGACCTGCCGCCCCAGGGTCGCTTCGCGGCCGCCGAATCCCCACAGGACGACGAGGCACCGCCGGGCGGCTCCTACCCGCTCGCCGGAGGCTTCCTGAGCGACATCGACTCGTTCGACGCCGACTATTTCGGAGTCACCCCCGAGGAGGCTGCGGCAGCGGATCCGCGCCAGCGCCTCGTGCTCGAGGTCGCCGTCGAAGCCATCGACGACGCCGGCATGGACCCGGCGGCCTTGGCCGGCACCGATACCGCTGTGTTCATCAGCTCATCGGCCCAGAACGACATCGCCGACCGCTTGTCGTATCAATACGGTTTGCGCGGACGGTCCCTGACGATCGACTCCCCCCACTCTCCCGCCTTGCTCGCCGTCCATCAGGCATGCGAGGCGATCCGCTCCGGCGCATGCCCGCTGGCCCTGGCCGGCGGGGTGAACCTCCTGCTGAGCCCGTCGGAGTACGCGGCCTTAGCCGAGGCCGGAGTTCTGTCGAAGACCGGCCGCTGCCAGCCCTTCTCGGCGTTCGCGGACGGGTTCGTACGGTCGGAAGGCGCGGGCGTCGTGCTGCTCAAACCGCTGCGCACGGCGCTGCGGGACGGAGACCGCGTCCACGGCGTCATCGTCGCCAGCGGTGCCAGCGGCACGAACATGGACAGCCGTCGCGCCCGGGGCCTGTCACACCCGGGCCTCGAGACGCAGTCCATGCTGCTCGCCCAGGTCTACCGGCAGGCCGGGGTCGCGCCGCGGGACCTGGTGTACTTCGAGGCGCACGGTACCGGGACCCCGGACGGCGATCCCGTCGAGTGCTCGGCGGTCGGGACGACGCTCAGCGCCGAGCGCGACGGGCGCCCGCTGCCCTTGGGCTCGGTCACCGGCAACCTGGGGCACGCGGAAGCGGCGTCCGGGCTCTCCGGCCTGCTCAAGGGCATGCTCGTGCTCCGGGAAGGACTGATCCCGCCGACCACGGGGGCCTTGCCGCCCAACCCCGACATCGATTTCGCCGGGCTCGGCCTGCAGGTCGTCCACAAGCCCGAGCGCGTCCAGGTCGGACCCCGTGCGGCCGTCGGCGTGAACTCCTTCGGCCTCGGCGGGGCGGACTGCCACATCGTGCTGGGCACGGCGCCGGGCCGCGCGGGCGCAGCGGGCGCAGCGGGCGCCGATGCCGCGGAGCGTGTCTCCGCCCCGGGGCTGCTTCCGATGCTGGTCTCCGCACGTACCCAGGAGGCTGCGGTCGAGGCGGCGCAGTCGCTGGCCGCGCACCTTCGCGAGCAGCAGCAGCACGACGGCAGCGGCTGGTACGACACGGCGTTCACGACCTGCCTCCGCAGAGCGCGGCACCCGCATCGCTTCGCCGTTCTCGCCGAGAACGCGGACGACGCCGCCACCCTGCTGTGCCGGCGGGCCGAGGCGGGCCCGGCGCGCCGGAGCGTCCAGCAGGGACGAATCGCCTTCGTGTTCGCCGGCAACGGCTCGCAGTGGGCCGGCATGGGCGCCCGGCTGCTGGCCGAGGACGAGGACTTCCGCGACGGCGTCGAACGGGCGGACGCGGTGCTGACCGCGCTGCTCGGCTGGTCGGTGACGGACATGCTCGCCGGCGAGCCGGAAGGGCAGCCGATCGAGCGCACCGAGATCGCCCAGCCCCTGCTGTTCGCCGTGCAGGTCGGCCTGGTCACGGCGCTGCATGCGCGGGGGGTGGCCCCGGCGGCGGCGTTCGGGCACAGCGTCGGCGAGATCGCCGCGGCCTGGACCGCCGGCGCGCTCGATCTGGAGACCGCGGGCCGGGTGGTGGTCGCGCGCAGCTCGGCGCAGGCGGCGACGGCGGGCGCCGGCGCGATGGCGGCCGTCGGCCTGTCCCGGACGCAGATCGAAGACCGGCTCGCGGCCCTCGGCCTCCCGAACGCGGTGACCGTCGCCGCCGTGAACAGCGATGCCGACGTCACGGTGGCCGGCGACGCCGAAGCGCTCGCCCGGCTCGGCGAACAGTCCGCGACCGACGACTTCTTCTACCGAAAGCTCGACCTCGATTACGCATTCCACAGCCCGGCCATGGACCCGATCGAGGACACCTTCGCGGCCGCCCTCGGCCGGGTGGCGGCGTCCGAGACCCGAATCCCCCTCGTCTCCACGGTGACCGGCGCCCGGGTCGAGGGCCCGGAGCTGGACGCGGCCTACTGGTGGCGCAACGTGCGCCGGCCGGTGCTCTTCGGCCCGGCCGCCTCCGCTGCACTGGACACAGAGGGCTGCGACATCTTCGTCGAGGTCGGCCCGCACCCCGTCCTGGCCGGATACCTCCGCAAACTCGCCACCGGGGAGTGCGCCATCCTCAGCACTCTGTCCCGTCAGGACGCCGGGCGGGATGCGCTCGACACCGCGGTGGCGTCGGTGATGGAAGCCGGCGGCGCGGTCGACTGGCGACACTACTTCCCGCGCGACGGGAAGGTCGTCTCGCTGCCGTCGTATCCCTGGCAGCGGCAGCGCCATCGGGCAGGCGAACCCGCGTAGACGCACGCGGGGCCCACCGCGCCCACCGGCCGACCCGCCGGTCTCGCCACGGCTCGCCCGGTCTCGCTCGTCGGCCTCACCCGGCCCCGCTCGTCGGTCTCGCCCTGATCGCAGACCTCGGGGAAACCACCCGGACGGAGCACACCGACGAACCCGCCGAGCGGCCGCACGCCACATAGAGTGGCCGGGTCGTCACCAAGTCACCGGACCTCCACCGGCCCCAGCAAGGATCCTCACAGGCCACAGGCAAGGACCACACTCAGCTTCCGCCCATCACTCACCCCCGCATGAGGACAGACATCGCCATGACCGCAGCCCCCAGCAGTCCTCCGACCTCGATGCGCCTGCGCGAACTCATCTTCGGCGCGGCCTGCGCCGCGGCCGTGCGCGCCGCCGCCGAACTCCGCATCGCCGACGCCCTCGGCGAGACGCCGTCCACGGCGGACGAGCTGGCGGCTACCCTCGGCGTGGAACCCAAGCCGCTGACCAGGCTGCTCCGCGCCCTGTCCTGCCACGGTGTGTTCGCCGAGGACGGAGACGGCCGGTTCGCCCACACCGAGATGTCCCGGATGCTCCGGGAGGACGCGCCCAACAGCCTCAGGTACATCGCCCTGTGGTGCACCGAACCCTGGACCTGGCAGGCCTGGCCGCATCTCGACGACGCCGTGCGGTCCGGCCGCAGCGTGTTCCCCGAGGTGTTCGGCAAGGACTTCTTCGACTACCTGCACGACGGCGCCGGCGACTCCGCCCGGGTGTTCAACAAGGCGATGACGCACTCGAGCCGGCAGTCGGCCGACGACGTCGCCGACTTCGTCGATCTCGCGGGGGTCACGTCGGTCGCGGACATCGGCGGCGGCCAGGGACACGTCCTCGCGGCACTGCTGGAGCGGCATCCGGACTTGCGCGGCACGCTGCTCGACCTGCCGGCCGTGGTCGCCGACGCCGACCCGCGCCTGCGCGAGGGAGGTGCGCTCTGCTCGCGCGCCGAACTCGTCGGCGGCGACTGCCGCAGCGCGATTCCGGTCCAGGCCGACCTCTACATCATCAAGAACATCCTGGAGTGGGACGACGAGAGCTCCCGCCGCGCGCTGCGCAACGTCGTCGGGGCGGCACGTCCCGGCGCGCGCGTCCTGGTCATCGAGAACCTCGTCGACGACAGCCTTTCGCAGAAGTTCACCACCGCCATGGACCTGCTGCTGCTGCTGAACGTCGGCGGCGCCAAGCACACCACCCAGAGCCTGGTCACCCTGATGACCGAGGCGGGCCTGGAGATCAAGGACGTCCGGCCGGTCAACCCCTACCTGCACGCGTTCGACAGCACGGTGTCGTGACGCCGCAGCGCGCTGATGGCTGCGGTCCCCTGCCGCCGCAGCGCCCTGAACACTGCGTGCCCTGAAGACTGCAGTGCCCTGACAGCACGGAACCGCGGCAGGGGGCGGGAGAAAGGGGGCCGGCGCG
>Ga0310811_10003938_pt1 | contig 18704 bp, 13 predicted proteins | sample YCmetagenome_FD_207642 | JGI IMG/M metagenome (GOLD analysis project Ga0310811, IMG submission 207642) | Soil microbial communities from experimental microcosm in Duke University, North Carolina, United States - YC | ecosystem: Engineered > Artificial ecosystem > Soil microcosm > Unclassified ...
AGCGACTTAGAGCGTCCCCTGCGGCAGCCCCGGCGCCAGGCCCTGCGGGGCCTGTTGCGGCGGCGGGCCGCCGCGCGGCTGCGCCGGGGCGGGGGCCGGCCGCTGGGCCGGCGCCGGCGCCGGTTGTGCCGGCTGCATCGCCTGGATGATGGCGCGCATCTTCTTGGTTTCGTTCTCTTGCGCCTTCTTGAATTCCTCCTCGTTGAGGAAGCGGTCCTTGTTGGCGTCCATATCGATGAACTGCTTGACGGCCGCCGCGGTGAGCTCGACGCGGTCGAGCACGCCGTCCTTGTTGGTGTCGATCTCGTTGAACTTGCGCAGCACGAGCTGGCGGCGGATGTCGTAGGGCAACAGGCCCTGGGCCTGCGGGCCGTCGGCCGGGCCGGCCAGGGTTGCGTATTCCTGCTGGCTGATCTTGACGTCGTTGTTCTTGTCGAGCCGATCGGCCTCGCGCAGCTGCATATCTATAAAGTCGTTGATCGCCGCCATGCCCTGGCGTCGCCGTTGCTCGACCTGCTGGCGCTCCTGCTGCTCGCGCGCCATCGAGCGCTGGACGATGAGGCGAACTTCCGGCTCTGTGACCTTGTTGTCGCGGTCCGTGTCGTATTGGTTGAACTCGGAATGGACCAGCGCCTCGGCCTCGGCCCGCTCGACGAAGCCGTCGCGGTTGGTGTCGAGGTTCTGGAACTCGGACTGGGCGCGATTGCGGCGCTCCTCCAAGGTCGGCCCGCCGGCCACGTCGTGCGAGTAGGGCGGTTCCGCCACCTTGACGAATTCCTCGAGCGACAGCTTGCCGTCCTTGTTGGCATCGAGCTCTTCGAACGACTTCATTCGATATTTCAGGAAATCGGCGCGCGACACTTCGCCTTTCTTGGCGGTGTCGATCTCGACGAACCAGTACGGTAACGGCACCGGCGCCGGCTGCCCGGTGGCGGTCTGGGCCGGGGGAGTCGCCGGTGGCGTTGTCGGCTTCGCCGGCGCCGCTGAATTGGCAGCCGCCGGCGGCTTCTGTGTCGCCTGCGGCTGCGTCGCCTGCGGTGGTTTCGCTTGCGGTGCCGACTGGTCGGCGGGGCGCGCCGCAGGCCAGCCTTGAGTCGGCGGCGTCTGTGCGGCGGCGGGCAGGCCGGCAGCGGTGAGGGCAAGGAGGATCGGGGAGAACAGTCGCTTCATCGGCGGTGAACCGGCATTGGAGGGGTCGTTTCGTATCAATGGCAACGCGCAGCCTGTCAACACTCCGCGCTGCGGATCAATCCTGCGACGCAATCGCGCCCAAACGAAGGCGGTCTGCCATTTGAGTTGCGCCAAATCATCGGATGAGCCATCGTGTTTTGCGAGGCATGACTCCGAAGAAGGGTCGCAAAGTGTTGGGAGGCAAGGGTAATTTCGCGGTGCCGGAACGTAAATAGTACGCCGGCGTACGAAACCAGCATGATCATGGCAGGACCGTCTTCATCCAGCGGCACGCCGCTGCTCAGTGTGTACGACGTGTCGGTCCGCTTTGGCGGAATCGTCGCGCTCGACGGCGTCACGTTCGACGTCTTCGCCGGACAGGTGGCGGGGCTGATCGGTCCCAACGGCGCCGGCAAGACGACTCTCTTCAATTGCTTGAGCCGGCTCTACACGCCCAACAGCGGCGACATCCGCTTCGAAGGCCGGACCATCCTCGACCGGCCGCGCCACGCCATCCCGCAGATCGGCATCGGGCGCACGTTCCAGAACGTGGCGCTGTTCGATCGCATGTCGGTGCTCGACAACGTCAAGGTGGGTTGCCACAGCGTCAGCACCACGAGCTTCTTCGACAACGCGTTGCGTCTCCCCAAGGTGCGCCCTGAGGAGGAGCACATCGCCGAGCGTGCCCATGAGCTGATCGCCTTCATGGATCTCGAGCCGTTCACCCATGCCGTGGCCGGCGGCCTGCCGTTCCCCATCCGCAAGCGGGTCGAGTTGGCGCGCGCTCTCGCCTCGAGCCCCAAGCTGCTGCTGCTCGACGAGCCGGCTGCCGGGCTGAACCACGACGAGATCGAGGTCCTGAAGGGCCAGATCAGGCGGGTGCGCGACACCCAGCACGTCACAGTGCTGCTGGTCGAGCATCACATGAGCCTGGTCATGTCGGTGTCGGACAAGGTCGTGGCGATCGATTTCGGCAAGAAGATCGCCGACGGCACGCCGGCGGAAGTGCAGCGCGATCCGGAAGTGATCCGCGCCTACCTGGGGACTTCGTAAATGGCTGCGCTGCTCGAAGTGAGAGGCCTGAAAGCCTTCTACGGACAGACGCAGTCGCTTTACGACGTGGCATTCGATATCGAGACCGGGGGCATCACCACCCTGCTGGGCGCCAATGGCGCAGGCAAGACGACGACCTTGCGCGCCATTTGCAACATGGTGCGCACCGACGGCGCGATCCGCTTCGAGGGCAAGGAACTCAACAAACTGGCGACCGAAGAAATCGTTCGCCTGCGGATTGCCCATGTGCCGGAGGGCCGCGGCACGTTCACCACGCTCACCGTCGACGAGAATTTGCGCATCGCCGCCTATACCCGCAAGGACAAGGCCGGCGTGCAGCATGATCTCGAGCGGGTGTTCGCTTACTTCCCGCGTCTCAAGGAGCGCATCCAGCAGCAGGCCGGCACGCTGTCGGGCGGCGAGCAGCAGATGCTGGCGATCGCCCGTGCCCTGATGCTGAAGCCGCGCCTGATGCTGTTGGACGAGCCGTCATTCGGCCTGGCGCCCCTGATCGTCGTCGAGATTTTCCGCATCATGCGGCGCATCAACGAGGAAGAGGGCGTGAGCATGCTGCTGGTCGAGCAGAATGCAGCCCTCGCTCTCGACCTGGCCGATCATGCCTACGTGCTGGAAACCGGGCGGGTGGTGATGTCGGGCCCGTCGGAAGTGGTCAAGAACGACGAGAACGTCCGCAAATCGTACCTCGGCTACTGAAGTCGGAGACCATGGAACAGTTCCTCCAGCAGATCGCTTCCGGCCTGGCCAACGGCGCCATCTATGCCTGCGTCGCCCTGGCGCTGGTGATGATCTACGTGTCGACCGACCACATCAATTTCGCCCAGGGCGAGATGGCGATGTTCTCGACCTATATCAGCTGGCAGCTCATGACCTGGGGTGCGAGCTTCTGGGTGGCCTTCGCCATCGCCGTCGTCGCCTCTTTCCTTCTGGGGGTGGCGATCGAGCGAATAATCCTGAGACCGCTGCACAACGCGCCAGTGCTGTCGATCGTCGTGGTGTTCATCGGCCTGTTGGCGATCTGCAACTCCGTGGCCGGCGCGATTTGGAGCTACCTGATCAAGGAATATCCGTCGCCCTTCCCCAAGAGCAGCTTTGGCATCGCGGGCGTCATCGGCCCGCACCAATTGGGTGTCGTGATCGTGACGCTGATCGTCCTCGGCCTGCTGTTCGGTTTTTTCCGCTACACGCCGCTCGGCCTCGCCATGCGCGCCGCGGCGCAGAACCCGCAGATGGCCCGGCTGGTCGGCGTGCGCGTGGACTGGATGCTGGCGCTGGGCTGGGGCCTGGCGGCAGCCGTTGGTGCGGTGGCCGGCATCATGGTGGCGCACATCGTCTATCTCGACCCCAACATGATGGGCGGCATTCTTCTGTACGCCTTCGCCGGCGCCCTTGTGGGGGGCATCGGCAATCCCGGCGGCGCAGTGCTGGGCGGCTTCATCGTCGGCGTGCTCGAGAACATGGTGGCGTTCGCCGGCAACCAGATCGAGAAGGCGACCGGGGTCTACATCATCGGCAACGGCGAGAAGCTGACCGTCGCCCTGATCATCGTCATCTTCGTGCTTACCGTGAAACCCGCCGGCCTGTTCGGCCGCGTCGTCGTGAAGAGGGTGTGACATGCCCGCATTCCCCAAGAAGTGGCTGTGGGGTCTGATCGCCGCGGCGTTCCTGGTCCCGCTGCTGCGGCCGGCGCTGCCCGATCTCGTCTCGGACTACCGGCTGTTCCTGGTCAGCACCATGATGATCGCGGCCATCGCCGTGCTCGGGCTGAACCTGCTCACCGGCTTCAACGGCCAGATCTCGCTGGGGCACAGCGCGTTCTATGCGGTCGGCGCCTACACGGCGGCGATCCTGATGGACAAGCTCGACATGCCTTACTACGCGACCCTGCCGATCGCGGCCATGGTCTGCTTCATCGTCGGCTACCTGTTCGGCCTGCCGGCGCTCAAGCTCGAGGGCCACTATCTGGCGCTTGCCACCTTCGCGCTGGCGCTCGCGGTGCCGCAGATCCTGAAATACAAGTGGCTCGAGGAACTGACGGGCGGCGTGCAGGGCATCGTGCTCTCCAAGCCAGAGGTGCCGTTCGGCCTGCCGCTGACCGAGGATCAGTGGCTCTACTACTACATATTAGTGGTGATGGTGCTGCTCTACTGGGCAGCCAACAACATCCTGCACAGCCGCAGCGGGCGCGCCATGATGGCGATCCGCGACCAGTACATGGCGGCCGACACGATGGGCATCGACACCGCCCTCTACAAGACCGTCACCTTCGGCATCAGCGCAGCCTACACCGGCATCGCCGGTGCGCTCTCGGCCTCGGCCATCGCCTTCGTGGCGCCCGACAGCTTCAACTTCTTCCTGTCGATCAAGTTCCTGATCGGCCTGGTGGTTGGCGGTGTCGGCTCGCTGGCCGGCTCGGTGGTCGGCGGCATCTTCTACGTCCTGGTCGACAACTCGGCGCAGGCGCTCTCGACCTTCGCCAAGAACGACCTCGGCCTGCAATTCGACTTGTCGGCCTATACCGTGTTCGGCATCCTGCTGATCATCCTGATGTACCTGATGCCGATGGGCGTCGTGGGCGGCGTCGCCTATCTGGTCCACAGCCTGCGCCGGCCTGCCGTGCGCACGGCCGCGCAGGGCAAAGAGCAAGAGGCGGCGCTCAAGCAGCGCGCCTGATCCGTCCAATCGTTTGAACCGTTCACCCGAGTAAGGAGTAGTCGATGGCGTAAACCCACCAGGGAGGCGAACCATGAAGACGAGCAGGCGTGGAGTCGTAGGCGGTCTTGCCGCCGCAGCAGTGCTTTCGGGTACCCGAGCAGCGATTGCGCAAAAGAAGTACGACGACGGTGTGACCGACAAGGAAATCAAGATCGGCAACACCAACCCCTACAGTGGACCTGCGTCGTCCTACGGCATCATCGGCAAAGCCGAGCAGGCCTACTGGAAGAGCGTCAACGACCGCGGCGGCATCAACGGCCGCAAGATCAACTTCATCTCGCTGGATGACGGCTACAGTCCGCCCAAGACGGTGGAAGTGGTGCGCCAGCTCGTCGAGCAGGACAAGGTGCTGTGCACCTTCAATACGCTCGGTACGCCGACCAATACGGCGATCCACAAATACATGAACCAGAAGAGGGTGCCGATGCTGTTCGTCGCCACCGGCGCGTCCAAGTGGGGGCACTACAACGAGTTCCCATGGACGATGGGCTATCAGCCCGACTATCGCACCGAGTCGATCATCTACGCCAAGCACATGCTGGCCAACGTCAAGGACGCCAAGGTCGGCGTGCTGATGCAGAACGACGATTACGGCAAGGACTACTACGAAGGCTTCCGCGAGGGGCTGGGCAAGGAGGTCGGCCGCATCGTCAAGCACGTGACCTACGAGGTCACCGATCCCACCGTCGACAGCCAGGTGATCCAGCTCAAGGATTCCGGCGCCAACGTCTTCTTCAATATCTCGATTCCCAAGTTCACGGCGCAATCGATGCGCAAGGCGGCCGAGATCAGCTGGAAGCCGGTCGTCTATCTCAACAACGTTGCCGCCCAGGTCACCACCATGAAGACCGCGGGCTTGGAGAACGTGCAGGGCATCATCACCGGCCTGTGGCTGAAGGATCCCACCGACAAGCAGTGGGAGAACGATGCCGAGATCAAGGCGTGGCGCGAATGGATGAACAAGTACGTGCCCGGCGGCAACCAGGAGGACGTCAACTACGTCTACGCTTACTCGGTGTCCTTCCTGATGGAGCAGACATTGATCAAGTGCGGCGATACGCTGACGCGCGACAACCTGATGAAGCAGGCCGCCAGCCATAAGAATCTGCGCGTTCCCGGCTTGTTGCCCGGCATCAACGTCAGCACCAGCCCGACCGACTTCTATCCGGTGCAGGCGTTGCAATTGGCTCGCTTCAAGGGCGAGATCTGGGATCTGTTCGGCGAGGTCATGCACGCCGAGTCGAGCTGATCGGGTTGCACCGACTTCTGGAAGGCCGCCGAACGGCGGCCTTCCTCGTGAATGCCGATGCCGTGTTGGTCGCACACGACATCCCGTGATACCGCTGCGTTTGCCTTCTTCTTGCCACAATCTCCCTTCAACAGCCCGCCGGCTTTTCACTTGGGAGGTATTTAAGTGGGTACGAACAGGCGTGGTTTTATCGGCGGTGCGTCGGCGCTGGCGATGGTGTCGGGTGCGTCCGGTGCATTTGCTCAAAAGAAGTACTCCGACGGCGCGACCGACACGGAGATCAAGATCGGCCATTGCGGTCCCTATAGCGGGCCGGCCTCGTCGTACGGCGCCATCGGCAAGACGATCGAGGCCTACTGGAAAAGCGTCAACGAGGCGGGCGGCATCAACGGCCGCAAGGTCAAGTTCATCACCCTGGACGACGGCTACAGCCCGCCCAAGACCGTCGAGGTGGTGCGCCAGCTCGTCGAGCAGGAGAAGGTGCTGGCCCTCTTCCAGACGCTTGGCACGCCGACCAACACGGCGATCCACAAGTACATGAACCAGAAGAAGGTGCCGATGCTGTTCGTCGCCACCGGGGCATCCAAGTGGGGCAAGCCCAAGGAGTTCCCGTGGACGATGGGCTTTCAACCCGACTACCACACCGAGGCGGTGATCTACGGCAAGCACATCGTGGCCAACGTCAAGGACGCCAAGATTGCCGTGCTGATGCAGAACGACGATTACGGCCGCGATTACTTCGACGGCTTCAAGGAAGGCCTGGGCAAGGAAGCCGGCCGCATTGTCAAGACCGTGACCTACGAGGCCACCGACCCGACGGTCGATTCGCAGATCATCCAGCTCAAGGACTCCGGCGCCAACGTCTTCTTCAACATCAGTGCGCCCAAGGCGTCGGCCCAGGCGATTCGCAAGGCCGCCGATATCGGCTGGAAGCCGGTGCATTATATCAACAACGTCTCGGTATCGGTCGCCGCGGTGATGAAGCCGGCGGGTTTCGACAACGCCCAGGGCATTATTACGGCGTCGTACATGAAGGACGCTACCGACAAGCAGTGGGACGCCGACGAGGAGATGAAGGCGTGGCGCGAGTGGATGGGCAAGTACATGCCGGGCGCCAACCAGGCTGACGCCAACCACATCTACGGCTACGCCGTGTCGTTCCTGATGCACCAGACGCTCAAGAAGTGCGGAGACGAGCTGACGCGTGAGAACGTGATGAAACAGGCCGCTAACCACCAGAAGCTGCGCGTGCCGCTGCTGCTGCCGGGCATCTTCGTTAACACCAGCCCGACCGATTTCTATCCAGTCCAGGCCGTCCAGCTCCAGCGCTTCAAGGGCGAGAGCTGGGAACTGTTCGGCGACGTCATGCACGCCGAGAGCACCTGAGGCGCTCGACGGCTGGAGATCCCACGCAAGGGCTCGGGATGACAATGAAGCTGTCATTCCGAGCACCGCGAGGGATCTTTCGGTCTTCGTCGCGCGGTTGAAAAGGCCAGCGCCGAAAATCTCAGGGTGAGGCGTCAATATTACGCGCCGCGGCTGTATTTTCCGCGGCGCTTTTGTTGGTCAAACATTGCAAACTTGTGAGATGGCCGGCCCGCTTTCTCCTTTTCAGGGCCGCTATTTCGCGCAAACCTGCTGTGCGTAAAGAAACGTAAAGCACAGGAGGTCACGTTGAAGATCAAGAGGCGTGATTTTGTCGGCGGCGCGTCCACGGCCGCCATTTTGTCGGCGTCTGGCGTCGCGTTTGCGCAAAAGAAGTACGACGACGGTGCGACCGACAAAGAAATCAAGATCGGTCATACCAAGCCGAGGAAGCCTACTGGAAGAGCGTCAACGATCGCGGCGGCATCAACGGCCGCATGATCAAGTTCATCACGCTCGATGACGGCTATTCGCCGCCCAAGACCGTGGAGGTCGTCCGTCAGCTCGTCGAGCAGGACAAGGTGCTGTGCACCTTCAACACGCTCGGCACGCCGACCAACACGGCGATCCACAAATACATGAACCAGAAAAAGGTACCGATGCTGTTCGTCGCCACCGGGGCATCCAAGTGGGGCAAGCCCAAGGAGTTCCCGTGGACGATGGGCTATCAGCCCGACTACCATACCGAAGGCGTGATCTATGCCAAGCATCTGCTGGCCAACGTCAAGGATGCCAAGATCGCCGTGCTGATGCAGAACGACGACTACGGCAAGGATTACTGGGAAGGCTTCAAGGAAGGCCTCGGCAAGGAAGCGGGCCGCGTCGTCAAGCACGTCACCTACGAGACGACCGATCCGACGGTGGACAGCCAAGTCATCCAGCTCAAGGACTCCGGCGCCAACGTCTTCTTCAACATCTCGATTCCGAAGTTCGCCGCGCAATCGATCCGCAAGGCGGCCGAGATCGGCTGGAAGCCGGTGCACTACCTCAACAATGTCTCGGCCTCGATCGCCACGGTCATGAAGCCGGCCGGCTACGAGAACAGCCAGGGCATCATCACCGCGGCGTATCTCAAGGATCCGACCGACAAGCAGTGGGACAACGATCCCGAGATGAAGACGTGGCGCGAGTGGATGGCGAAGTACATGCCGGGAGCCAGCATGGCTGACGTCAACTACATCTTTGCCTATTCCGTGTCGTTCCTGATGGAAGCGACGCTGAAAAAGTGCGGCGATCTGCTGACGCGCGAGAATCTCATGAAGCAGGCCGCCAATCACCAGAAGCTGCGCGTGCCGCTGCTGCTGCCCGGCATCACCGTCAGCACCAGCCCGACCGATTTCTATCCGGTCCAGTCGGTCCAGCTCCAGCGCTTCAAGGGCGAGACCTGGGAACTGTTCGGCGACATCATGTCGGCCGAGAGCGCCTGAGCGCCCGCACAGCAAAAGAGCAAGGCCGCTGCGTCCCGGCGGCCTTTTCCTGGGCGGTCGAGCCCTTTTCAAACCCGCACGTTCCGGTAACTCTGGCGGGATCAATCTCAATGAAGGAGGAAGCGTTGGCTATCAGTAGGCGTGGTTTTGTCGGCGGTGCGTCGGTTGCCGCCATGATGGCGTCGCGTTCAGCGTTCGCGCAGAAGAAGTACGACGACGGGGCGACCGACAAGGAGATCAAGATCGGTCACTTCTGCCCCTACAGCGGGCCGGCCTCGGCCTATGGCGTGATCGGCCAGGCCCACCAGGTCTTCTGGAAGATGGTCAACGAGACCGGCGGCATCAACGGCCGCAAGATCACCTTCATCACCCTGGACGACGGCTACAGCCCGCCCAAGTCGGTCGAGGTGACCCGCCAGCTGGTCGAGCAGGACAAGGTGCTGTGCCTGTTCAACACACTCGGCACGCCGACCAACACGGCGATCCACAAATACGTCAACCAGAAGAAGGTGCCCCATCTCTTCGTGTCGACCGGTGCCTCGAAGTGGGGCAAGCCCAAGGAGTTCCCGTGGACCATGGGCTTCCAGCCCGACTACCACACCGAGGGCATGATCTACGCCAAGCATGCCCTGGCCAACACCAAGGACGTCAAGGTCGGCGTGCTGATGCAGAACGACGATTACGGCAAGGACTACTTTGAGGGCTTCAAGGAAGGCCTCGGCAAGGAGGCCAACCGCATCGTCAAGCACGTCACCTACGAAGTGACGGATCCGACTGTCGACAGCCAGGTGATCCAGCTCAAGGACGCCGGAGCCAATGTCTTCTTCAACATCTCGACGCCCAAGTTCGCCGCGCAGTCGATCCGCAAGGCGGCCGAGATCGGCTGGAAGCCGGTGCAGTACCTCAACAACGTCTCGGCCTCGGTCGCGTCGGTGATGAAGCCGGCGGGCTTCGACAACAGCCAGGGCATCCTGACGGCGGCCTACCTGAAGGACCCGACCGACAAGCAGTGGGACAACGACGCCGAGATGAAGGCATGGCGCGAGTACATGACCAAGTACATGCCGCAGGCCAACCAGTCGGACGCCAACTACATCTTCGCCTACGCCGTCGCCACCATGATGCGCGAGACGCTGAAGAAGTGCGGCGACCTGCTGACCCGCGAGAACGTGATGAAGCAGGCGGCCAACTTCCAGAAGGTCCGCATCCCGCTGCTGCTGCCCGGCATCAACGTCAGCACCAGTCCGACGGATTTCTATCCCATCCAGGCCGTCCAGATGTCGACCTTCAAGGGCGACACCTGGGAGCTGTTCGGCGACGTGCTGTCGGCCGAGAGCGCCTGACGCACCCGCAGCCTGCAGGAGACACGAAAAGGCCGCCCGTCCGGGCGGCCTTCTTGCTTGTATCCACATTTATGCTCGCAACGTGCGGGTGTGCGCCTTTTTCCCGTCATGATCCTCATGTACAGTAACTAGCTAACGGCGCAGGGCTCGCGCCTTCCGAGCACAATCGAGGCAGTTTTCGTGGCAACGGTTTTGACCGATCAGGACGGCGCGCCAGTGGTCGGCGCGCAGCTTGTCTTTTCTCCGGACGGATCGAAGGTGGCGTTCCTGCGGTACCTGCCGCCGGGGACCAGCTTGTACGATATTTTCGTCGAGGACCTGGCGACCGGCGTGGTGACGCGCGCATCGGCCGACGCGGCGGGGGTTGCGGCCAACTGGGGATCGCTGAACCCTGTCTTCTCGCCCGACGGCACGAAACTCGCCTTCGTCAGCGACGCCGGCAATCTGGTGCCCGGCGACACTGGCATTGGCTCAGGCGGCGTCTTCGTCAAGGACCTCACGACCGGCGCGATCGAGCGGGTTGGCACGGGCGCCGGCGACGCGGTCGGGCCCTTCTCCGAGCCCAGTCACATTCAATTCTCGCCGGACGGCTCGAAGGTGATGTTCGCCAGCCGGTCGACCAATCTCGTGGCGGGTGACACCAACAACCACGGCGACATTTTCGTGGTCGACCTCGCCACGCACGTCGCCACCCGCGTGTCTGTCGCCCAGGACGGCACCGAGGCGAACGGCGATTCGCAGGATGCCGTGTTCTCGCCGGACGGCACGAAGGTCGCCTTCTCGAGTGAGGCGTCGAACCTGGTCGCGGGCGACACCAACGGGGCGGCCGACATCTTCGTCAAGGATCTGGTGACGGGCCAGGTGGAGCGCTTCGGCCAGAGCGTGGCTGTCGGGAGCTTCCACCCCGTCTTCTCACCCGACGGCTCTCACCTCGCCTTTGTCTCCTGGGGAGAGCTCGTTCTGGTCGATCTCACGACCGGCAAACAGTCGCTTGCCTCTCCGCAGAGACCGTCGACCCACTTTTCAACCAGCGGCGAGCCGGTGTTCTCGCCGGACGGGACGAAGTCGGCCTTCTGGTCGTCCTCCGGTCTCCTCATCAAGGACTGGGTCACCGGCAATTTCGGGGTCGTCCCGTTCGCGACTCCTGACGGCTTCGACGTGTCGTTCGGCGGGCTGAGCTGGTCCGGCGACACGTTGGCCATCGCCGGCTCCAAGGGCGCCCTGCTCGTGCCCTTGAGTTTCGTCTCGGTGGCGCCGCTCGATGCCGTCAAGCCGGAGGGCAATTCGGGCTACACCGATTTCACCTTCACGGTCACGCGCAGCGGTGTCCTCTCGCAGCACCAGAGCGTCCACTGGACCGCCGCCGATCCCTACGCTTACGATTACTACAACCCGCCCGTGGCCGATCCCTTCGGTGACATCGCTCCCTATTTTGGCGGCACACTGCCGTCGGGTACGGTCGACTTCGCGCCGGGCGAGACCAGCAAGACGATCGTGGTCAAGCTACCCGGCGACTACGATGTCGAAGCCGACCAAGCCTTCGCGGTCATGCTGTCCAATGCCAGCGAAGGGCTGGTGATTGATGGTGGCTCAGCCGACGGCAAGATCCTCAACGACGACATCAGGCTGCACAACGACGCCTATTTCACCGAGGCGGGCCAGGCTCTTCACGTCGCCGCGTCGACCTGGGGCGTCCTGCCGCCGCTCTACCCGCCGCCGCCCCCGGGCGGGTGGGAGTGGTTAGACTACACCGGACCCGACTTGCTGGCCGGTGGCGTGCTGGCCAACGACGAGCCTCAGACGCAATCTCCGCCGTCCGGCAGCGGCCCCGGATCGGTGCGCATCGTCTCGACGTCACCGCCGGCGCCGCCGCTGCTCACCGCGTCGCTGGTCCATGGCCCGGCGCATGGCTCGCTCACCCTGGGGAGCGACGGGCACTTCGACTACACGCCCGATCCCGGTTTCAGCGGTGTCGACCAGTTCACCTACAGCGCGTCGGGGCCGATCGGCGCGGCCGACGCGCAGGCGCTGATCTACGTCATCCCCGAGGTCCACGGCGACGTGCCGACCCTCAACCTGCTGGCGCTCTCGGCGGAGCAGCAGGTGGCGGCGACCTACCTGGCCTATTTCGGGCGCGGCGCCGACGCCGCCGGCCTGCAATTCTGGGTCGACCAGTTCCACGCCGGGCAGGCGACGCAAACGCCCGAGATGCTGGTCGCCAATATCGCGAGCGCGTTCGCCGTCAGCGACGAATCGCTCGCCCGATACCCTTTCCTCGGCCACGCGCAGACGGCGAGCGACTGGGAGATCGGCTGGTTCCTGACCAGCGTCTACCGCAACCTGTTCAATCGCTCGCTCGACGATCCCGGCAAGGCCTACTGGACCGACCAGATCAAGCAGACATTGGCCGCCGGCGAGTATGTCGGCTCGGTGCTGGTCGACATCATGAGCGGCGCCCAGAACCCGGCCACCAGCGGCGGATCGCACGATGCGGTCGCCCTGATGGGCCGCGTCGCCGTCAGCCTCGCCTATGCGCATGCCCAGCAGGCGTTCGGCCTCCCCTGGACGGCAGCCGACAATCTCACCGAGTCGCAAAACATCCTGCAATCCGTCGCAGAGACGTCCGGCACGGTGCTGGTCGGCATCGCCAAGGCCGAGAACGTCGTGCTCGACCACGTGCTCGGGCACTGACGGCGGAGGGGACCTGCGATGAGCTTCGTGTCGATCGCGCCGCTCGATGCCGTGAAGCCGGAAGGCAATTCCGGCGTCACGCCGTTCACCTTCACCGTCACGCGCAGCGGCGACACCTCGCTCGAGCAGAGCGTGCAGTGGAGCGTCTACGAGAGCCTCCCGTTCGGCAGTACCCCGCCGCCGGCCGGCACACTCGTCTTTGCCCCGGGCGAGACCAGCAAGATGATCGTGGTTGACAATCCCGCCGACAACATCGTCGGCTACCTCCAGCTTCTCCACGTGACCTTGTCCAATCCCAGCGCCGGATTGGTCATCGGCGTCGGCTCGGCCGACGCCCGAGTCCTCAACGACGACATGTGGGCGCACGACGACGCCTATATCACCGTGCCGGGCCAAGCCTTGCACGTGCCCGCCTCGGTGTGGGACTTCCTGACGTCGCCGGTCCTGGAGGACGGGCCCTCGGGGACAGGCGGATCGGGTTCTGGCGACAGCTCCATTCACCTGTCCAGCGGCGGGACCCAAAGCCTCATCGGCCCGACCATCTATCCCAACGGCTTCTACGAGGGCCTCTATACCGGTGGCCGCTTGCTGGCTGGTGGCGTGCTGGCCAACGACGCGCCCCAGATCCCGCCTCCGTCCGACGTCATGCTCGGCATCCTTTTGCCGGACGGCACGACCGGCGTTCCCCAGTTCACGGCGTCGCTGGTCGAGGGACCGGCGCACGGCACGCTCACCCTCGGGAGCGACGGGCAGTTCGACTACACACCCGACCCCGGCTTCACCGGCATCGACCAGTTCACCTACAAGGCCACCGGCATTGCCTCGAGTGCGCTCGGCAGCGCCGACGCCCACGCGCTGATCTATGTCGTGCCGCAGATCAACGACGATGTGCCGCCCCTTAATTTGCTGGCGCTCACGGCGGAGCAGCAGGTCGCGGCGACCTATCTCGCGTTCTTCGGCCGCGGTGCCGATGCCGACGGCTTCGCGTTCTGGGTCGACCAGTTCCATGCGGGGCAGGCGACGCAAGCGCCGGCAGCGCTGCTCGCCAACATCGCGAGCTCGTTCGGCATCAGCGCCGAAGCGGCCCAGCAACATGCCTTCCTGGCTCATCCGCAGGCTGCGAGCGACAGCGAGATCGGCTCGTTCCTCGGCAGCGTCTACCGCAACCTGTTCAATCGCGGCGTCGACGATGCCGGCAAGGCCTACTGGACCGACCAGATCAAGCAGAAGATGGCGGACGGCGCATTCGTCGGCTCGGTGCTGGTCGACATCATGAGCGGCGCCCAGAACCCATCCAGCAGCGGGCCGCACGATGCGCTCGCCCTGGTGGGCCGCGTCGCCGTCAGCCTTGCCTATGTGCGCGAGCAGGAGGTGCTGGATGCGTCGTGGACGGCCGCCGGCAATCTCTCCGAATCGAAATGGATCCTGAACGGCGTGACGGACACGCCCGGCACGGTGCTCACGGGAATCGCTCATGCCGAGAACGTCGTCCCGTACGCGGACGTTTTCGGGCACTGACCAACTCACAGGACCAAGGGCAGAGTTCGTGACGACAATCCTCGACGGCAACGGTCCCACAGTCGTGGCGTCGACCGATTCGCAGGGCGGGGCTGAGAATGGCTCGTCCAGCCAGGTCGTCCTTTCTCCTGACGGTACGAAGATCGCGTTCGCCAGCGTCGCGTCGAACCTGGTGCCGACCCAGTTCTGGGGCCGGACCGACATTTTCGTGAAGGATCTTCTCACCGGGGAAGTGACCCGCGTATCGACCGACGTTGCGGGAGCGGAACCCGATCGGCCTTCGTCGAACCCTGTCTTCTCGCCGGATGGATCCAAGGTGGCCTTCCTCAGTGCCGCCACCAATCTTGTGCCGGGCGTTGCCGACGGCAGTGTCGGCGTGTTCGTGAAGGATCTGGTGAGCGGCGCCATTCAACGCATCGCCGGCGGCGTGTCCGGCGACATGGCGTTTTCGCCCGACGGCTCGCAGCTGATCTTCGAAAGCTCTGCCACGAACCTGGTATCCGGCGACACCAACGGTCAGGACGACATCTTCGTGGCGGATCTGGCAAGCGGCGCCCTTCAGCGAGTCTCGACGACCCAGCAGGGCGAGCAGGCCAACGGGCGCTCGGAAGCAGGGGTGTTCTCGCCGGACGGCACCAAGATCGCCTTCGCCAGCGCGGCGTCCAACCTGGTCGCGGGCGACGGCAACGGCCTGATGGACATCTTCGTCAAGGATTTGGCGAGCGGGGTGCTGGAACGCTTCTCGGGCACGCAGTTCGGCGGCGATGTCGCCTCCGCGAAACCGGTCTTCTCGCCGGACGGTTCGCGGATCGCTTTCGACGGCAGTGGGGAGATCTTCCTCGTCAACCTCGCGACGAGCGAACGCACGGCTGTGTCGATCAACGATGCGCAATCGACAGCCAACATTTTCTCGTTGTCGGCTGTCTTCTCGCCGGACGGATCGAAGATCGCCTTCTGGGCGTGGGGATGGTCCGGTGGCCCCAATATTCTCATCAAGGATCTGACGACCGGCGGGTTGGCCGTCGCAGTGCCCGGCATGGATGGCGTCACGGGCATGCAGTCGTCGTCCTTCGACCTCTCCTGGGTCGGCAACATGCTGGCGTTCTCGGCGAGAACGAGTGGTGGCGTGGCGCCCGGCGACAGTCCTGCCTACGAGTACGCCTACATCCGGCAGTTGAGCATCGCGTCGGTAGCGCCGCTCGACGCGGTCAAGCTCGAGGGCAACTGGGGCGAAACGACCTACACCTTCACGATCACCCGCAGTGGCGACCTTTCGGCCGAGCAGAGCATCGGCTGGGGCGTGTCCGGCGTGTCTTTTGATGGCCATCCGCGCATGTTCGACTTCCCGTGGCCAAGTGGGACGGTCGATTTCGCGCCCGGCGAGACCACCAAGACGATCGCGGTGCAGGTCAAGGGTGACGGGCTGGTCGAGCCGGATCAGTACTTTCTCGTGTCGTTGAACAATGCCACCGGAGGTCTGCTGTTCGACAACGGACCGGCCAAGGGCGTGATCCTCAATGACGATATGCAGGCGCACAGCGACGCCTACATAATCGGGCCGGGAGGCGTCTTGCATGACAGCACGTCGATTCCGGACACACACCCGAGGATCGGCGTGCTGGCCAATGACGATTCGACCGGTCCGCTGACGGCGTCTCTCGTGACCGGTCCCGCGCACGGGACGGTCGTGCTCGCAGCAGACGGACACTTCGACTACAAGACCGATGCCGGTTTCACCGGCATTGATCGCTTCGTCTACAATGCCAGCGGCAGCACGGGCCAGGCAAACGGTCAGGTGCTGATCTATGTCGTTCCCGAGCTGTCGGCTTCGACACCAACGCTGAACTTGCTGGCGCTTACGGCCGAAGAACAGATCGTGGCGACCTACGTCGCCTTCTTCGGCCGTGGTGCCGATGCGGCAGGCTTCCAGTTCTGGCTGGACCAGTTCCATTCCGGGCAGGCGACACAAGAGCCAGCGGCCCTGCTGGCCAACATCGCTAGCTCGTTCGCCGTCAGCGACGAGGCGAAGGTGCTGTACCCGTTCCTGGCTCAGCCGCACGGCCCGGGCGACCCGCAGATCTCCGGGTTCCTCGGCGGTGTCTATTCGAACCTGTTCGGTCGGCCGCCGGACGCCGACGGGGTGACCTACTGGACCAACCGGATCAACTACACCCTCGAGCAAGGCGGCTTCGTCGGTTCGGTGCTGGTCGACATTATGAGCGGTACGCAGAACCGTTCCGACGGCCCGCAGGACATTACGAGGCTGATGGGCAAAGTGTCGGTCAGCCTCGCCTATGTGACCGAGCAACAGCTGCTCGGCACCCACTGGTCACCGGACCAGCTCGCGGAAGCGAGAGAGATGGTCCAGGCAGTGTCTGAGAGTCCCGCATCGGTATTGATGGGCATCACCTACGCGGAGAACATCGTGCTCGGCCATGCCCTCGCGGCGCTGGGCGGTCCCTAACGATCCGCGGGCCTGCGCTGCAGCGCGCCGCGGCATTCGGCCGTGTCGATGCGGCCGTCGTTGTTGGTATCGCAGCGGGCAAAATTGCGGTCGGCCTGGGCCATGAACTCGGCCAGGGTCACGACGCCGTCCTTGTTGGTGTCGAGCAGCTGGAAATAGGTCGACTGGCGTTGTGCCTGGCGATCGGTCGGCAGCACGCTGTTGGCGCCGGGCGTGCGGGCGAACAGCTCTTCCTTGGTCAGCTTCCCGTCGCCGTTGGCGTCGAGGCGCCGGAAGCGGGCTTCCTGGCCGGCCTTCCATTCGGCCCGGTCGACCACGCCGTCCTTGTTGGTATCGTAACGCATCAGCCCGCTCGGGGCGCGGCAGTGCCTGCGAGTATCAGGGCGGCGGATACGGAAAACAGCTTCAGCATGGGACATATCCTTAAAGTTGTATCAGGAACTTGTCTTGAAACTTCAAGTTCCCTTACGCTGCCGTCTAAGCCCCGATATAGTCGGACGCGCGACCGAATTGGGGCGGTGTTGTGGTTTTGTTCTTGAGGTTATCCACATGGCTTATGACTACGACCTGTTCGTGATTGGTGCCGGTTCGGGCGGCGTGCGGGCGTCACGCATTGCCGCCGGCTACGGTGCACGGGTCGGCATCTGCGAGGACTACCGTGTCGGTGGTACGTGCGTGATCCGCGGATGCGTGCCCAAGAAACTTCTCGTCTACGGCTCCAAGTTTGCGCACGAGTTCGAGGACGCCGCCGCCTACGGCTGGACGGTGCCTGAGCCGAAGCATTCGTGGACAACTTTGCGCGACAACGTGCAGAAAGAGGTCGATCGACTGAACGGCGTCTATATCCGCCTGCTCGAGGGCGCCGGCGTGAAATTGCACATGGGCCGCGGCCGGCTGATGGATCGCCATACGATCGCAATCGGCGAGGAAACGGTGACCGCCGACAAGATCCTGGTGGCGACCGGCGGCGCGCCGGTGGTGCCGGAGATTCGCGGTCGTGAATTCGCCATCACCTCGAACGAGGCGTTCCATCTCGACGAACTGCCCAAGCGCATCACCATCGTCGGCGCGGGCTATATTGCCGTCGAGTTCGCCGGCATCTTCAACGGGCTCGGCGCCCATGTCGATCTGGTGCTGCGGCGCGATCGCGTGCTGCGCGGCTTCGACGAGGAATGCCGCACCGCCGTGCATGAGGCGCTCGCCCACAGCGGCATCACCCTGCGCAGCGAGATGCAGATCAGGTGCATCGAGGCGGCCGGCGGCAAGGCCCCCTATCGCGTGGAGACGCAGCTTGGCGGCATGTTCGAGACCGATCTGGTGATGTACGCCACGGGCCGCGCGCCCAACACCAAGGGCATCGGGCTCGAGAAGGCCGGTGTGCAGGTCGACAAGGTGGGCGCCATCGCCGTTGATGAATGGTCGAAGACAACGGCTGACAACATCTGGGCCGTGGGCGACGTGACCGATCGCATCAACCTCACGCCGGTCGCCCTCATGGAGGGCCACTGCTTCGCCGACACCGAGTTCGGCAACAAGCCGCGCAAGGCTGACCATCGCAACGTGGCGTCCGCCGTGTTCTGTCAGCCCGAGCTCGCGAGCGTCGGCCTGACCGAGGAGGAGGCGCGGATGAC
>Ga0310811_10003939_pt1 | contig 18703 bp, 15 predicted proteins | sample YCmetagenome_FD_207642 | JGI IMG/M metagenome (GOLD analysis project Ga0310811, IMG submission 207642) | Soil microbial communities from experimental microcosm in Duke University, North Carolina, United States - YC | ecosystem: Engineered > Artificial ecosystem > Soil microcosm > Unclassified ...
TGCGCGGCGAACGCCAGACCGGCCGTTCCGCGCGGATGCTGTACGAAGTGCTGGGCGACATCTGGGTGGTGCGCCGCAATCCGTATCTGCAGGACGACATGCTGGACAATCCCAAGCGTCGTCAGGCTTTGATCGATGCGTTGAATCATCGTCTTGGTGAAGTCGACAAGCGTCGCAAGCTTGACTTGGCGTCGCATGGTGACGAAGCGTCGCAGCGTCGTGCCGCCGCGGTGGAAACGCTGGTGCAGGCGGCGTGCAAGGCGGTGGCCGACTTCGGCGAGGAATTCCGCAACACCTGGGATCTGCGCAAGCGTGCCACCAAGGTGCTGGGCCGCTATACCGACAAGGACAACATCAAGTTCGACGGCATGTCGCGCGTCTCGCACGTGACGGATGCGACCGACTGGCGCGTCGAATATCCGTTCGTCGTGCTGACGCCGGATACCGAAGACGAGATGGCGGGCCTGGTCAAGGGCTGTATCGAACTCGGCCTCACTATCATTCCGCGCGGCGGCGGCACCGGATACACCGGCGGCGCGATTCCATTGACGCCGATGTCGGCAGTCATCAACACCGAAAAGCTGATTCAGCTGAGCGCCGTCGAAATGCTGCGCTTGCCGGGTGTCGATCGCGAGTACGCGACGATCTATTCCGGCGCCGGCGTCGTCACCAAGCGCGTGGCCGATGCGGCAGAGAAAGCCGGCTTCGTGTTCGCCGTCGATCCGACGTCGGCCGAGGCGTCCTGCATCGGCGGCAACATCGCAATGAATGCGGGCGGCAAGAAAGCCGTGCTGTGGGGCACCGCGCTCGACAATCTGGCGAGCTGGCGCATGGTCGATCCGAACGGCGACTGGCTCGAAGTCACGCGCATCGAGCACAACCTTGGCAAGATCCACGACGCGCCGGTTGCAAAGTTCAAGCTGGAATGGACGCATCCGAGTGAAAAGGGCCGCGCCCGCAACGAACCGTTCAAGACCGAGACGCTGGAAATCCCCGGCCGCGTGTTCCGCAAGGAAGGTCTGGGTAAGGACGTCACCGACAAATTCCTGGCCGGTCTGCCCGGCGTGCAGAAAGAGGGCTGTGACGGGCTGATCACGTCCGCGCGCTGGATCCTGCACAGGATGCCGAAGTACACGCGCACCGTTTGCCTGGAATTCTTTGGCCATACGCGCGATGCGGTGCCGTCCATCGTCGAGATCAAGGATTATCTGGACGGTCTGCCGGCGCAAGGCGGCAAGTTCGCCACCGTGCGGCTGGCCGGTCTCGAACATCTGGACGAGCGCTATCTGCGCGCGGTCGGCTACGCGACCAAATCGAAGCGCGACATGCTGCCGAAGATGGCGTTGTTCGGCGATATCGTTGGCGATGACGAAGAAGCGGTTGCGCTGGCCGCATCGGAAGTGGTGCGTATCGCGAACACGCGCGTGGGCGAAGGCTTCATTGCCGTCAGCCCTGAAGCGCGCAAGAAATTCTGGCTTGATCGCGCGCGCACTGCGGCGATCTCCAAGCACACCAATGCGTTCAAGATCAACGAAGACGTCGTGATTCCGCTGAACCGCATGGGCGAATATTCGGATGGCATCGAGCGTATCAACGTCGAGCTGTCGATTCGCAACAAGCTGCAACTGCTGGCCGAGTTGCGCACTTATTTTCTGACCAGTCACCTGCCGCTGGGCAAGAGCGACGACGCGGACGCGGAAGACATTCCTGCGGCCGAACTGCTGGAAGATCGCGTGAAGCTGGCGGTACAGCTGCTGGAAGACACGCACATGCGCTGGTCGTATCTGCTGGCCAACCTCGACAAGTCGCTGCGCGACGAACAGGATGAAATCATTGCGCTCGGCGTGCAGCCTCTGCACGGCACTTTCGACGAGCGTCTGAAGAAGCAACCCGATGCCACGCTGTTCGACATCATTCAGGACCGTACTGTGCGCGTGTCGTGGAAGACCGAGGTGCGCGCGCAGCTGCGCCAGATCTTCAGTGGCGCCGCGTTCCGCCTGATCCTCGATGAGGCAACGGCGATCCACAAGCGTGTGCTGCGCGGACGCGTGTTTGTCGCGCTGCACATGCACGCTGGCGACGGCAACGTGCACACGAACATTCCGGTCAACTCGGATCACTACCAGATGCTGCAGGATGCGCACGAGACGGTGGCGCGCATCATGGCCTTCGCGCGTTCGCTGAACGGCGTGATCTCGGGCGAGCATGGCATCGGCATCACGAAGCTCGAATTCCTGACGGAAGCCGAGCTGGCTGATTTCCGCGCCTACAAGCGCCGCATCGACCCGGAAGGCCGCTTCAACAAGGGCAAGCTGATGGACATGCCCGAGTTCAGCTCGGACCTGCGCAATGCCTACACGCCTTCGTTCGGCCTGATGGGCCATGAATCGCTGATCATGCAGCAGAGCGACATCGGCGCAATCGCCAACAGCGTCAAGGATTGTCTGCGCTGCGGCAAATGCAAGCCGGTCTGCACCACCCACGTGCCGCGCGCGAACCTGCTGTACTCGCCGCGCAACAAGATTCTGGCGACTTCGCTGTTGGTCGAAGCTTTCCTGTACGAAGAGCAGACGCGCCGCGGCGTATCGATCAAGCATTGGGAAGAATTCGAGGACGTCGCCGAGCATTGCACCGTCTGCCACAAGTGCGTGACGCCGTGCCCGGTCGATATCGACTTCGGCGACGTCTCGATGAACATGCGCAATCTGCTGCGCAAGATGGACAAGAAGTCCTTCAATCCCGGTACCACGGCCGCGATGTTCTTCCTGAACGCAACCGATCCGTCCACTATCCGCGCGACGCGCGAAGCGATGATCGGCTGGGGCTACAAGGCGCAGCGCACCGCTGCCGAACTGATGAAGAAGGTCGCGAAGAAGCAGACCAAGGCGCCGCCTTCCACGCATGGCAAGGCGCCGGTGCGGGAGCAGGTGATCCACTTCGTCAACAAGAAGATGCCGGGCAATCTGCCGAAGAAAACCGCGCGCGCGTTGCTCGATATCGAAGACAACAAGATCGTCCCGATCATCCGCAATCCGCAAACGACCACGGCGGACAGCGAAGCGGTGTTCTATTTCCCTGGTTGCGGTTCGGAGCGCCTGTTCTCACAGGTCGGCCTGGCGACACAGGCGATGCTGTGGGAAGCCGGCGTGCAGACCGTGCTGCCGCCGGGCTACCTATGCTGCGGCTATCCGCAGCGCGGCACCGGTGAGTACGACAAGGCCGAGAAGATCATCACCGACAATCGCGTGCTGTTCCACCGTATGGCCAACACGCTGAACTATCTCGACATCAAGACCGTGGTCGTTTCCTGCGGCACCTGTTTCGATCAGCTGCAGGGCTACCAGTTCGACAAGATCTTCCCCGGCTGCCGCATCATCGACATCCACGAATATCTGATGGAAAAGGGCGTCAAGCTGGAAGGCGTGAACGGCGTGCGCTACATGTATCACGACCCTTGCCACACGCCGATGAAGCTGCAGGATCCGCTGAAGACGGTGAACGCGCTGATCACGATGGATGGCGGCGGTGCGATCGGCAAGAACGATCGCTGCTGCGGTGAATCCGGCACCTTTGCCGTGACGCGTCCGGACATCGCGACGCAGGTGCGTTTCCGCAAGCAGGAAGAGATGGAAATGGGCGCAGCCAAGGCGCGTGCCGACGGTTTCGACGGCGAAGTGAAGGTGCTGACGTCCTGCCCATCCTGCCTGCAAGGCTTGTCGCGCTACAACGAGGATTCCGGCACGACTGCCGACTACATCGTGGTCGAGATGGCCAAGCACCTGCTCGGCGAGGACTGGCTGCAGAACTATGTTGCCAAGGCCAATAACGGCGGTATCGAACGCGTGCTGGTATGAGTACAACGGCGAGCGAGCAATGTGAACTCTGTCGTGAGGACGGCGGCGAAGTTATTTATCGCAACGACAAGCTGCGCGTCGTGCTGATCGACGACCCAAACTATCCGGGGTTCTGCCGCGTGATCTGGAACGCGCATGTCAGCGAAATGACCGATTTGCCGCCGGCCGACCGGTCCACACTGATGCGTACCGTATGCCAGGTCGAAACGGCCTTGCGCGAGGTGCTGAGGCCGGAAAAGATCAATCTCGCCAGCCTGGGCAACATGGTGCCGCATCTGCATTGGCATCTGATTCCGCGCTTTTCCGACGATGCCCATTTTCCGAACCCGATCTGGGCGCAGCCGGCACGGCAAACTGCCACGCAAGTTCTCGAAGCACGGCGCGCCATGCTGCCGGCCTTGCGTGTCGCCATTGCCGCGCACGCCGCGTGCGAAGGCTGATCTCGCGCACGTCCCGCGCGGACGCACTATTCCGATGAAAGGCAACTGATGAGCGTTTCACAGCAACCACAACCGACCGGCATCACGCTGCGCAAGCAATCGCGCGTGCTGGAAATCGAATTCGACGACGGCAAGACTTTCTCGCTGCCATTTGAACTGCTGCGCGTCTATTCGCCCTCGGCCGAAGTACGGGGCCATGGCCCGGGACAGGAAACCCTGCAGACCGGCAAACGCAACGTGGAGATCACGGCGATTGCACCCATCGGCAATTACGCGGTCAAACCGACTTTCTCGGATGGGCACGACAGCGGCATCTATTCCTGGGAATACCTGTACCACCTCGGCAGCCAGCGCGACAGCTTGTGGGAAACCTATCTGAAGCGACTGGAAGAAGCGGGCTACACCCGCGAATCCGGTCGCGATGCGCCGATGAGCGCGGATGATGGCCACGGCGGAGGCGCGTGCGGGCACCACCACTAGTTGCATTCAAGCTGAAGAATAATCACAAATTCTTCACATTTATCTAACGTATGTATAATAATCAAAAAGCGCCATGACCAACTCGACTCATTTCGGTTACCAGACCGTCGCGGAAGAAGAAAAAGTCCACAAGGTTGCCGAGGTATTTCACTCGGTGGCCGGCAAGTATGACGTCATGAACGACCTGATGTCGGCCGGCCTGCATCGCTTGTGGAAGACCTTCACCATTGCGCAGGCGGCAGTGCGGCCGGGATTCAAGGTGCTGGATATCGCGGGCGGGACCGGCGACTTGGCAAAAGCATTTGCGAAGCAGGCGGGGCCAAGCGGCGAGGTGTGGTTGACGGACATCAACGAGTCGATGCTGCGCGTGGGGCGCGACCGCTTGTTGAACAAGGGTTTGTTGACCCCCACCTTGTTGTGCGATGCGGAGAAGCTGCCGTTTCCGGACAACTACTTTGATCGCGTCAGCGTGGCGTTCGGATTGCGCAACATGACGCACAAGGATGCCGCGCTGGCGGAAATGCGCCGCGTATTAAAGCCGGGCGGCAAGTTGCTGGTGCTGGAGTTCTCGAAAGTATGGGAACCGCTGAAGAAGCCGTATGACGTGTACTCGTTTTCTGTATTGCCGTGGTTGGGCAAGCGGATCGCAAACGACTCGGAGAGCTATCGCTATCTGGCCGAATCGATCCGCATGCATCCGGACCAGGATACGTTGAAAAGAATGATGGAAGGCGCGGGCCTGGAACGGGTCCAGTACTTCAATCTGACCGCTGGTGTGGCGGCTTTACACACTGGAATGAAACTCTAGGAGATGAAATGAAGAAATTGTTGATGGCTGCAGTCGTTTCGCTGAGCGCGCTGATGCTGGTCGCGCCACAAGCCGATGCCAAGCGCATGGGCGGCGGCGGTTCGTTCGGCAAGCAATCGCAAAGCTTCAAGCGCGAGGCGCCACCGCAGTATTCGCAGCCGGCCAATGCGGCCAAGCCAGCGACTGCGCCTAACGCAGCTGGTGCGGGCGCTGCTGCAGCGGCCAAACCGAGCATGTGGAAAGGCATGCTGGGCGGCGCGTTGCTGGGTCTGGGTCTAGGCGCCTTGCTGTCCCACCTCGGCATCGGCGGTGCATTGGCTAGCATGATCAGCACCATCTTGATGATCGCGCTGATCGGTTTGGTCATCATGTTCGTGATCCGCATGGTGCGCGGCAATCGCGGCGGCGCAGCGCGGCCTGAGCCTTCGTATGCCAACGGTTATCGTGAAGAACCGATGGCGCGTTCGGTCACGCCTGAAATTGGTTCGGGCCTGAACAATGCCGCAGGCAGCACCGCAGCCAGCGGTGCGGTATTCGGTGCGGACAACGTATTGCCGGCTGACTTCGACGTCGAATCCTTCCTTCGCAACGCGAAGACCTACTTCATCCGCCTGCAGGCCGCCTGGGATCGCGGCGACGTCAACGACATCCGCGAATTCACGACACCGGAAATGTTCGGCGAACTGCGCTTGCAATTGCAGGAACGCGGCGCCTCTGCGAACGTGACCGACGTGGTGTCGCTGGATGCGGTGTTCTACGGTGTGGAACGCGTCGGCGACGAATACATCGCCAGCGTCAAGTTCAGCGGCATGATCCGCGAAGCCGACCACGCGCCGACCGAGCCTTTCACCGAAGCCTGGAACCTGTCCAAGCCGGTCAACGGCGACGGCGGCTGGGTGCTGGCCGGCATTCAGCAACTGTCATGATGCATCGCAGTTCTGCCGACCAATCGGTACGCCTATCCGATATTTGACGGCAAACTGATAAACTGGAAGCCGCCGGTGAATTCACCGGCGGCTTTTTTCTTGCTGACGATGACGCCTCTTACTCCACCTTCTCCCGCCCAACTGTTGCCCGCTGCCCTGAACCATCTGCTTGCGCAGGAAAGCTGGGCGCGTGGCTTGCTCGCGCCACATGCGGGCAAAGTGGCGGCATTCGACGCCGGTGCCGTGAAGTTGCGTCTGAAGGTCGCGCCAGACGGTTTGCTCGAATTGCCTGCGGAAGAGGAGAGCGCCGCCGTCACCATCCGCGTGCGCCTGTCGGACCTGCCGCTGATCCTGCAGAACCGCGAGCGTGCGTTTTCGTATGTGAAGATCGAAGGCGATGCCGATTTCGCCAATACCATTTCGCAGGTGAGCCAGTCGCTGCGCTGGGAAGCCGAGGAAGACCTGAGCAAGATCGTCGGCGACATCGCGGCGACCCGTATCGTCGGCGGCGCACAGGCCGCGGTGAAATCGGCGAAGTCGCTGCATCGCTCCGTTACCGAAAACCTTGCCGAATACTTTCTGGAAGAGAATCCAATGTTGATGCGCCCGCAAGCGGTTGCTGCCTTTACCGACGACGTCACCCGATTGCGCGATGACGTCGCCCGGCTCGACAAGCGCATCGAACGGCTGGCGGCGATGAAGGGCGGCAAGCAATGAGGGCAGCTTTCCGCTTTCTGCGCGTGCTGAAGATCGCCCGCGTCGCGATTCGCTATGGCCTGGACGATATCGCGATGTCCGGGTTGCCGATCCCGCGCACCACGCGTCTGCTGAATCGCCTGCTGTTCTGGCGCGACATCAGCGCACCGCGCGGCGAGCGCCTGCGACGCGCGCTGGAAGACCTGGGTCCGATCTTCGTCAAGTTCGGCCAGGTCCTGTCGACGCGCCGCGACCTGATGCCGATGGACATCGCCGACGAACTGGCGCGCCTGCAGGATCGCGTGCCGCCATTTCCGAGCGAAGTCGCGATCGCGCAGATCATCAAGGCACTGGGTGCGCATCCGGATACGCTGTTTGCTGAATTCGAACGCGAGCCCGTCGCATCGGCTTCGATCGCCCAGGTTCACTTTGCCAAGCTGAAGAACGGACGCGACGTCGCAGTCAAGGTCTTGCGTCCCGGCGTGCACAAGTCGATCGACGAAGACGTTGCGCTGATGCACATCGTTGCCGGTCGCATCGAGCGCTGGTGGGCCGACGGCAAGCGACTGAAGCCCCGCGAGGTCGTGGCGGAATTCGACAAGTATCTGCACGACGAACTTGACCTGATGCGCGAGGCCGCCAACGGCAGCCAGCTGCGCCGCAATTTCCATAATTCCACGCTGCTGGTAGTGCCTGAAATGTTCTGGGACTACTGCTCGACCTCCGTCATCACGATGGAGCGCATGGCCGGCATTCCCATCTCGCAGACAGAGCGCCTGATCGCGGCCGGCGTGGACCTCAAGAAGCTCGGCCGCGATGGCGTCGAAATCTTCTTTACGCAGGTGTTCCGCGACGGCTTTTTCCATGCCGACATGCATCCGGGGAATATTCTCGTCTCGACCGATCCGGCGACCTTCGGCCGCTACGTTGCGCTCGACTTCGGCATCGTCGGCACGCTGACGGACTTCGACAAGGATTACCTCGCACAGAATTTCCTCGCCTTCTTCCGCCGCGACTACAAACGCGTGGCCGAGGCGCATGTCGAATCCGGCTGGGCACCGAAAGATACGCGTACCGACGAGCTGGAATCCGCGGTGCGCGCTTGCTGCGAACCGATCTTCGATCGTCCGCTCTCCGAAATTTCCTTCGGTCAGGTGCTACTGCGCCTGTTCCAGACTTCGCGCCGTTTCAATGTCGAGGTGCAGCCGCAGTTGGTGCTGCTGCAGAAGACCTTGCTGAATGTCGAAGGTCTGGGCCGGCAACTCGATCCGGAGCTCGATCTGTGGAAGACCGCCAAGCCTTACCTGGAAAACTGGATGAAGGATCAGGTCGGCCTGCACGGCCTCTGGGAACGGTTCAAGGCCGAGGCGCCGCGCTACAGCAAGCTGCTGCCGCAATTTCCGCGACTGGCGCATCAGGCACTGGCCAGGGCCGCCGAAACCGAAAAGGATACCGACACGCTGCTGAAACTGGTGCTGGAGGAACAGCGCCGCACCAACATGCTGCTGAGCGTGGCGGTGTACTTTAGCGCCGGCTTGATCGGCGGCGGCTTGCTGACGCTGCTACTGTTTGCATTCAGTTGAGGTCGATGGCGCGGCCTAATCGACAGAGTGGCCGACTCTCGTCAGCACGCTCATCGAGAGTGCGTTCATGTTGATTGCTGGCGGCCCCGTTGTTTGCCTACTTTCACAGAAAGAGTGAACGCACGGCGATATTCCGTAAGCGCATCCACGGGTCTTTTCCGGCGTATGTTGTTCTCAGCCGTCACAGGGTGATTCCTCCACGTTCTTTTCAGTGGAATTCAAGTTCGTTTTGCTACAATTGCGCGTTTTTTCGATCCGGGGACCCCTTTGCGTTCGGCCGCCGATCGCTTCCTCGATTCTGCGCCTGGTACGAGATGTGCATCGGGAACAGCCGCCGGCAAGCGTTTGCTGGAAGATAGGGTTTCTCTTTATATAACCGGTCGTTTTTCTACGGAGCGAACCGCGGTGAACTACACGCTGATTTCCTTTGTGGTGCTCTATCTGGCAGGCACGCTTGCTCTCGGCGTCTGGGCGGGAACACGCATCAAGAACACCAGCGACTTTGCCGTCGCCGGGCGCAGCCTGCCGCTGATCATGGTCGTGACCACCACGTTTGCCACCTGGTTTGGGGCCGAAACGGTCATGGGCATTCCGGCGCGCTTCGTGCAAGGCGGCTTCAATGCCGTTGTCGAAGATCCGTTCGGCGCCGGCACCTGTCTCATTCTGGTCGGCCTGTTTTTCGCTGCCCGCCTGTACAAGCAAAACCTGCTGACCATCGGTGATTTTTACCGTCTGCGCTATGGCAAGGGCGTGGAAGTATTCTGTTCCGTCGCAATCATCATCAGTTATCTCGGCTGGGTAGCCGCGCAAATCACTGCGCTGGGTCTTGTCTTCAATGTGCTGACCGGCGGCGCGATGTCCGAAACGATGGGCATGATCGTCGGCACGCTGGCGGTGCTGGTTTATGTGGTGATCGGCGGCTTTCTCGCAGTGGCGTGGACCGACTTCATCCAGATGATCGTGCTGGTGATCGGCCTTTCCGTCATCGCGTTCTTTTCGGCCGATCTGGCCGGCGGCGCCGATCACGTGTTCGCGCTGGCGACCGAAAAAGATTTGTGGAAATTCCTGCCCGAACCCTCCTTTACCGAAATGGCCGGCTTCATTGCGGCTGGGCTCACCATGATGCTGGGCAGTATCCCGCAGCAGGACGTCTTCCAGCGCGTGATGTCGGCCAAGGATGCCAAGACTGCGCGCAACGGTGCGGTCATCGGTGGGGTCAGCTACATCCTGTTTGCTTTCGTGCCCATGTTTATTGTCGCCGCCGCAGTGGTGGTGATGGGTTCCAGTGCAATGGACATGGTGAAGGATGACTACCAGCGCCTGCTGCCGACCTTCGTGCTGACGCGGATGCCGCTGATCATGCAGATTTTCTTCTTCGGCGCCTTGCTGTCCGCGATCAAGAGCACGTCGTCTGCAACGTTGCTGGCGCCCTCGACGAGTTTCGTCGAGAACATCCTGAAGAACCTGCGGCCGCGCATGACGGACCGCGAGCAGTTGTTCGCCATGCGCGCCACGCTCGTGGTCTTTGCCGTACTGGTGTTGACTTACGCCATCGCGATGCGTGGCACCTCGATCTACGATCTCGTTTCTGCCGCATACCAGGTGACGCTGGTCGGCGCTTTCGTGCCGCTGGTCATGGGGCTGTACTGGAAACGCGCGACCACACAGGGCGCGATTTTCTCGCTGGCGACAGGTGTCATCGTCTGGATATGGTTCTTTCCGCAAGTGACGAGCTGGGGAGAGCATTTCCCCGGTCAGCTGGCGGGCCTGATCGCCGCGTTCGCCGGCATGATTGTCGGTTCGCTGCTGCCGCAAGTGCTGCGCAATCGCCGTGAACACAAGCATCACGTCGAAGGCATGGGCATGGAGATGGGGGCGAAGTAAGCGCCTTTTCCGCTACACCGCAGGCCGTGCATGCCGCGCCGCCTGCGGTTTTTGTTTCTACAACGCCTCATCGGTAGCCTGCAAGCCGTTACTGTCTACGTAAATCACCGGGAAAGCCTTATAATTCAGGGTTTTGTACGATTTTTTCGCGGAGAAGACAAAATGCCGATTTATGCATACCGCTGCGAAGCATGCGGCTTCGCCAAGGATGTATTGCAAAAAATTTCAGACCCGGTGTTGACCGATTGCCCTACGTGCGGGAAATCGAGCTTTCGCAAGCAGGTAACGGCGGCGGGATTCCAGTTGAAGGGAACCGGCTGGTACGTGACCGATTTCCGCGGTGGACAGGGCGGTACGTCGGCATCGGCGACCGGCGCGAAAGCCGACGCCGCATCTGCTCCGTCGGCCAGTCCTGCGGCCAACAGCACAGCAGGCAACTCGGCTAGCGCCGATTGACGGTGCGCGCCGCTTGCGGTGCACTTTTTGAAGAAAATCCATCATGCGTAAATATTTTGTCACCGGCCTGCTGATTCTGGTTCCGCTTGCCATCACGCTGTGGGTGCTGAACCTGGTCGTCAGCACGATGGACAAATCGCTCCTGTTGTTGCCGGCGGCATGGCGTCCGGAAGCGCTGTTCGGCTTTGCGATTCCCGGCCTTGGCACGATCCTGACGCTGCTGATCGTCTTTCTAGTGGGACTGGCCACGCGCAATTTCATCGGCAAAAAGGTGGTTGCGCTGTGGGATGCGCTGTTGCGTCGCATTCCGGTATTCAACACGATCTATTCGAGCGTCAAACAGGTGTCGGATACGCTGTTCTCGTCTTCCGGCAATGCCTTCCGCAAGGCGCTTCTGGTGCAGTACCCGCGCCAGGGATCGTGGACCATCGCTTTCCTGACCGGCGTGCCGGGCGGGGACGTGCGCAACCATCTGGTGGGCGATTACGTCAGCGTCTATGTGCCGACCACGCCGAATCCGACCTCGGGTTTCTTCCTGATGGTGCCGCGCGCCGATGCGATCGAGCTCGACATGAGCGTGGATGAAGCGCTGAAGTACATCGTGTCGATGGGCGTCGTCACGCCGGATAATTTCGAAAAGACCCACATCATCGATCCGAAGAAGGTTTCGGCCGATGCGCCGCAATAAGACATACGCAATAAAACATATGCAATAACGCGTCGCCGACTCGACGACGATCGAATTACAAGAACCTGAACTGGAATCCTGAACATGTCTATGCGAACTCAATACTGCGGCCTCGTCACCGAAGCGCTGCTCGGCCAAACCGTCAGCCTGTGCGGCTGGGTGCATCGCCGCCGCGACCACGGTGGCGTCATCTTCATCGACCTGCGCGACCGCGAAGGCCTGGTGCAGGTGGTGTGCGATCCGGATCGTGCCGACGTGTTCAAGACTGCGGAAGCGGTGCGCAACGAGTTCTGCCTGCGCATCACCGGCCTGGTGCGCAATCGCCCTGAAGGCACCACCAACGCAAACCTGACCTCCGGCAAGATCGAGGTGCTGGCGCACCAGCTGGAAGTGCTGAATCCTTCCGTCACGCCGCCGTTCCAGCTGGACGACGACAATCTGTCCGAAACGACGCGCCTGACGCACCGCGTGCTCGACCTGCGCCGTCCGCAAATGCAGAACAACCTGCGCTTGCGCTACAAGGTGGCAATGGAAGTGCGCAAGTATCTCGACGAAAACGGCTTCATCGACATCGAAACGCCGATGCTGACCAAGTCGACGCCGGAAGGCGCGCGCGATTACCTGGTGCCGTCGCGTGTCAACGCGGGCCAGTTCTTCGCGCTGCCGCAATCGCCGCAGCTGTTCAAGCAGCTGCTGATGGTTGCCAACTTCGATCGCTACTACCAGATCACCAAGTGCTTCCGCGATGAAGACCTGCGCGCGGATCGCCAGCCCGAATTCACGCAGATCGACTGCGAAACCTCGTTCATGAGCGAGCAGGAAATCCGCGATCTGTTCGAGAACATGATTCGTCTCGTGTTCAAGAAGGTGCTGAATGTCGAACTGCCGAATCCATTCCCGGTGATGAACTACGCGACGGCGATGGGCCTGTACGGTTCCGACAAGCCGGACATGCGCGTCAAGCTGCAGTTCACCGAACTGACCGATGTGATGAAGGACGTCGACTTCAAGGTCTTCTCCGGTGCCGCCAACATGGAAGGCGGCCGCGTGGTTGCGCTGCGCGTGCCAGGCGGCGGCGCGATGCCGCGTTCCGAGATCGATGCGTACACGCAGTTCGTCGCGATCTACGGCGCCAAGGGCCTGGCCTGGATCAAGGTCAACGAGAAAGCGAAAGGCCGCGATGGTCTGCAATCGCCTATCGTCAAGAACATTCACGACGCGGCGCTGGCAAAGATTATCGAACTGACCGGTGCGGAAGACGGCGACCTGATTTTCTTCGGCGCCGACAAGGCGAAGGTCGTCAACGATGCGATCGGCGCGCTGCGCGTGAAGGTCGGTCACAGCGAATTCGGCAAGAAGAATGGCCTGTTCGACGACGACTGGCGTCCGTTGTGGGTCATCGATTTCCCGATGTTCGAGTTCGACGAAGACAACCAGCGCTGGGCTGCGGTGCATCACCCATTCACCGCACCGAAAGATGGTCACGAAGACTTGATGGAAAGCGATCCGGGCAAGTGCATCGCCAAAGCCTACGACATGGTGCTCAACGGCTGGGAACTGGGCGGCGGTTCGGTGCGTATCCACCGCGCCGACGTGCAGAGCAAGGTTTTCCGCGCGCTGAAGATTGGCGCCGAGGAAGCGCAATTGAAGTTCGGCTTCCTGCTCGATGCGCTGCAATACGGCGCGCCGCCGCACGGCGGCCTCGCGTTCGGCCTCGATCGTCTCGTCACGATGATGTGCGGCGCGGAATCGATTCGAGACGTCATCGCTTTCCCGAAAACGCAGCGTGCGCAGGATCTGCTGACGCAAGCGCCGTCGGAAGTCGACGAAAAGCAATTACGTGAATTGCATATCCGCCTGCGCAACGTGGAGCCGGCAGCCAAGGCCTGATCCTGTTTTGCGGCATAATCGAAAGGCGCGGTCTTCCGCGCTTTTTTATTTTCGCATGCGCTCATGACGACCAAGGCTTACAAGATTCCAGAATCGGTGCTGGTGGTGATCCACACCGAAGACTTGCACGTGCTGATGATCGAGCGCGCCGATCGGCCGGGTTTCTGGCAGTCCGTAACCGGCTCCAAGGATGCGAAGGATGAGCCGCTGCTGGAAACCGCGATACGGGAAGTCGCGGAAGAGACCGGCATCCGCATCGTGCAGGCGTCGCCGGAACAGGGCGACCGCGCGACGCCGGACCGGACCTGCGTGTCGGTCGAGCACCTGCACGACTGGCATCTTTCCAACGTCTACGAGATCTATCCGGCCTGGGGATACCGCTATGCGCCGGGCGTGACGCACAATACCGAGCACGTGTTCGGTCTGCGTGTGCCGCGCGACATTCCGATCGTGCTGTCGCCGCGCGAGCACGTGAATTTTCTCTGGTTGCCGTGGCGCGAAGCCGCCGACAAATGTTTTTCCGCGTCGAATGCGGAAGCGATCCTGCAGTTGCCGCACCGCTATCCGCAATGAAATCGACGCGCCTGCGTTAGTCAGCGAACCGAGACGACCGGCGACGAAGGGCAGAATGCGTTATCGTATTTCTGTCGGCTTACCGGATAGACAGACTGCATGAGCTTAAAGATCACGACCTACAATATTCACAAGGGCGTGTCGTCGTTCGGCGCACGGCCGCGCGTGCACGCGCTGAAGCAGGCGATCACCGCATTGCAATCCGATATCCTGTTCCTGCAGGAAGTGCAGGGGCGGCACGACTTGCATGCCATCAAGCATGCAACCGACTGGCCTGAATTGCCGCAGCAGGACTTTCTCGCCGGCGATTCGCACCACTGTGCCTATGGCATGAACGCCGTGTACGATCACGGCCATCACGGCAATGCACTGCTGAGCACGTATCCGATCCTGTCTTTCACCAACCAGAATATTTCCGATCACAAGTACGAATCGCGCGGCATCCTGCATTGCGTGGTGCAGGCGCCGGAAGCGGACGTGCATTGCTACGTCGTGCATCTCGGCCTGTTTGCCGGCAGCCGCAAGCGGCAGAACGATGCGCTGATCGAAGCGGTGAAATGCTCGGCCGGCATGGACCAGCCCGTTATCATTGCCGGCGACTTCAACGACTGGGGCAACCGCTTGAGCGAAGAGCTGTACGAATGCCTGGGCGTGACCGAGGTGTTCGACCAAGGCTTGTCGCGTCGCGGCTTCGGTACTTATCTGCGGCAGTTGAGCGGGCGCGGGCCGCGTATCCAGCCTGCGCGTACCTTTCCGGCCGCAATGCCTTTCCTGCAGCTGGACCGCATTTACGTTCGCGGCTTCAAGGTCGAGGACGCGCAGGTCATGCATGGCACGATCTGGGCCAAGCTCTCGGACCATGCGCCGCTGGTCGCGACGCTGTCGTTGAAATAGAACGGCAGGCTCGCCGTCATTCCTTCCCTGTCGTATCATCCTGCCCATTCCTCATGAGCAGGTTTACCTTCTTATGCGCCAAGTCGGTTTCTGCGGTCACAACGACATTCGCCTTCTGCATTGCGGCGCCGAATATTTTCCGGCGCTGATTGCGGCATTCGACGCGGCGCGCAGCGAAATCTATCTGGAAACCTATATCTTTGCCGCCGACGAGACGGGCGACAGCGTGAAGGCTGCATTGCTGCGGGCCGCACAACGCGGCGTGCAGGTCAATGTGATGACAGACTGGGTCGGTACCGGCAACCGCCACAGCAAGACACTTGAACAGGAGATGACGGCAGCCGGTGCACGCTACCGTAGTTTCAATCCCTGGTTCCGACGCGGCGTCTCCCGCATGCATCGCAAGCTTTGCGTGGTCGATCGCGAACTGGCTTTCCTCGGCGGCCTGAATATCGTCGATGATTTGCATGACGACGATCACCCCGACATCACGCTGCCAGCGCCGCGCTGGGATTTTGCCGTGCTCATTACAGGGCCGCTGGTCGCGGCGATCCACTGGGAAGCGGCTCTGCATTGGGCACGGCAGAACAATCTCAGTCTTCGCGCGCGCTGGATGACCTTGCGCGAACAAGGCAGCCAGCATTCGCCCGAGAGCCGCGAACCGATCGTTGCCGCCCTCGTGGTACGCGACAATCTGCGCAATCGCCGCACGATACAGAACGCCTACCTGAAGGCGCTTGGCAATGCGCGTGTTACCGCACTGCTCGCCAATCCCTACTTCGCCCCTGGAAGAAAAATGCGCAAGGGCCTGGCATCGGCTGCACAGCGCGGGGTTGACGTGACGCTGCTGCTGGGCGTGGGGCAGTATCGGTTTCTCGACGTGATTGCGCGTTCCTACTACCAGAAACTGCTGAAAGCGGGCGTGAAAATCGTCGAGTATCGCAAGACGCATTTGCATGGGAAGGTTGCGGTGGTCGATGATCACTGGGCCACAGTGGGTTCGAGCAACTACGACGGCTTCAGCCTATTCGTCAATCAGGAAGCGAACGTGGTGGTGCAAGATATTCACTTCGCGCAGCAGCTGCGGCGGCACATCGAACACGGTATTGCGGAGGGTGTGCCCGTTACCATGGCGGATATTGCTGCGATCCCGCTGCATACGCGCATCAGCTATCGCATTGCGTACTCGATCTACAAGGCGTTGCTGCGCCTGATCACTTGGGGCAAATCGGCCGAATAGGCTCGTTGCATTGCTCGTGAGCAGCAAACGGCAAATCGCTTTACACTGACAGCACCGTTGGCGCCGCTGCGTACGCATGGCGCCAAATTATTTTCCCTTCGACCTGCATTCCTTCCATGACACAGAACGGCGCTCCAGTGCATTCCGACGGCTTGCCGATCCGGGAGCGCCGCTGGGCGGTGCTCTCGGTAGCGATCGGTGTTGCAATGTCTTCGCTCGATACGGCGATTGCCAATACCGCGCTGCCCGCGATGGCGGCGCAGCTACACGCAACGCCCGCCGACTCCGTATGGATCGTCAACATCTATCAGCTGGCGACTGTCGCCACGCTGCTGCCTTTCGCGGCATTGAGCGAGATCGTCAGTTTCCGTCGCATCTTCATCTTCGGCCTTGCATTGTTCACGCTGGCATCGCTGGCGTGCGCGTGCGCCTGGTCGCTGCCTTCGCTGATCGTTGCGCGCCTGTTCCAGGGTGTCGGCGCCAGCGCCGTCATGGGCATCAATACCGCGCTGCTGCGCCTGATCTATCCGTCCAGCATGATGGGTCGCGGCATGGGCACCAATGCACTGGTCGTCGCCGTTTCATTTGCGGTCGGGCCGACGGTGGCGTCGACCATCCTTTCGTTCTGGTCGTGGCCCTGGCTATTTGCCATCAACGTACCGGTTGGCACGCTAGCGTTTTTCCTTGCGCGCAAGGCGCTGCCGGAAACCAAGCGCGCGACGCACAAGTTCGACGCCTTGACTGCCCTGTACAACGTCGGCGCTTTCGGTTTGCTGATTCTCGCGATCGGCGAAGGCGCGCATTTGAGCGACACGCGCGTGGTGGCGCTGGAAGCGCTCGGCGCGATCGTCTGCTTCATCCTGTTGCTGCGTCGGCAGGCGGGGCATCAGGCGCCGATGCTGCCGGTCGATCTGTTTCGCCGTCCGCAATTCGCTCTCTCGTCCGCCACGGCGATCTGCGCCTTCACCGCGCAGGGTCTGGCTTTCGTATCGCTGCCGTTTTACTTTGAATCCTCGTTGGGCCGTTCCGCGGTCGAGACCGGTTTTCTATTGACGCCGTGGGCAGTGCTCGTTGCCGTCATGGCGCCGATCGCCGGCCGTTTGAGCGATCGCTATCCGGTCGGCATTCTGGCTGGCATCGGTACCGCGACGCTTTCGGTCGGGATGGCGCTGCTGCTGACGATGTCCCATCAACCGAGCACGTTTGACATCTGCTGGCGCATGGCCTTGTGCGGTGTCGGGTTCGGCTTCTTCCAGGCGCCCAACCTGCGCGCGATCCTTAGCAACGCGCCGCCGGAACGCAGCGGCGGGGCCAGCGGCATCGTCGCGACCTCGCGCCTGGTCGGACAGGCATCGGGCGCGGCCTTGGTCGCCTTCTGCCTGACCATGTTCGGCCGGCATGGTGAGGCGGTCGCACTCGGCATCGGCGCCGTGTTCGCCGCGGCTGGCTGCGTCTTCAGCCTCACACGTATCTTCGTGTCCTCGCATGGAGGCGTCGCGAAGTGAGCGGCGAACAGGTACGCATCGATAAATGGCTGTGGGCCGCGCGCTTCTTCAAGACACGCACGCTGGCTTCTTCTGCGGTGGAGAACGGTCGCGTGCGCATCGACGGCGAACGCATCAAGCCCGCGCGCAATGTACGCATTGGCGACAAGCTGAAGATCGACAACGGCTCGACCGAATGGGAGGTCCTCGTGCGCGGGCTGGCCGACAAGCGCGGCTCGGCGGCAATTGCGCAAGCCTTGTACGAGGAAACGGAAGAGAGCGTGCGCAAGCGGCAGCAGCAGGCCGAGCAGCACAGGCTGTTTCACGAGCCGAGCCTGGATATCAAGGGGAGGCCGACCAAGCGGGATAGGCGGATGCTGGATAAGACGCGGTAGGCAGTCTGGTTTTCAAACTAATATCTCTCTTTCTACGAAGAGGGATGGTTGATTGGTGGGGCAGTTTCTTGCCTTGCTCTCAGCGTTAAGCGATAGGGGGACTGTAATGCGGTTATTTTGTGTACTTTTTTTGGCGTCTTTGCCTGTCTGGGCTGAGGGCATGTCGGTGTCTTGGCCGGATTTGCCTATAAAGTGTTTTGTTTCAGGTCGGCCTGGGACGGAGGCCGACGTGGCGCAGGGCTGCGCTGCATTCGTCATAAAGGGACAAGCTGGTGCGGCAGGAATACCGCTGGATATCTCTGTACCGCAGTACGCACTGCATATCGACTCGACAACCGGCAAAGGCACGCCGGTTATCCTTATTCAGGCTGAAAAGAACCGGGGGATCGAAGTAGTGGGGTACAAGGTGATC
>Ga0310811_10003940_pt1 | contig 18701 bp, 18 predicted proteins | sample YCmetagenome_FD_207642 | JGI IMG/M metagenome (GOLD analysis project Ga0310811, IMG submission 207642) | Soil microbial communities from experimental microcosm in Duke University, North Carolina, United States - YC | ecosystem: Engineered > Artificial ecosystem > Soil microcosm > Unclassified ...
TGCGCGACAGGACATCCGTCGGGCCGCCGGCAGGGAAGGAGTTGATGTATTTGACCGGCCGGTCGGGCCAACCATTCGCTGCGCGGGCGATGCCGGAGGCGATCATCGGCGCCGCCAGCACGCCGCCGGACAGGGCCAGCGCACGACGGCGCGGCAGCACAAACTTCTTGTTCATTCGCAAAAGACCCCACGACACTCTGATATCGATGCCAACGACTAGCGTACTCGCGGTTGATGTGCACGTAACGAATCGCGACACTGCGGGATCAGAGCCAACGAGGGAATGAGATGCCGGATCGCGACGATCTTGGGCAAGCGTGGCAAGTGCCGCCAAGCCGCTATCTTGCAGGCCGCCCAGCAGAATTCAAAATAGGCGCGCCACGCTCCCTCTATGTGGCCATGGCGGACGATTGCCGGTTGGCGGTCGACGTGATCCTGCCCGACGGTGACGCAAGCAAGCGTTGGCCGACCATACTCATCCTGACGCCGTATGTGCGGCGCTTCGAACTGGCGCCCGGCACGGCCGGTGTCGAGCCGTCGCCCAATACCTATCGTTATCGCGACACGTTCGTGCCGCGCGGTTATGCGCTGGTCGTCGTCGACGCCCGAGGCACGGGCGCGAGCTTCGGCACCCGCGATTCTTTCCGTTCGCCGCGCGAGCGCGAAGATTATCGGGTCATTGCCGACTGGGTCGTGGCGCAGCCGTGGAGCGACGGCACGATCGGCGCGACGGGCATTTCCTATCTTGGCGCCGCCTGCGATTTCCTGGCCAGCACGGGCCACAAGGCGGTGAAGGCGATCGCTCCGTTGTTCGCCGTCTGGGACACCTGGGCCGATAACTACTATCCCGGCGGTTTGCTGATCAAACGCCTGGCGCTGGTGTACGACGAGCTGATGCTGGCGCTGGATCACGACCGGCGCGACTTGCGCGCGCAGTTCAGCTATTTCGCCAACCCGGCGCTCTTGGGGCCGATGCCGGTGGACGAGGATCGCGACGGATCGCTCGCGCGGGCGGCGGTGAAGGAGCATCTCGCCAATTTCCGCATGCCCGACTTCATCACGGAATTCAAATGCCGTGACGATGCCTTGCCCTACGATCCAAATTTCACCGCGGCGTCGTTCAGCCCGTACAACTATCTCGACCAGATCCCGAAGGACGTCGCGGTCTATGCCGTATCGGGCTGGATGGATGGAGCCGGCTATGCCAACGGCGCTCTGTCGCGCTTCCTCACCTTGCCCAATCCGCAACGACGCCTGCTGCTGGGGCCGTGGGACCACGGCGCGCGCGTCAATGTCTCGCCCTGGCGGGCACGGCAGGAGCCGGAATTCCCCGTGCTGGGCGAGGTGCTGCGTTTCTTCGACCAGCATCTCGCGGGTCGCGACACAGGCCTCGCAGATGAGGATCCGATTCACTACTTCGCAATGCATGCTGAAGAATGGCGCGCGGCGCGAAGCTGGCCACCGGCGTCGGAAACCCTTCGATTCTACACCGCGCCGGATCGGCAGCTTTCTTCGGCGTTGCCGTCCGAGAGCACGCAGGAGCCGCATCCGTCGGATTTCACGGCCGGCAGCGGATCGCAGACCCGCTACGAGCGTATCGCCGGCATCGACGCCACGACTTACTACGCCGACTGGGCGCAACGTGAGGCGAAGCTTCCGGGTTTCACGACGCCACCGCTCGAGGCAGCGCTGGAGATCGCCGGACACCCTGTCGTGTCGCTCTGGCTCGCCTCGAGCGAGCCGGATGCGGCGGTCTTCGTCTATCTATCGGAGGTCGAGGCCGACGGGACGGTGCGCTACGTCACCGAAGGGCTGCTGCGCGCCATCCATCGCGCCGAGGCGCCGTGCCCCGCGAACTATCGCACCACCTGGCCGTGGCGAACCTTCGCGCGCCGGGACGCAAAGCCGATGCCGGTCGGCGAGCCGCAGCTTCTCCGGTTTGCGCTGCTGCCCGTGGCCTGGCGCTTTGCCGAGGGCAGCCGGATCAGGCTCTCGATTGCGGGCGCCGATGCCGATCATTTCGTGCAGGCGCCGCACGGCCGTCCGCCGCTCCTGACGATCGTGAGCGGCGGCGAGCAGGCGACAACGATCGATCTGCCGATTGCTGCGGTAGATGACCCCTCCGTCGGCGTATAACGCCGACACCTCCCCTTGCTGCGCAAGGGGAGGGAGTCCGACTACGCTCCGCAATATTCCTCCCCTGTTATCAGGGAGGTGCCCCCGTAATCGGCGCGGAGGGGGTCAGATCACGCCGGCCGCCCGCAGGCCGTCGATCGCCTTCCTGTCGTAACCGAGGCCCGACAGCACATCGGCTGTGTCCTGCCCGAGCTCGGGTGTGGGCCGCAGCTCCTTGGGTTGGGGGAAGTCCGACAGGTTGATCGGCTGGCCCACCACCTTGATGTCACCGAGCTTGGGATGCTTCACCGGCCGGGCAATGCCGAGATGCTGGACCTGAGGTTCGGCAAAGGTCTTGTCGATGGTGTTGATCGGCCCGCAGGGCACACCGGCCTTGTTGAGCGCCTCGATCCAGTGTGCCGAGGTGTTGGTGCGGGTGACGGCGGCAATGCGCTCGTTCACTGCCTTGCGATGCTGCGAGCGCAGCGCACCCGTCGCATGCTCGGGATGATCCAGAAGCTCGGGCGCGCCCAACGCCTTGGCGCAGCGTATCCAGAGATTTTGCCCCGACGCCGCGATGTTGATGTGGCCGTCGCTGGTCGGGAAAACGCCGGTCGGGATGCCGGTGGGATGGTCGTTGCCGGCCTGCTTGGGCACCTCGCCCTTGATCAGCCAGCGCGCGGCCTGGAAGTCGAGCATGAAGATCTGCGCCTCGATCAGCGAGGTGTGGACCCACTGCCCCTTGCCGGTGCGCTCGCGGTTGTAGAGCGCCAGGATGATGGCCTGGGCCAGCAGCAGGCCCGAGGTCAGGTCGGCGATCGGGATGCCGACCCGCATCGGCCCGCGGCCGGGCTCGCCGGTGATCGACATCAGCCCGCCCATGCCTTGCGCGATCTGGTCCACGCCGGGACGGGCCGCATCCGGCCCGCTCTGGCCGAAGCCTGCGATCGAGCCGTAGACGATGCGCGGGTTGACCTTGGCCAGGGTGTCGTAGTCGACCTTGAGGCGGTGCTTAACATCCGAGCGATAATTCTCGACGATGACGTCGGCTTTCTCGGCGAGCTTCATGAAGATCGCGTGACCTTCCTTGCTCTTGAGGTTGAGCGTCATCGCTTTCTTGTTGCGATGCAGGTTCTGGAAATCGAAGCCATGTCGCGAGCTGCCCGTGGCGTCGGCGCCTTCGTTGCCCGGCTGCTCGATCTTGACCACGTGCGCGCCCCAATCGGCGAGCTGGCGGACCGCGGTCGGACCGGCGCGATGCGCCGTGAGGTCGAGAACGGAGAGGTGGGAGAGCGGCAGGTTGGTCATGGGTGTTCCTTCAAGTTTCCGTCGTCCCGACCGAAGCGAAGCGGAGCGGAGGGACCTTTTATGTTGCGGGCGAGGCCCTTCGACTTCGCTGCGCTTCGCTCAGGGCGATGATTCTTCTTTCATTTTCCACGGAAGGCCGGCTTGCGCTTTTCCATGAACGCCCGCCGTCCTTCCTGATAGTCCTCGCTGTCGAAGCAGGCCTTGGTCATGGCCTCGAGCTTCTTGTGGTCCTGCTGCGATTCGGGCTTGGCGATCTCGCGGGCCGCCGCCTTGGCGAGCGCAATGGTGAGCGGCGCGTTCTGCGCGATCGCATCCGTCGTCCTGGTGAGGAGTGCATCGAGCTCCGCGTCAGGTGCAACAGCATTCACGAGGCCCATGTCGTAGGCTTCCTGCGCCGAATACTGACGTGCCGTGAACAGGAACTCCATCGCGCGCGGCAGGCCGACGATGCGCGACAGGCGCTCGATGCGCAGGAAGCCGTACCCCAGGCCGAGCTTGGCGGCGGGAACGCCGAAGCGCGCCCCTTCATTGCAGAAGCGCATGTCGCAGCAGGCCGCGAGATTCATGCCGCCGCCGATGCAATACCCTGTGATTTTCGCGATGGTAGGCTTGGGGAAGTCGTAGAGCGATTCGTAGCCCTGCTTGGAGATCGAGTCGTAGCGAACCTGCGCTTCGGCATTGGCGCGCTCGCTCTCGAACTTGGAGATGTCGGCGCCGGAAACGAACGCCTTGCCGCCGGCTCCGCTCACCACGAGGCAGCGGATCTCGGGATCCTTCTCATAGTCCTTGAGGATGCCGACGAAGCCGTCCCACATGTCGAGCGACACTGCGTTCAGCTTGGCCGGGTTGTTGAAAATAACGTGCCCGACCGCGCCTTCGCGCCGACCGTAGATCTTCTGCTCCTGCATACTCGTCCTCCGTTGGCCGCGACTATAGCGCGGCCAGTCTCCGTTGAATAAGGTGACGGCCGGTTTCGCCGTCTCGCTGGCTGGAATGGCTTGGCACGACCCCGTGATTGCCGACGCTCTGCGCACGGCATGGGACTATATGCGTTTGGTGCATCCGGCCGAATCGGCCGATGCGATCCTGACGCTGGGCAGCTTCGATCCCCGGGCTGCCGTGCACGCCGCACGCCTCTGGCGTGCCGGATTTGCACCCGTCGTGATCATGTCGGGCGGCATCGCCCATCGCGATGGCCTTCTCGACACGGGATGGGACAGGTCCGAGGCCGAGGTCTTTGCCGACATCGCCGTGGCTGAGGGCGTTCCTGCTGCTGCCCTCCTGCTTGAAGATCGTGCGCAGAACACAGGCGACAATTTCACCTTCTCCAAGGCCGTTGCGCGGCGCGCGGGATTGGACGTGCGGCGGCTGATCGTGGTCGCCAAGCCCTACATGACGCGGCGCGGCTTTGCGACCGGTGCCAAAATTTGGCCGCAAGTCACCCTTCTGATGCAGTGCGAAGAAATCGACGTCGACGACTACTTCAAACGGGAGACAAATCCAGAGCGAACGTTGCAGGCGCTGGTCGGCGACTTGCATCGGATGCTCGTCTATCCACGGCTGGGCTTTCAGATCGAGCAGTCGGTACCAACCGCGGTGGTCGACGCCCTCAAGCGGCTGGTCGCAGCAGGCTACGGTCGGCGATTGCTCGCGGGCTACGGCACCGGCTAAAAGACCGACGACCTTCACCAAGACGACGACCTTCACCAAGACAATGAGCAGATGCGGTTCAAACTGTTGATATCCTTTGCGTTGGTTGTCGCTGCGATTGAGGCACAGGCGCAGCCGCTTGAAGAACGCATGCGCACCGCTGCTACTGCTTATGAGCACAAGGACTATGCCGCCGCCGTCGCCATCTGGCGCCCTTTGGCTGAGCAGGGCAACGCCGAAGCGCAGACTCTGTTGGCAGCGATGTACTGGAGCGGCGACGGCTTGCCGCGCAATCATGCAGAGGCCGCGAAATGGTATTTGCGCGCTGCACAACAGGGATATGCGCGCGCGCAAAACGATATCGGATTCATGTACGGCTTCGGCGAGGGTATTCCGCCTCGCGACGACGTGCAGGCCTATAAATGGATCAGCCTCGCGATCTCGCGCTACACGGCGAAGAACCAGGATCGCCTGGACCAGGCGATCAAGGACCGTGCCACGCTAAAGGCCCGCATGACACCGGCGCAACTTGCACAGGCAGAGCGCGAGATCAGCGACTGGAAGCCCGGCCATTAATCTGGCCACTGGTTCGTCACCGGCTTGTCACACCTTCAAATCGCGTTTCGTGGTGGATAGGGCTGGGCTTTACACGACCAAACGCTTCCGAGGGCTGATGATCAGGATATCGTCACCTGTAGCTATGCTTGCGGCAGCCGGCATTTGCCTGGCCACCTCAGCACTGGCTGCCTCGCCGCAGGAGGAGAGGCTGCTGGGCTGCGCCTGCGAGGAGGCGCAGCTGCAGAGCTACCTGCCTTTCACGCGCGCCATCGGCGTCAGTGGAATCGTGCGCGGCGGCCTCGCCGAGTCGGTTGCAGCGGCCGGCGTGCCTCGCGCGACGATGCTGGAGTTCATGAAAGCACTCGCCACGACTGTCGACCCGGATCGCGACGTGCGCGACGGCGACCGCTTCTATGTCCGCTACGAGCAGGCCTTCACGGCGGCCGGTGACCCGATCGAAGTGGGCCGCGTGCTGTGGGCGGAGATCAAGACGACAGCCAAAGGAACACTGGAGCTCCATCGCTTCCGTCCGGCAAACACGGCGCAGGAAACGTTCTGGCTGACGAATGGCCAGGGCACGTCACCACCCCAGCTCGAGATGCCGATCAAGTCGATCACGGTGACCTCCGGCTTCGGCATGCGGGTCGATCCGATGGACCAGCCGTGGGGCCGCAACTTCGCGAATGCACCTGCTGCGCCGATGTCGTCGAAGGGCCCGGTGATGGGTGGGCGTTGGCAGCCGCCGGCGGCCGTGCTTCGCCCGAGCCCCTTGCTCACGGGCGCCGCGTCGGTCAATCAGCCGACCGCGCTCGGCCTGTCGCTGGGTCTCGCGCCTGCAGGTTCGCAGCGCTTCGTCGGCTTCGGCGCCGGCGCCCGGCCTACCGGTGGCCGGGGGATGGAGATGCATGACGGTGTGGACCTGGTGGCTGCTGTCGGCACGCCGGTCTATGCCGCGGGCGATGGCATCGTGTTGGGCGCCGAGGCCAAGGGCGGCTATGGCAACTGGATCGAGATCGAGCATCCAGGCAAGCTCGCCACCATCTACGGCCATCTTTCGGCGTTCGCACCTGGAGTCAGTGCCGGCACACGTGTGAGGCAGGGTGACCTGATTGGCTACACCGGCAATACTGGCCGCAGTACCGGGCCACATCTTCATTTCGAGCTCCGGGTCAACGGTCGAGCCACCGACCCGATGGGCAATCCCGCGCTGAAGCACGTCCAGCTTCGCGGCGCCGACCTCGTGAACTTCCGCAAAGTCGTGACGCACGATCAGGCCGAGCGTGTGCGCGAAGCCCGGTCGATGTAGAAGCGGAATTCCGCGCACGCCCGCTGCCGAGGTGGAAACGCTTTCCCGCTACAGGCGTTGTATCGACAATGGCGAAGAAGACGGCCAGCGCCGGCCTCGTCATCTACCGGCGAGCGGCAGGCGCGGATTCTCCAATCGAGTTCTTTCTGGTTCATCCTGGCGGCCCTTACTGGACGCGCAAGGACGATGGCGCCTGGTCAATTCCCAAAGGCGAGATTGAGGAGGGCGAGAATTTGCTCGCCGCCGCCAAACGCGAGACCTTGGAGGAGACCGGCTTCTCGATCCACGGCCGATACCAACGTCTGCCGCCGGTGCGTCAGCCGAGCGGCAAGATTGTCCACTCCTGGGCCGTTGAGGCCGACCTCGATCCGGCGAAGCTGAGACCTGGCACTTTCGAGATGGAATGGCCGCCGCGCTCCGGTCGGCAGGCCTCCTTTCCCGAAGTCGATCGCGCCGCCTGGTTCGGGTCACGCGAGGCTATGATCAAGATTCTCGTCGGACAACGGCCAATTCTCGTCAAACTCATGGCGAAACTGGGCATCGAGGCCGGGCAAACAGTCCTGTAGGCCGAAACCAACCCGACTCGCCGACGTTTCAAGAAGAGGTCTCAGAGGAGGCTCTCGTGAGCAGATACATCGTGCTGCTCGCCATTGCGTTTGGCATTGCCGCCTGCGGTCATGATCCAGGCTCGCGCGCCTTGACCGGCGGCGCCATCGGTGCCGGTGCCGGGGCGGTCGTGGGCTCGACGACTGCCGTAGGCGTGGTGCCAGGTGCGGTGATCGGTGGTTTGGGCGGCGCCGTCATTGGCGTTGCGACCACGCCGCTTTCGTGGTGAGGCGTCAGCCTTAGATCGGCTTTCCGTCGCTCGTGGCCCAGCGTGCCATGAGCGCGTTGCTGGGCTTCGTTTTGTCGATCACCTTGCGCGCGGTCTCAACGCCGGCGACCGGCAGGCCGGTGGGATCGAGACGGCCGATCTGTACGAGCACCGATGCCTGATCCCAGTAGATGTGCTCGTGCGCGACCTTGTCGCCCACGAAACGAACAATTGCCACCAACGGCACCTCGACCCGCCGGCCCGTTGGCGCGACGCCGGGCAGCAACCAGTCGATCTCGCTGGTATGGGTGAAGGAGAACAGCATCTCGTCAACGATCTGATCGGCGCCGATGGTGCGGCTGATGGGCGTCAGCGTGGTATCGGGCGGATTGCCGCCGATGAAATGGTATTTGTAGAAGCGCTTGAGCTGATCATGGCCGACGCCGCCGGTCATCGTCGGCACATGGTTGACGTAGGGTGATGCGACCATGGTGGCCATGGTCGCATCGACATCGCGGGTCTCGAACTCGTATCGGCAGTGCGCTTCCCAGAGGGCAACGAGATCGTGGCCGGCCATCTCAGGCCGCCTTCTTTGTCCGATGGGTCTCAATCACCTGCCACAGGCTCGCGGCCGTTACCGGCATGTCGATGTGCGTCACGCCGGTGTGCGGGTGGATGGCGCTGACAATCGCATTGATCACGGCCGGCGGTGCACCGATCGCGCCGGCCTCGCCCGCACCCTTCACGCCGAGCGGATTGGTCGTGCACAGGCTGTTGTGCAGGTCGAACTTCACCGGCGGCACGATGTCGGCCCGCGGCAGGGCATAGTCCAAGAAGCTGGCGCTGAGCAGCTGGCCCGTTTCAGGATCGTAGACCGTCTTTTCCGTCAGCGCCTGGCCCACGCCCTGGCCGACGCCGCCATGGACCTGGCCCTGCAGCAGCAGCGGATTGAGGGCCGTACCGAAATCGTCGACGACGCTATAGTTCACGATTTCCAGTGTGCCGGTATCGGGATCGATCTCGAGCTCACAGACATGGCAGCCGTTGGGGAAGGTGTCGGCCTCGGGCGTGCGCGTGAAATCATCGTCCAGGCCGGGTTTCTCGCCGGCGGGCACGTGCTTCGGATTTCTGGCCGCGCGTGCAACGTCGAACAGGCTCATCGAGCGGTCGGTGCCGACGATCTTGAAGGTGCCGTCGTCATAGTCGATGTCGGCGGCCGAGGCCTCGAGCACGCTCGCGGCGACGTGCTTGCCCTTGGCGATGATCTTGTCGGCGACTCCCATCGTCGCGGCGCCCGCGACCGAGACCATGCGGCTGCCGCCGGTGAAGCCATCGGGCACGACATCCGAATCGCCTTGCACGATATTGATGCGCTCGGCATCGACGCCCAGCCGGGCCGAGGCAACCTGGCGAATGGCCGTCTCGTGACCCTGACCGTTGGTTTGGTTGCCAAGATAAAGGGTGAGCGTGTCGTCTTCGTTGAACTTGGCGACGGCGGTTTCCGGTGGTCCACCGCCGCACTTCTCGACATAGGTCGCCATGCCGATGCCGCGCCACTTACCGCGGCTCTCCGATTGGGCGCGGCGGGCAGCGAAGCCCTTCCAATCGGCCTGCTCCATGCCCTTGCGCATGACGCCCTCGAAGTCACCTGAATCGTAGGTATCGCCAAGCGCGGTCTTCCATGGAATTTGCGAGGGCTTCACGAAGTTGCGGGCGCGGATTTCGTCCGGCGTGAGTCCGGTCTCGCGGGCGATGTGATCGACGAAGCGTTCCAGGAGATAGGCTGCTTCCGGCCGGCCCGCGCCACGATAGGCGTCGGTCGGCACGGTGTTGGTCATCACGCCCTTGACGTTCACGTAGATCGCCGGCGTTTGGTAAAGTCCAACCAGCATCGAAGTGCCGGCCATCGTGGGGATGAAGACGCTGAAGTGGTTGAGATAGGCGCCGAGCGCGGCGTAGGTCGTGATGCGGCAGCCGATGAATCGCGCCTCCTTGTCGAGCGCCATCTCGGCAATCGAGACATGGTCACGGCCCTGGATATCGGACTGGAAGGCTTCCTGGCGATCCGGAATCCACTTCACCGTGCGCTTCAGCGTGCGTGAGGCCCACACCGCCATCGGATACTCCGGGTGCACGAAGATCTTCATGCCGAAGCCACCGCCCACGTCTCCGGTGCGCACACGCAGCTTCGGCGAGCCGATCTTCAGGATCATGTCGGCCACGACCGGGCGGATCATGCTCACGCCTTGGCAGGACACCCACAGCGTCGAGCGGTCATCCTTGGCGTCGTACTCGCAAATGGCGCCGCGCGGCTCCATCGAGTTCACGACCAGCCGGTTGTTCACGAGCTGCAACTTGACCACGCGATCGGCCTTGGCGAAGGCGGCCTCGGTGGCGGCGCGATCGCCCATCTCCCAGTCGAACACGATGTTGTTCTTGATGTGATCGTGGACCAGCGGCGCGCCGGGCTGAGCTGCCTCGTAGGTGCCGACAACGTGCGGGCGCGGGGCATAGTCGACCTCGATCAGCTCGGCGGCATCCTTGGCCTGCTCGAGCGTCTCGGCGACCACCATCGCCACCGGATCACCGACGTGGCGGACGCGGCCCTGGGCCAGCATCGGCCGTGGGGTATCGCCACGCGGGGTGCCGTCGCGATTGTCCAGGGGCACCAGGCAGGGGACGTCGCCGAAGCCCGCTTGCTTCACATCCTCGCCAGTGAACACCAGCAGCACGCCCGGGGCTTTCTTTGCCGCCGCCGTGTCGATGCTGCGGATATCCGCATGGGCATGCGGCGAGCGCAGCACGTAGAGCCGCGCCGCTGGTGCCGAAAGCTTGGTATCGTCAGTATAGCGGCCGCCGCCCGTCAGAAGGCGCGGATCCTCAACTCTGCGAATCGATTGACCGATGCCGAACTTCGCCATGGAGCCCTCCGAGGTTGGGCCGGAGGTTAGACGGGCGGACGCTTCCTCGCCAAGTGCGTTGTTCGGTGCCGGGGTAGTGATGCCGGCCTACTTAGCGCGCCGACGTCGCGTCGCGAGCTTGCGGGCGGTCTGCGACGCGGCACGGCGTTGGCGTGGCGTCCGGTAAGTTGCGGTCTTGGCGTTCTTGCCGCCCATCGCCCGGCTCGAGGCGCGGCGGCCGCGGGCTCCGACACGGCTTTTGCCTTCACGTTCCTGCTGGTAGGTCCGGCCCTCGGCCTCCTTGCGTTTGGTCCTGGCGAGGTTGCGCTTGTTCTTGCCCCGGCCCGCATATCTCGAGGCGCCAGCCTCCTTCAGGGCAATTGCGATCGCTTGGCGACGGCTTTTTACCTTGCCGCCACGTCCGCTCTTGAGTTCGCCGTGCGCAAACTCGTGCATAACACGTCCGGTCGTCTTGCGCTGTGACATCGATTCCCTGGCCATAAAAACGCTCCGTGAAAGAGCCCCCGTCATCTATTTGAAACCCCTGTCTGCCGAACGCCGACCAAAGTGATAGGTTGCGCTTCATGACCGACCTTGACGCCTTCATTGATCGGCTTCCCAAGGCCGAGCTCCACATCCATATCGAAGGCAGCCTTGAACCTGAGATGATGCTGGCACTGGCGAGGCGCAACGGTGTGGCCTTGCCCTATGCAAGTGTCGAAGCGGCTCGAGAAGCTTATCGCTTCACGAAGCTTCAGGACTTTCTCGACCTCTACTATCAAGGCATGAGCGTGCTCATCACGGAGCAGGACTTCTACGACCTTGCGACGGCCTACCTGGGGCGCGCGGCCGCACAGAATGTACGTCATTGCGAGATCTTCTTCGATCCGCAGGGCCATACCGAGCGGGGCGTCGCCTTCAAGACAATGATCGACGGCCTTTGGCGCGCTCTGCGCGATGGCGAGCGCGCATTTGGCATCACGAGCGCCCTGATCCTGTGCTTCCTGCGACATCTCGACGAGGCGAGCGCGGAGCGGACCCTCGAGGAGGCCATGCCCTGGCGTGACCGGATCATCGGCGTCGGCCTTGACTCGTCGGAGACGGGACACCCACCGGCCAAGTTCCAGCGCGTCTTTGCCCGCGCCCGGAGCCTCGGCCTGCTGGCGGTGGCTCATGCCGGCGAGGAGGGGCCGCCCGACTATGTCCGGGAGGCGCTGGACCTGCTGGAGGTGCACCGCATCGACCACGGAAACCGCGCTCTGGAGGATCCTGCGCTCGTGGCGCGACTTGCAGCCGAAAGGATGCCGCTCACGGTCTGCCCGCTCTCCAACCTTCGCCTGCGCGTCGTGCCCGACATGAAGGCGCATCCGCTCCGGCGCATGCTGCAAGCCGGCCTGATGGTCACCGTGAACTCGGACGATCCGGCCTATTTCGGTGGTTATGTGACCGAGAATTTTCTGGCCATGCAGCAGGCGCTCGACCTCACCAGAGAAGAGATCGTGACAATTGCCCGCAATGGCTTCCTTGCGGCCTTTTGCGACCAGGCGACGAAGCAGCGCCATCTCCTGGCATTCGACGCCTACCTCAAGGAATGACCACAGCGTATCTCGCGGCCGAGGGATTCGAGCCCCAGCTCGAGGAGGAGCTGAGACGCGCGGGCGTGGGCGTTCGCATCAGGCATGGGCGGCTTCTTGTCAGCGACGCGCCGGTGATCCCGGCTGCGTGGGCCGCCAATATCTGGCACGATTGCTTCGAGCAGCCAGTTGCCTCGATCGGCGAGGCCGCCAAATCCTTGCGAGCGGTCCAGCGCAATTGGGCGATGTATGCGCCAGTCCATCATCGTCGCGCTTCGTTGATCCAGGAACGATTGCCTCACGTTTCGGCCAAACCCATCATCTTTCCGGCAGCGGCCCCCACGGCGCCGCTTGGCTCCTGGACATTGCTTGCGTCGGATCGGCTGCTGGCTGCGGCGCACTGCAGCTCACCTTTTCCAAATGGCGAGGTGGTGTTCGTCGAGGACAGGGCAGGGCCGCCGAGTCGCGCGTACCTCAAGCTTTGGGAAGCACTGGTACGTCTCGGCCGCCGGCCGCAGCCCGGCGAACGCTGCGTCGATCTCGGCGCCTCACCAGGTGGCTGGACCTATGTGCTGGCGAAGCTCGGCGCGCGAGTCGTGGCCGTCGACAAGGCGTCGCTGGATCCGAAGGTCGCGGCTATGCCTCAGGTGGAATGGCGTGCCGACAGCGCCTTCGCCCTCGAGCCCTCAAGCGTTGGGCCCGTCGACTGGCTTTTCTCCGACGTCATTTGCTATCCAACGCGCCTGTTGCGTCTGGTCGAGCGTTGGCGTGGCTCGGGGCTGGTGAAAAATTTCGTCTGCACCATCAAGTTCCAGGGACCGACAGACCATGACGCGGCGTCGGCGTTCGCCGCGATCGAGGATGCCCGCGTGATGCATCTGCATCACAACAAGCATGAGCTTACGTTCGTGTTGACCGACGGTGACGCAAGAACGCCGTGACATGCGTCCGGAAGCCATCGATGAACTCCCGCGCCACCGGTGGTACCGTGCGGTGGGCGGCATAGAGAGCGGAGAACTCGAAATCGATCCGGGGCTCGAACGGCCGCGCGATAATGCCGCGCGTGGCGTACTCGGTCGCGGTGAAGGACTCACAGAGCGCCACGCCTACGCCTGAGCCTGCGAGTGCACAGGCAATCTCGGACAACGGCGTCTCGATGCGCATGATGCGTTCCACGCCGCGCTCGGCGAAGAGATGGTCGATGCGGAAGCGAGACACCGTTGACGGGCCGAGCGAAATGAAGCTCTCGCCGTTGAAATCTTCCGGTCTGAGCTTCGTCTTGCGCGCCAGTCGGTGTCCCTGGGGCAGCACGGCGACGTATGGCGCGGTCGGCATGCGCTCGAGCTGCACGGCGGCATGTTCGATCGAGGACTCCGCGAAGCCGAGGTCGCACTGTCCCTGGGCCACGGCAGTGACCACGGCATGCGACACCAAGCCTGACAGCACGATGTTGAGCTTCGGTCGTTCGGCGAGAAAGCGTCCGACGAAGCGCGGCAGGAACCCGTTGGCGAGCGCCGGCAGGGCGGCGATCCGAAGATAGCCGGCGCGGCGCGTACGCAATTCGGTCGCTGTTTCGGCGATGCGTTCCAGCCCGACGAAGGCGCGCTCTACCTCCGCATAAAGCGACAGGGCCTCGCTGGTCGGGATCAATCCAGTGCCGCGGCGCTCGAACAGCGTCAGCCCCAGATGGTGTTGCAGGTCACGGATCAGGCGGCTCACGGCCGGTTGGGTGACATTGATCAGTGTGGCAGCCGCGCCGACACCGCCGGTGAGTACGACGGCGCGGAAAGCTTCGATCTGGCGGGGATTGAGGCCGCGCATCGTTCTATATAACATCTTGTTATGAACGAGGGAGAAAATCCGTATTTGACGATCGGATGATGGGCGGGAAGCATGGCCGGAGGTCGAGGGAAAATCGGCCGGTAAAATCGGCCAACGGGAGGCGTAATGAGACGTTCGGCGCGACTGTCAGTCATCGCGGGCGCGATCGCGCTCTTCAGTGCATCCGCCTTTGCCCAGCAGACGCTCACCGTCGCGGGCTACGGCGGTTCGTTCGAGCAGACGATGCGCAAGGAAGTCATTCCCGACTTCGAAAAGGCGCACAAGGTGAAGGTCGAGTATGTCGCCGGCAACTCGACCGATACGCTCGCCAAGCTTCAGGCGCAGAAGGCCAACCAGGTGATCGACGTGGCGATCGTCGACGATGGCCCCATGTACCAGGCGATCCAACTCGGCTTCTGCGGCAAGATCGCAGGTCTGCCTTCCGACGACCTCTATACGAGCGCACGCTTCAAGGACGACAAGGCTGTCGCCATCGGCCTGGTCGCGACCGGGCTCATGTACAACACCAAGGTCTTCAAGGAGAAAGGCTGGGCCGCGCCCGCCTCGTGGAACGACCTCAAGGATTCCAAGTACAAGAAGACGATCGTCATCCCGCCGATCAACAATACCTATGGACTCTATACGCTGATGATGTTTGCGCGCCTGAACGGCGGCGGTGAGAAGGACATCGAGCCGGGCTTCAAGGTGATGAAGGCCGACGTCAATCCCAACGTGCTGGCCTACGAGCCGTCGCCGGGCAAGATGACGGAGCTGTTCGAATCGGGGCAGGGCCTGCTGGCGGTCTGGGGCTCAGGCCGCGTGCAGTCCTTCGCCAACACAGGCTTCCCTGTCGATTTCGTCTATCCGAAGGAAGGCGCAGTGACGCTGCTCGCCTCTGCCTGTCCAATCGCCAAGGCCAATGCCTCACCGCTCGCCTCGCAGTTCATCGAGGCGATGCTGCAACCCAAGCTGCAGCTCATCCTGCTCAAGGACTATGGCTACGGGCCGGTGAACAAGAAAGTCGACGTGCCGCCCGAGCTCGCCAAGATGGCGCCGGTCGGTGAGAAGGCAGCCAAGCTGATCAATCCCGATTGGGACACCATCAACGCCCATCGCGACGAATGGACCAAGCGCTGGAACCGCGAGGTGGAGCGCTAGGGGGTTGGCGTTCCTTGAGCTCGAGAATCTGACCAAGCGCTTTGGCCAGCAGACCGCGGTCGATGGGCTGTGGCTGGGCGTCGAGAAAGGGGAGTTCGTCTCGCTTCTCGGCCCCTCGGGCTGCGGCAAGACCACGACGCTGCAGATGATCGCAGGTTTCGTCGAACCGACATCGGGCGCGATCCGATTGGAGGAACGCGATCTCCTGGCGGTGAAGCCGGCGCAACGCGGGCTCGGCGTGGTGTTCCAGAGCTATGCGCTCTTCCCCCATATGACGGTGGTGCAAAACGTCTCGTTCGGCCTCGAGATGCAGGGCGTCGCGGCCGCGGAACGCACCCGGCGCGTGGGCGAGACGCTGGAGCTGGTGGGGCTCGGAAGCTTCGCCGCGCGGTTCCCGCGCCAGCTTTCGGGCGGTCAGCAGCAGCGCGTGGCGCTGGCTCGCGCGCTGGTGATCCGGCCGCGCATCCTGCTGCTCGACGAACCGCTATCCAATCTCGACGCCAAGCTACGCGAGGAGATGCAAATCGAGCTGCGGCAGATCCAGCGCACGGTCGGCACCACCACTATCCTGGTGACCCATGACCAGGCCGAGGCGATGGCGCTCTCCGACAGGATCGTCGTCATGAACAAGGGCCGCGCCGAACAGATCGGTCCGCCCTACGAAGCCTATGAGCGGCCAGCGACGCCGTTCGTGGCGAGCTTCCTCGGCAAGACCAACCTGGTGAAGGGCGTCGCGGTTCGGCCGGAGCGCATCTCGTTTGCGGCCGCTGGCGTCGCCGGCACCGTGCGTACCCGTATCTTCCAGGGCAACCACTGGCTCTACCAGGTGGAGACATCGGATGGACTGGTGACGGTCATCCGCCAGAACACGGGCGAGCCGATGCCCGCCGAAGGCGCAACAGTGCATCTGTCCTGGGTGGCGGAATGAAGACCGCTCCCTATCTCCTCAGCCTGCCCGCGCTGCTGCTCTTCGCGGTGGTCGTAATCGTGCCGCTCGGCATGACGGTGGCGCTGAGCTTCCATGACTGGGGCCAGTACAAGGGCATCGTGCCGGTCTTCATTCTCAAGAACTGGCGCGAGGTCTTTTCCGACTCCTATTACGGCGAGATGTTCTGGCGCACTTTCCGCATCGCGCTTCTGGTGACGCTGCTCTCGGCCGTGTTCGGCGCACCGGAGGCGTATATCCTCAATCGTATGAGGAGCCCGTGGCGTGGCCTTTTCCTGCTGGTGATCCTGGGGCCGCTCCTCATCTCGGTGGTGGCGCGCACGCTCGGCTGGGCGCTGCTGTTCGGCGGCAAGTTAGGACTGGTCAATGCGGTCCTGCAGTCGCTCGGGCTGATCTCGGCGCCGCTGCCGTTCATGTTCACTGAGACCGGTATCGTGGTGGCGCTGACGCACGTCCTGATGCCGTACATGGTGCTGGCCGTGTGGGCGGCGCTGCAGCGGCTCGATCCGCAAGTGGAGAATGCCGCGATCACGCTGGGCGCGGGGCCGGTCACGGTGCTGCGCCGGATCGTGCTGCCGCAGGCCATGCCCGGTATCCTGTCGGGGGCAGTCATCGTCTTCGCCCTTGCGGCGTCCGCCTTCGCGACGCCGGCGATCATCGGCGGCCGCCGGCTCAAGGTCGCCTCGACGATCGCCTATGATGAGTTCCTGAACACGCTTAACTGGCCACTGGGCGCTGCCGTCGCCGTGTTGCTGCTGTTGGCGCTGGTGCTGATCGTGTTCGGCGCCAATCGCTGGGTCGAGCGCCGCTATGCGCAGGTGTTCGGATGAGCCGCAACGGACCGCTCGCCCTTTGCTACCACGCGCTGTTCGTGGCCTTCACGTTGGCGCCGATCATCGTCGTTTGCTGGGTTGCTTTCACGCCCGAGGGCTATCTGTCGTTTCCGACGACTCATTGGTCGCTCCGCTGGTTCCGGGCCATCGCGCGATATCCCGAGTTCATCTCGGCCTTCTGGCGCAGCATCGGGTTGGGTGCACTCTCGTCGGTCATTGCCGTCGCGATCTCCGTGCCGGCGGCGCTCGCCATCGCGCGTCATCGCTTCGCCGGCCGCGAGGCTTTCACCGCGCTCTTCATGTCGCCGCTCATGATCCCCAACGTGGTGCTGGGTATCGCCTTCCTGCGGTTCTTCACCGAAGTGGGCCTGGGAGGGACCTTCACTGGCCTGGTACTGGCGCATATCGTGATCATCTTCCCGTTTGCGCTGCGGCTCACGCTCGCGTCGGCCGTGGGCCTCGACCGCGCACTCGAGCACGCCGCTCTCTCGCTTGGCGCCTCGGAATGGACGGTTATGAAGCGTATCATCCTGCCGCTGGTGCTGCCCGGCCTGGTGAGCGGCTGGGCGCTCGCCTTCATCAACTCCTTTGACGAAGTGACCATGACCGTGTTCGTTGCGGCACCGGGGACCGAGACCTTGCCGGTGCGCATGTTCCTTTACATCCAGGACAACATCGACCCGCTGGTGACGTCGGTGTCGGCCTGCGTGATCGTCGTGACGGTCGCGGCGCTGGTGGCGCTCGACCGTGCCTACGGGCTGGAACGGCTGCTGGTGGGAAGGAGCGGAGCCGATGGCCGCTAGCGACTACGACGTCGCCGTCGTGGGCGGCGGGCTGGTCGGCGCGGCGACCGCCTGGGGGCTCGCGCGTGAGGGCTGCCGCGTGGCGTTGCTTGACGAGGGCGACCGCGCTGTCCGCGCCTCGCGCGGCAACTTCGCGCTCGTCTGGGTGCAGAGCAAGGGGCTGGGCCTCGCGGCCTATGCCGGCTGGACGGTTCGGTCCTCCAACGCCTGGGCCGGCTTCGCGGCGACATTGAAAGAAGAGACCGGCCTCGACGTTTGTTTCCAGCGACCGGGCGGCTTCCATCTCGCCTTGTCTGAGCGAGAGCTCGAGGCGCGGGCCACCACGCTGAAGCGCCTGCACAACCAGCCCGGCATCGTCGACTATCGCACCGAGATCCTTGACCACAGCCAGGTGGCGAAGATGCTGCCCGACATCGGTCGCGAGGTAGTGGGTGCGAGCTACTGCCCGCTCGACGGGCATGTGAACTCGCTGCGCCTCTTCCGCACGTTGCACACCGCGATCCATGCGCGCGGTGTCAAATATCTCCCGAGCCATCGGGTCGAGAACATCGTGCGCGAGGGGAACGAGTTTCGCCTGGTCACGGCGCAGGGCGAGGTGCGGGCGAGCCGCGTCGCGCTTGCCGCCGGCAATGCCAACATGCGGCTGGCGCCCCTGGTCGGGCTCGAAGCGCCGATGAAGCCCGAGCGTGGCCAGATCGTGGTCACCGAGCGGCTGCGGCCGTTCCTTCATCATCCCGTCGTCACGTTGCGCCAGACCGACGAAGGCACGGTGATGATCGGCGATTCCAAGGAGGAAAGCATCGATCCTACCGGCCTCACGCTCGGCGTCAGCGCGACCGAGGCCGAGCGCGCGGTGCGCCAGTTCCCGCTGCTTGCCAATGTGAACGTGGTACGCACCTGGAGCGCGATCAGGGT
>Ga0310811_10003941_pt1 | contig 18696 bp, 14 predicted proteins | sample YCmetagenome_FD_207642 | JGI IMG/M metagenome (GOLD analysis project Ga0310811, IMG submission 207642) | Soil microbial communities from experimental microcosm in Duke University, North Carolina, United States - YC | ecosystem: Engineered > Artificial ecosystem > Soil microcosm > Unclassified ...
GTCGCGAACGCCAGTTCCATCTCCGTCTGGAAGCCAGCGGCCCGGATCACCTGGCAGCCCCGCGCGTGCTCGGTCAGGTACTCCAGCATCGCCGTCTTGCCGATGCCGGCCTCGCCGTGGACCACCAAGGCCCGGCTCGTCCCGCCGCGGATCTGTTCCACCAGCAGGTCGAGTGCTTCCGACTCGGCCTGGCGGCCCAGGACCGGGGCAGGCGCGCTCGCCCTTTCCGGGATCACCGCGTCAAACGCCGGGTGCTCGCTCCAGGGCTCGGTCATCCGGCCGCCCGGGCGATGCCGCGGGCGGTATGCCTCGCCGTACGTTGACGTTGCGTGGTCAGTCGGTGAACGCCTCCTCGTACCAGGCCCTTGATCGCGTTCTCCTGGCGCGGCCGCCGCCTCCGTCTCAGCCGCCACAGCGCGTCATAGCCATTCGACCACGCCCGGCCGCGGTTGGTCTACGGGAAGGGCATGCGCTGGCCGGGCACGGTGGCCTGGCTCTTCGTACCCGCCGCGGCCCGGAGGGCGTCCCGCGCGAGCGACAGCCTTTCCTCCTCGGTCAGGCCGCCCCAGACGCCGTGCGCCTGATTGGTCCGCAAGGCGAACGCCAGGCATTCGGCGCGGACCCTGCACCCCGCGCAAACTGCCTTGGCCTGGGCGATCTGGTCGAGAGACCGGCCGGAGGCCGAGAGGGGGAAGAAAATATCCGGCTCCGCGGAACGGCACGCCGCAGCGAGCCGCCAGTGTTGTTCAAGCACCAACATGGCCACGCCTTCCTGCCTGGAATGTCAAGGAATGTCCCGCGCCGGCCCGCAGTCCCGGCGCCAAGGTTCTTTGCGATTGTCTGACGGACGGAGGCAGCGCCGAATCAGCCATGTGCACAGTGAGGTGACCAGTAGCGTGGTGACCATTAGCGAGTTTTGCGTTATGATCCAGCCTCGGCTGCGGCAAGCCGCTTTGGGGGACAGACCGGATGTCAGGTGAACGACGCGCTGAGGCCCTGACGAACCGGCTGCATGAACGCTCAGTCATTGACCGGCTGGTGAACACGGTGCGCGCTGGGCGGAGTCAGGTCCTGGTGCTGCACGGCGAGGCGGGGGTAGGCAAGACCGCGCTGCTGGGCTACCTGACCACCCAGTCGGCCGGGTGCAGGATGGTGCACGCGGCGGGGGTTCAGTCGGAGATGGAGCTGGCCTTCGCGGGGCTGCACCAGCTCTGCGCGCCGCTGCTCGATGCACTGGACACGGCGCCGGGCCCGCAGCAGGCCGCGCTGCGGACCGCGTTCGGGATCAGCGCGGGGCCGGCGCCGGACCTGTTCCTGGTCGGGCTCGCGGTGCTGAGCTTGCTGTCGGCGGTGGCCGAAGACCAGCCGCTTGTTGTCGTCGTGGACGACGCGCAGTGGCTTGACCGGGCCTCGGCGCAGGCGCTGGGGTTCGTGGGCCGGCGGCTGGCGGCCGACCCCGTGGGGCTGGTGCTCGCGACCCGGGCTCCGGGGGAGGAAGTCGCCGGGCTGTCCCGGCTGGCGGTCGACGGGCTGCACGAGCCCGACGCGCGGCTGCTGCTCGACTCGGTGCTGACCTGGCCGGTCGACGTGCGGGTCAGGGACCAGATCGTGGCCGAGGCGCAGGGCAACCCGCTGGCGCTGCTTGAGCTGTCGCGGGGCCTGTCGGCGGCGGAGATGGCCGGCGGATTCGGCATTCCGGACACGTCGCCCGTCCAGGGCCGGATCGAGCAGGGTTTCGCGCGGCAGATCAGTGCCCTGCCGCAGGAGGTACAGCGGCTGCTGCTCGTGGCGGCGGCGGACCCGTCGGGTGACCCGTTGCTGGTATGGCGGGCCGCCGGGCGGCTCGGCATCAGCGTCGCGGCGGCTGGGCAGGCGGCCGACGCCGGCCTGGCCCAGTTCAGCACCCGGGTGCAGTTCAGGCATCCCCTGGTGCGGTCGGCGGCCTACTGGTCAGCCTCCGGACGGGACCGGCGGGCGGCGCACGCGGCGCTGGCGGAAGCCACAGACCCAGCCATCGACCCGGACCGGCGGGCCTGGCACCGCGCGCAGGCCGCCGCGGCACCCGACGAGGACGTCGCCGCGGAACTCGAGCGGTCGGCCGCGCGGGCGAGATCGCGGGGCGGCCTGGCCGCGGCGGCCGCGTTCCTCGAGCATGCCGCCATCCTTACCCCTGATCCTGGCCGCCGCGCCGGTCGGGCGGTCGCGGCCGCGTCCGACAAGGCCCAGGCCGGCGCGTTCGATGCGGCGCGTGACCTGCTGGCCACGGCGGAAGAAGGACCGCTCACCGACCTGCAGCGCGCCCAAGCGGACCTCGTGCGGGCCCAGCTCGCGTTCGTCACCAACCGGGGCCGCGACGCCCCGCCGCTGCTGCTCGACGTCGCCAGGCGGCTGGCACCCGTCGACCCGGCGCTCTCCCGGGCAACCTACCTGGACGCCATGCTCGCGGCGCTGTACGCCGCCCGCCTGGCGGCCGCCGACAGCACTCCGGGCGAGGTGGCGCGCGCGGCGGCCGGGGCCCCGCGCCCGCCGGGCGCGCCGAGCGCGCAAGACCTGCTGCTTGACGGGCTCGCGGCCCTTTACACCGAGGGGTACGCGGCGGCGCTGCCGGCCATGCGGCGGATACTGGACGCGCTCGACAGCGCGTCCGCGCACGAGCAGCCGCGGCTGCTGTTCCTGGGCTGCATCGTGGCCCTTGACCTGTGGGAGGACGAGCGCTGGGCGGCGCTTTCCGCCGAGTGCGTCCGGCTTTGCCGCGCCGCGGGCGCGCTCACCGACCTGCTGTCGGCCCTCGCCGCCCGCGCGCTGCTGCTCGTGTTCGCCGGCGACCTGTCCGCCGCGGCGTCACTGGCCAGCGAGATGCAGGCGGTGACGGAGGCGACGGGCAGCAGCATGGTCCCCACTGGCGCACTGGCTCTCGGCGCGTTCCACAGCAGGCAGGACGAGATGTCCGCGTTGACGGAAAGCACGGCCAGGGACCTGACGCTGCGCGGCGAAGGCGACGGGATAGCGCTCATCGAATGGTCGAACGCGGTGCTTGCCAACGGCGTTGGCCGCTACCACGACGCGATGTCCGCCGCCCAGCGGCTCCTCGCCTACGAGCGGGACCCGGGCGCGGCGAACTGGGCCCTGGCCGAGTTGGTCGAGGCGGCGGCCCGCACCGGGATGCGGGACACGGCGGCCAGCGCGCTCGCCCGGCTCGCCGAGACCACGACCGCGGCCGGCACCGACTGGGGACTCGGCGTCGAGGCGCGCTGCCGCGCGCTGGTAAGCGAGGGCGCGGACGCGGAACGGCTGTACCGCGAGGCGATCGCGCGCCTGGGCCGCACCAAGATGCGCCCGGACCTGGCCCGTGCGCACCTGCTGTTCGGCGAGTGGCTGCGCCGGGAGCACCGCAGGTCCGAGGCGCGTCAGGAACTGCGCACCGCCCACGGGATGCTGGAGGCGATGGGCATGGACGGCTTCGCCGCGCGGGCAAGGCGAGAGCTGCAGGCCACCGGCGAGATCACGCCCAGCCGGGCCGGCGCGGTCAGCGACCGGCAGCTGACCGCCCAGGAGGCACAGATCGCCCGGCTGGCCAAGGACGGGTTGTCGAACCCGGAGATCGGCGCGCGCCTGTTCCTCAGCGCGCGGACCGTCCAGTACCACCTCAGCAAGGTGTTCGCCAAGCTAGACATAAGCTCGCGGGGCGAGCTCCACCGCATCCCTGAGGGCGGACTCGCCGTGGCCGGGCGGGACAACAGCGGCGCCTAGGGTTGTGAGCACGGTGCTTCGGGGGCGCCTACCGCGGCGTGTAGTCCGAGATCACCGGGAGGGCGGTGTCGCTGTAGTCGAACATCGCCTGGTTCTCCCAGCCGTCTCCCGAGCTCGGGTCGGTCGGGTCCCAGCCGTTGCCCTTCACTACGGTCCAGGTCGGCTCCCAGTAGAACGCGCCGAGGCCGAGGCCGTTCGGGACCGCCTGCACGATGCTCAAGGTGTCGCGGAACATCGCCTGCTGGCCCGCCGGGGTGGCCGCGTAGCCGGTCTCCAGCTCGCTCGCGGTGCTGAAGCTAAGCGAGGCGGTCGGGTCGCCGCTGGTCAGGGTCCACGGGTAGGCCGTCTCGGCGAGCACGATCGGCTTGCCGTAGCGGGCGGCAGTGTCATCCAGCGTCGTCTGCAGCTCGTCCAGGTAACCATGCCAGTACGAGTAGTACGACAGTGCGATGACATCGAACGGGACGCCCTGCGCCTCCGCGTTGTCGTAGAACCACTCGACCCCGCCCCAGTCCGCGGCGTTCGCGATGTGCAGTGCGATCAACGCGCCCGGGTCCGCCGACTTCACTCCGGCGATCGCCGACTTGAGCAGCGCGCCGAAGGTGGGCCAGGCGCTGGTCGAGCCGTAGTCCTGGCCTGTCGGCCACAGGAAGCCGCCGTTCACCTCGTTGCCGGTCTGCACCATGTCCGGTGGCGTCCCCTGCCTTACCAGGTCCCCGACGACCTTCGCCGAGTAGCTGTAGATCTGCGCCTCAAGCTGGCTGAGCGAGTCGTTCGCCCACGCCGCCGGCGTGGACTGGTGACCTGGGTCGGCCCAGGTGTCCGAGTAGTGGAAGTCCAGGAACAGCTTCATGTGGTGCGCCTTCGCCGCACGGGCGCCCTCGAGGAGCTGCTGCTCGTTGTTGAAGCCGTCAACCGGGTTGACCCAGACACGCAGCCGCGCGTAGTTCATCCCCGCGTCGCCGAGGATCTGCAGCGCGTTCTGCTGCCGACCCGACGCCGTGTAGTACACGCCGCCCAGCTGCTCGCCGCGCACCAGGCTCGACACGTCGCCACCGCGGATCGGCAGCGAGGCGTAGCCAGGCGTCAGCGTCACCAGGCCGTAGTTGGTCCAGTCCCCGGCCGCACTGTCGGAGACCAGGTGGATGACGGCCTCGTGGCCGACCACGTGCACCGACGTGACGATGTAGAGCCAGCTGCCGTCGGAGATCACTGGGACGGCGGTTTGGTTGCTGTTGGGGCCTGACCGCAGCTCGATGTAGTTCGCGTTGTCGCCGCCGCCGGACTTGACCCACACGCCGAGGGTGTAATCGCCGTTACCGAGGCCGGTCACCCGCTGCCAGGTGTCGACATGGTAGGCCGAGGTCGACCAGTGCGTGAGCTGATACGGGTCACTGTTGTAGCCGTAGCTCGTCGCCTCGGTAAACGACGCGCCAGCGGTGCCCGTGGTCGTCCAGCCGCGGGGGTCCGCCGTGCCTGTCCCGTCCAGGTTGAATGCCGGGTTGACCACCGCGCCGCCGCCGGGGCGCGGGCTGTCGGACCCCTGCGCGTGGGCGGCCGCGGGGAATGCCGTCAGCGCGAGGGCCGCGGCGCCTGCGCACAGCCGCGTCCATACTCGTGAGTTCATCACATCACTCCCAAGGTCGAGGCCTGCCGGTTATCACTCGTTGGGATCGCTCACAGACTTCATGGCAAGAGATATCACCAGCACTGTGCATTAGTCGAGATGTAGTAGGGGAATTCACCATATGAACTGCTGTGAGCGCTCCCAGATCTGCCGGCGGCCCGGGGGCCGGCTCTGCAGCCAGGCCGCCTAACCTAATACGGTGCGCCCGCGAGATTGGTACGGCAGAGTGCGTGACGTTCATGATTCCCGCGGCCCCGGCGTTCTCGTCACGGTCGGCGACCTAGTCGAGGACGTCATCGTGTGGCCCGAGGCGCCCACCCGGTACGCGACCGACAACCCGTGCGTCATCCGGCGGACGCGTGGCGGCAGCGCGGCGAACGTCGCGGTGTTCGCTAGCGGGCTCGTGCCCGCGCGGTTCATCGGCTGCGTGGGTGATGATCCGGTAGCGGACCTGCTGACCAGTGAACTCGCGGGGCATGGCGTCGACGTGCGGGTACAGCGCCGCGGGCGAACCGGGACGATCGTGGTGCTCGTCGACTCTGACGGCGAGCGCACGATGTATCCGGACCGTGCCGCGGCCGCGGACCTGAGCGAGGTGCCGGCTGCCTGGCTGGAATCCGCCGCCATGATCCACGTGCCGTCGTACTGCTTCGCCGCGGAGCCCGCCGCGACCTCGGTGCTGCGGCTCATCCGGCACGCGGAGCAGGTAGAGATCCCCGTCTCGCTTGACGCGTCCTCCCGGGGAATGATCGAGGAATACGGGCTGTCCCGCTACCTGGACCTCGTGGCCGCGATCCGCCCCGCCGTCTTCCTCGCCAACACAAGCGAAGCCCGCCTGCTCGACGTGACGCGGCCCCCGTTCGCGCAGGCCGTGACCGTGGTCAAGGACGGCGCCGGGTCGACGACGGTCACCGTGCCTGGCAATGCCCCGCAGGCGGTCCCGGTACCGGCGGCGGCGCCCGCCCGCGACTCGACGGGGGCGGGGGACGCGTTCGCCGCCGGCTTCCTCGCTGCCTTGATGCGCGGCGCGGCCCCGGTGGAAGCGGCCAGGGACGGGCACGCGCTGGCCCGTTCCGTTTTGTTCTCCCCCGGCGCGACGACAGGTCAGGTGACAAAGGAGCGGTGAACCGATGAGCAGCACGATCCGGGTTTCTACGGCCGTATCGGCGGCGCTGGCCGCGGGACGTCCCGTGGTGGCGCTCGAATCCACGATCTTCTCCAACTTGGGCCTGCCTGCTCCCGCGAACGGCGAGGCGCTGCGGCGGTGCCTGGCCGTGGTGCGGGACGGCGGCGCCGAGCCCGCGGTCACGGCCATCCTCGACGGGTGCGCCCGCGTGGGCCTCGAGCCCGGGGAGGAAGAACGCGTGCTCACCGGGACCCGCAAGGTAGCCGAGCGGGACATCGCCGTCGCGGTCGCCCAGAGCGTGCCAGTCGGCGTCACCACGGTGTCCGCCTCGGTGGCCCTGGCACACGCGGCCGGCGTGCGGGTTTTCGCGACCGGCGGCATCGGCGGGGTGCACCGCGGCGCGGAGCTGACCGGGGACATTTCCGCCGACCTCGACGCGCTGGCGAACCACCCGGTGGTCACGGTCTGCGCGGGGGCCAAGGCCTTCCTCGACCTGGCGCGCACCCTGGAGTACCTGGAGACCGCCGGCGTGCCCGTGCTCGGCTGGCAGCACGACTGGTTCCCGGCGTTCTACCTGCGGTCCAGCGGCCTGCCCGTGCCCCACCGGGTGGAGACCGCGCAGGTCGTCGCGGACGTCTTGCGCTTCCGGACGCGCGAGCGCACCGGGGTGCTGCTCACCGTCCCGATCCCGCCCGGCGACGAACTGGACGCGGCCGCGCTGAACGAGGCGCTCGACGCGGCCCTGGCCGCCTGCGCGGCGGAGGGCGTCACCGGCGCGGCGGTCACCCCGTTCGTGCTCGCCAGGATCGAACGGCAGACCGCCGGGGCCAGCGTCCCGGCCAACCTCGCGCTCGCTGAGAACAACGCCCGCGTCGCCGCCGCGGTCGCCGCCGCCCTCGCACAGTAATGGACGGGACGGCGCGGAGTAACAGCCCGTTCGGAAAAATCAAAAAGATTATCCAGAACGGGCGCGCTCTTCGCCCGGAAAGACCGCCTGATCGTAATAGTCGGGCTTAGCAGAGCGCGGCGCTCCGCGTCGCCGGTGAACGCGGGCGGCTCACCGCTTGCGGCCGACCGCGCACCAGTACGCTGACCGGCGAGCGTCGCCTGTGCCGGGATCTGGCCGCCACTCCTCGGCGCGCACGAGCCCTGGGTCCATCAGGTCCATGCCCGCGAAGAACTGCGCCACCTGCTCGCGGGTCCGCCAAGTGATCTGCTGCTGCATCTTGCCGCGCCATGCGTCCTGCAGGCTCCCCAGCCGCTCCCGGTCGAGCAGGTCCGATCCTGCGTGGGAGATCGCGAGGTAGCTGCCGGACGGCACGGCGGCCATGACCTTGGCCACGACCGCGTGCGGGTCGTCGGCGTCTGGTATCGCGTGCAGGATGGAGATCAGCGTGACCGCTACCGGCTTCCCGAAGTCAAGAAGCTGCTGAGCGCGGGTGAGGATCGTCCCGGTGTCGCGGAGGTCTGCGTCGATGTACTCCGTAGCGCCTTCCGCGCTGCTGGTGAGCAGTGCGCGGGCGTGCGCGAGCACAACCGGGTCGTTGTCGACGTAGACGATCCGGGAGTCAGCGGCCGGACGCTGGGCGACTTCGTGAGTGTTGTCGGCCGTGGGCAGGCCGGTCCCGATGTCGGGGAACTGCCGGATCCCGCGGTCTGCCGCCAGCTGGTGCACCGCGTCGGTCAGGAACAAGCGCGTGAGCCTGGCAAGCGCCGGCGACGCTGGTGTCGACCGCCGCGGCCAGGTCCTCGCCGGCGACCCCACCCGGGAGCAAGGTCAAGAGGGCCCTTTGGGGCCTGCGCGAGCGTTTGAGGGCTGCCCGCCCGATGCCCGCGGGTAGACCGCACGAGGCTGCCGGCAACGGCAGTCCTAGATGGATACCGCCGCCTCGCGTCCGCGAGGGCACAGAACCCGGCCTACAGGCTGGCTCACCCCTTTTAGATCGCTGACCGCGCCGGAGCATGGCTCAGCGGGCGCATGGCACGGCTCAGCGGGCGGCGGGGCACTTCGGGGCAGCCCAGAAGCCAGCCCGATCGCGGCAAGCGTACGAGCCGCCGGTGGAATCCACTGCGTTGTCGCGCCCGCCCTGCATGCGGTCACGGCTTGCGGCCAAGCGCACCGACATACAGCAGTTCGCTGATGCCCAGCCGGGCCGGCGCAGGCTGGTCGGGATGCCAGTGCGGCAGGTAGCCGATGCCGGGTTCTACGATGTCAAGGCCGTCGAAGAACCTGGCGATCTCGTCAGCGTCGCGAAGCTGACCACGGCCCAGGGTGCGCAGCAGGACCTGCTCCAGGGCGCGGGCCTCGGCACTGGAGCTGGAGAAGTGGGTAAGCAGCAGGTAGCTGCCCGGCGCGAGCAGTTCTTTGTAACGGCTGACAGTGGCGTAGGGATCCTCCTCGTCGAGCACGTGGTGGATGACGGCGTTGAGGATCAGGCCGACCGGGTGGGTCAGGTCGAGGAACCCGGCGATCTCCGGTGCCGACCAGACTTTGTCAGGTTCCCGCAGGTCGGCGGTGACCACAATGGTGGAGGCGTTGTCGGCAAGCAGCGCCCGGCCGTGCGCCAGCACGATGGGATCGTTGTCCACATACACCACCCGGGCGGTGGGGCTGACCGCCTGGGCGATCTGGTGGGTGTTCTGCACGGTCGGCAGCCCGGAGCCGAGGTCAAGGAACTGGTTGACACCCTGGGCCGTCATGTACCGCACGGCACGCCCGAGCATCTCGCGGTTGATGTGCGCGGCCCTGCCGCCGTCCGGGAATGCCTTGTGCGCCATCTCGGCCACCGCGCGGTCAGCCTCGAAGTTGTCCTTGCCGCCGAGGATGGCGTCGTAGACGCGCGCCACACTCGGCTTGCTCGTGTCAATCTCCGGCGGTTCATGCCCAGGATCTGCCTGCGTCCAGCTGAGGTCCTGACCGGCATCCTGGCCTGACATGCTTGTCTCCCTGTAAGGGTCACGGGTGAGCAACAGGAAATTCAGGTCATATCGTAGCCGTCGCCGTTCCTGCGTAAGCCGGGGACCTTTCAAGTTTTTGAAAATACCCTGCTCAGCCGGGCGGCGGTGCGACCGATCCCTTGCGGGCTACCAGGATGACGCTCACGAAACTCGGCACGGCTGAGAATAGTTTCCTGACGGTCTCCACAACGACAACTGGCCCGAGTGGCGTCACAGTAGCATCCATGGCAGGGAAGATAGCTATCGATAATTTCGACAAGATGTTCCCCTCGGGGTGCAAGATGCCAAACATCATCAATATCATGAGTTAGCCGGAATGATGCGACACGGCGGGTCTCGCGCTTGCGCGACATGTACATTCAGTAACACCAGCACAACTGGCCACATCTCGTAACGCAGCACGCGATCCGCTCGCCAGTGGGCTACGAGCCGACTCCGGACGTGGCGATAGCCATGCTTGACGTGCAGCATCCGTGTGCACAACCCGGCTTGCAACGGTCGTAGTCCACGTACACCACCCGCGACTCGGGTGCGATCCCCTGGGCGACCTGGTGGGTGTTGCCTGCGGTCGGGATCCCGGTGCCGATGTCCAGGAACTGCCGTATCCCCCCCTCCACGGTGAGGAAGCGGACGACGCGGCCGAGGAACGCCCGGTTGGCACGGGCGGCGAAGGCCATGTCCGGCCAGATTTGGTATGCCGCCTCGGTAGCCACCCGGTCGGCGGCGTAGTTGTCCTTGCCGCCGAGCATGTAGTCGTACATTCGCGCCTGGTGCGCCACGCTGGTGTCGAACGGCAGCGATCCGCCCTTGCCGCTCTCGCGGCCGCCGACCGCTGCCTCGCCGGTGGTCATACCGCTTCCTCTCCTGCCTCGTGAGCGAGCCGCTGGATGAAGCGAATCGTCTCGGTCGGGGTCAGCGCCTCGCCGCTGAGCTGGTCGACGACCTCGAGGTAGTGCTCGACGTCCGTGCGCTGGTCCAGGTAGAGAGCGCTCGTGAGCTGCTCGATGTAGACCACGTCGGGAAGGTCCTGCTCCTCGAAGCGCAAGATCGAGAACGAGCCGCTCGCGGCGGCGTGGCCGCCGCGTTCGAACGGGACGACCTGCAAGGTCACGTGGTTCAGCCGCGCCGCCTCGGCCAGGCGGCGGAGCTGGGCGCGCATGACCTGGATCCCGCCGATGGGCCGGCGGAGCACCGCCTCGTCCATGACCGCCCAGATCCGGGGTGGCTTTTCCCTGGCTAGCAGGTCCTGGCGGCCCATGCGAAGGCCAACCCGGCGCTCGATCTCGTCAGGCGACGCGGTCTGGTGGCCGAGCATGGTGACGGCCCGCGCGTAGCCCTCGGTCTGCAGCAGGCCGGGCACGAACTGCATCTCGAAGGTGCGGATCGCGGTGGCCGCGGACTCAAGTCCGAGGTACGTCTCGAACCAGTCGGGCAGGATGTCGTTGTACTGGGTCCACCACTCGGGTTCCCGCGACCGCTTGGCCAGGGCGATGACCTTCGCCCGTTCCGGCTGGTCGACCACGCCGTACAGGGTGAGCAGGTCCTCGACGTCACGGACCTTCAGCCCCACCCGCCCGGTCTCCATCCGGCTGATCTTGGACCGCGAGCCCCGGATCGCGTAGCCGGCCTTCTCCGCCGAGATGTCGGAGGCCTCGCGCAGGCGGCGCAGTTGAGCGCCGAGCAGCATGCGGAGCACGGTCGGTTCCGCCGGGGATTCCTCCTGGCCGGAACCTGGCGTCTCTCCACTTGGCACAGCGCTATCTGCTCCGATGTCGATAAACGTGAACGGCGCAATCGCCGGCAGCCGGGCAGTTCAGGGATGAGCCGGACGCCATTCTTGCATAATTGGCAACACGGCTACGATTACTCTATACCTGACTGCCCGGCCTTGCGGGTTTCAGGCGACTAGTGTCGACGCCTTATGCCAGGTCGTCGAACTCGCCGCCCTTTACCCCGGCCAGGAACGCCGCGATTTCCGCGCGGGTGTAGACCAGGGCAGGCCCGGACGGGTGGCGTGAGTTGCGGACGGCGACGTCGCCGCCCGGCAGTGCCGCTACCTCGACACAGTTACCGCTCGGGTTGCTTCGCACGCTCTTTCGCCACGTGACCTGCAGTTCGTCGGCGGGTATTCCGTTGCCGGGTGCCATCTACTTAACTCCTTTGCAACTTAAGGAACTTCCGTCACATCAGGCGGAACGCACATTACCAGTTGGCCGCACGGTGCACCTGCACATTGCAATTGCATTGTGCGACTAGGCGCAGGCGACATGTGCAAATGTCGATATTGGCCGCTTAGGGCATCGACGACGGCGCGGCCGCCGGACAAATAACACTCCAGAAACAATTCGCACTGCCGTGCGCGTGATCATCTCTTTGCGCAGGCGGCGAGTGCGCTGCCTGGTGTGCTTACTCCCCGTGCTGGGAAGAGCCGCCGAAGTTCCATGACACCGGGAGTTCAGCCTCGCAGATAGCACAGGTGAAGTCGCTGTCGCGGACAATGTTGCGCTCCCCGCAGCGAGGGCAGCGACGGAACGTGAACTCGTCGGTGAACCGCCCAGGGTGGGGCACTGTCGGTATGCCCTGGCCGGCTGGGACGTTACGGCTTGCGGGCTACGCCGGCGCAGGCCATTGACAGGACTGCCTCGTGCGCGGCGGGGATGATGGTGCCTGGGTCTGGGCGCCAGGAAGCGACCGTGACCAGGCCGGGGTCGACCAGTTCCAAGTCGCCGAAAAGCGCGCGGACCTCTGGCAGCGTGCGGAACTTGACTCGGCCCAGTGCCCTGAGCATCTGGCCCTGGAGTTGCTCGGTGGCCGGGTCGGCGGCGTCCAGCAGGTGGTGGATGAACACGTAACTGCCGGGCGGGAGCGCGTCGACGAGTTCGGCGATGAGTTCCCCTGGCCGGTCTTCGTCGAGCAGGTAGTGGACGATGCCGCATAGCAGCAGGCCGATCGGCCGGTCCCAGTCCAAGTGTGACCGGATCGCCGGGCTGCCGGTGATGGTGGACGGGTGCAGCAGGTCACCGTCCTCGACGAAGGTGCTAGCGGAGTCGGCTAGCAGCGCCCGCGAATGCGCCAGGACGACGGGGTCGTTGTCCACGTAAACAACCCTGGTGTCCGCGGCTGCCCCGGCCCGGCGCGCGATCTGGTGGACGTTGTCGGCGGTCGGCAGCCCTGAGCCGATGTCGAGCAGCTGACCGACGCCTGCCTCGCCGACGAGGTAGCGGACGACCCGGCCGAGGACGGCCCGCTGCGCCCGCACTCCGACTTGGACCTCCGGGAGCGCGGCGATGATCTGCTCGCCGACGGCGCGGTCGGCGGCGAAGTTGTCTTTCCCGCCGAGCAGGTAGTCGTACAGCCGGGCCACGTTCGGCCGCGACGGATCGAAGGCAGTCTCGGGAGCTTCACCCTCCGGGGGAAGCTCCTGGTTCTCAGGAATCAGTTCCGACATGCCCCGCCCCTTTCGTCGCAACATGGGAATCGTATCGGCCCACCCGACCCGGCGGCGCGGGATACTGGGGCCGTGCCTTGGGACATTGAGACGCCAGCGGTCGTGGTGGACACAACGCGGCTGGAACGGAACCTTGACCGGATGCAGGCTTTGGCGGCGAGTACCGGGGCGGCGCTCCGGCCGCACGCCAAGACGCACAAGTGCCTGGAGGTCGGGCGGCGGCAGCTGGCGCACGGCGCCACCGGGCTGACGGTGGCGACGCTCGCGGAGGCGGAGGCGTTCGTCGCGGACGGCTGCCCGAGCGTCTTCATCGCCTATCCGCTGTGGGCGGCCGCCGGAACCCGGCCCGCGCGGCTCGCCGCGCTCCGCGAGCGAGCGGAGCTGCGGGTGGGCGTGGACAGCGCCGCAGGGGCCGGAGCACTCGCGGCGGCGGCCCCAGGGGTGCGGGTGCTCATCGAGGTCGATTCCGGGCAGCACCGGTCGGGGGTGCCGGTCGCCCAGGTGACCGCCCTCGCGGCCGAGTGCCGGGCGCTCGGCCTCGACGTGATCGGCGCGTTCACGCATCCCGGGCACGCCTACGGCAAACCGGACCTTGCGGGTGTCGCCGCGGCCGCCGCCGACGAGCGGGCCGCGCTCACCGCCGCGGGGGCCGCCCTGGAGGGGCTAACGCACGACGCCCCGGTGCTCAGCGGCGGGTCCACGCCCACGGCGGAGGGCGGGGTGGCCGCGCCGCTGACCGAGGTACGGCCGGGGACCTACGTGTTCGGCGACCGGCAGCAGCTGGTGCTGTCCGGCCTGACGGAACACGACATCGCCCTCGTCGTCGCGGCCCGCGTCGTCTCCGCGCCGCGTCCCGGCGAGGCCGTCCTCGACTGCGGGTCGAAGGCGCTGTCCAGCGACCGGCCGGGCTGGCTGAAGGGGCACGGCCTGATCCTGGAGGCCCCCGAGGCCACGATCGTCATGCTCAGCGAGGAGCACGCCGTCGTGCACGGCCTCACCACGCCGCTGCGGGTCGGTGACCTCGTCCGCGTCGTCCCCAATCACGTCTGCCCGGTCGCCAACCTGGCGAGCGAACTGCTCACCGCGGACGGAGAGGAGCTAACCGGCCGGTGGCAGGTGCGGGCCCGCCACTGACCGCCGCCGCCTGCCGGCGCGCGATCCGCTGCCGGATGTGCACGGTGCCGGGTGTCGCGAAGATCTCGGCTTCCCGTTCCGGCAGGTGACGGCGTTCGGCCAGGTGGAGCAGGTCCACGCCGCACAGCACGGCCAGCGACCCGGCCAGCCAGATCCCGAGGACGAGCAGCGGATGGACCAGGCCGGCGTCCGGGAGGTACACCACGTCCCGTACGGCGGAGACGATCGCGCCGTTCGGCAGCCACGGCGCTAGCTGGCGGAAACCGTCGGGCAAGAACGGGAACGCCACGGTCCCGCCGGACGCGGCGTTCCCGATGAAGACGAAGGCGAGCGCGGCGAGGCCGGTGCCCGGCAGCCCGACGACCGCCTGGCAAGCGGCGACGAACGCCACGAAGGCGAACGAACCGAGGAAGCCGACGCCGATCAGCGCGGCGCTCGCGCCGGTCAGGGCGCCGAAGATCGTGTCGAGCACGAGCACGCTGCCGCATGCGGCCAGCAGGGCGAACAGGATCCCGGCGGAGATCCGCCACCACACACGGAACCGCATGCCGGCCAGGAACAGGCCGATGCCGCCGATCACGCTTGGGATGAGCAGGCCAAGCTCGAAGACGAAGGCGGACAAGCCCGCCCGGTCGCTGGGCGGCAGCGGGGCGACGTCAAGCGGGCGGGCCTGGCGGTGGGCTGCGGTCGCCGCGGCGGTGAGGGCCGCGGTGATCGCCTGCTGCTGGCTCGATCCAGCCGCGCCCGCGGTCACGATCGTCACCGGCCCGGTGGCGCCGGCGACCAGGCCGCCAGCGGTCGACTGGGATCTGACGCTGCCGATGGCGTCCTGCGCGGACGGCACGGCCACGACGGTGAAACCGCCTGGGGCCGCATGCGCGAGCCCAGCGGACAGCCCGTCGACGACGCGAGCCGGCGCGGCCACGGCGAGCCGCACACCGTGCGGTGCGGGGTCGTGATCGGCGAAGCCGAACGAGAGCGTGAGGATGAAGCAGATCAGGGCGGCCGCAGCGGCGATCCCGAACAGTCGGCGCGGCGACGGCTGGCGGTGCGGCCGGGGCTTGTCAGGCATGGGTTCCTTCCTGGAACGCGCCGCTCAGCCCCTAATGACCAAGCGGTTACTTAGCACGCTACCACCGCCGAGCACTAATGACCAGTTGTACACTTAGCAGCATGGAGACCCCGCCAGACACCCTGCCGGCCAAGCGCCGACGTGACCCAGAGGCATCGCGCGCGGCGATCCTCGACGCGGCCCGCGAGGTGTTCACCGAGCGGGGCTACGCGCGCGGGACCGTCCGGGAGATCGCGCGCCGGGCCGGGGTCACCCACGGCCTGGTCATGCGCCACTTCGGCTCCAAGGAGCAACTGCTCATCCAGGCGCTGCCCGGGCCGCGGGTCATCGCGCACGTCACGCCCGGTGACCTGGGCACCCTCCCGGAACGGATCGCGGCGGCGTTCGTCGCGGAGACCGAGCCCGCGAACGATGGCGGCCACACGCCGCCGGTCGCCGTCGCCTTGATCCGCAGCGCGGCGTCGGGCGAGGAAGTCGCGATGCCGCTCTACGCGGCGGTCGAGCGCGAGATCACCGCGAACTTCCGGCGGGTGCTCGGCCCGGGCACGGAGGTGTACGCCGACCTGCTCGGCTCGCTGCTCATCGGCGTCACGTTCGCCCGCCACGTCGCCCGTACCGGCGCCCTGGCGGAACTCACCCGGGAGGAACTCGTCGGGTACCTGGTGCCCGCCATCCGGTCGGTGCTGGCCCCGGCTATCGCCACGGCGGAAGCCGCGGGTGCGGGTGCGGCGGCGCAATAAGAACGGTTGCCGCCAGGCGTGCGCGCTGCCCCTTTCGTGTGGCGTTCGGCACGGTCAGTTGACTGACCTGGCGCGACGGTCGCAGGATCGGACACATGCCGGTCCGCGCCCAGGGAGCGATGACGCCCCCGCCGCCGACGCCGCCTGTGCCCAGGGCACCGGAGGTGTTCGCGACCTCCGGCGTGCCCGCCGCGCGCCGCGTCGAACTGTGGGAGTCGCACAACGCGGCCGCCCTCATCGGCCTTGACGTGCGCGCCGCCCGGCCGCTCGACGCGACCGAGGTCAACGTCGGGCTCCCGCAGGCCCGGGTGGCCCGGGTGTCCGGCTCGGCACACGCCGTCGAGCGGACCGCTGCCGTGATCGACCGCTCCCCCGCCGACTCGGTCGCTGTCTACCTGACGCTGCGCGGCGACGCCCGCTTCGCCTGCCAGGCCGGCCAGTACCGGCTCCGCCCAGGCGACGCCCTGGTCTGCGAGACCGACCAGCCGTTCGCCCGCGAGTTCGCGCGGGGCCTGGAGGAACTCGTCGTGACGATCCCCCGCTCGGCGCTCGCCGCCCGCGCCGGCGTCACCCGGCTGGAGGCCCCGGTCACCGTGCCCTTCGGTGCCCCGGGGGCCGAAGGGCCCGTGGGGGCCGGCGCCCCGGGCCGCCCGTACGCCCGCGCCCTGGCCCGGATCGCCGGGCAGGCCACGCGGACCGGGCCGCCGCTCGACCCGGACGAGCACACGGTGCTGGACTTGGTCGCGGTCCTGGCGGGCGGCCGGGACACCGCCCGGGCAACCGCGCACCGGGCGACGGCGCGCTGCTACATCGAGGAGCACCTGACCGATCCGGACCTGGGCGCGGAGGAGATCGCTGCCGCGATCGGCCTCAGTGAACGCCAGCTCTCCCGGGTCTTCGCCGCCGACGGCACCTCGCTCCCCCGGCACATCCTGTCCCGCCGCCTGGAACTCGCCCACGCCGTCCTCGCCGCCCGCGCGCCCGAGCCGACGGGCCAAGGACGGGCCGGAACCGAGGAAACCGTGGCTGACATCGCCGCGCGCTGCGGGTTCACGTCGGCTGCGTACTTCTCGCACATGTTCCGCACGCACTTCGGCGTCCGTGCCAGCGATCTCCGCCGCGGCTTCTCATTTCCGCCATCCGAGGGCGTTTGCCTTGGCGCTGGCCTGCCGGAGTTACGACAATCGCGTACAAGTAACGGCCGGAAACGGCCCTCTAGAAGGGTGCGCGGACCCATGCCTGCCTTCGATGACGGACTCGCCGAGACGGAGATACCCACGGGCGCGGCGGTCGAGACCGACGTCCTGATCGTCGGTTCCGGCCCCGCGGGCGGCGCGGCCGCGCTCAGCCTCGCCTCGCTTGGCGTGCCGAACATCATGATCACGAAGTACCGGTGGACGGCCAACACGCCGCGCGCGCACATCACCAACCAGCGCGCGATGGAGATCTTCCGCGACTTCGGCATCGAGGACCAGGTCCTCGCGGACGCGACACCGCACGCCCTAGTGGGCGACACCGTCTTCTGCACGAGCATCGCCGGCGAGGAGATCGGCCGCATCCTGACGTGGGGCACCCACCCGGCTCGCGAGGCCGACTACCAGCAGGCATCCCCGTGCCTCATCTGCGACATCCCGCAGACGTACCTGGAGCCGATCCTGGTCAAGAACGCCACGGCCCGCGGCACCCAGACCCGGTTCTCCACCGAGTACCTGAGCCACACCCAGGACGCCGACGGCGTCACCGCCACCGTCAGGGACCGGCTGACCGGCCAGGTCTACAACATCCGGGCGAAGTACTTGATCGGCGCGGACGGCGGCAGGTCCCTGGTCGCCGACCATATCGGGCTGCCCTTTGAGGGCCAGATGGACATCGCCGGGTCGATGAACATCACCTTCAAAGCTGACATTTCCCGCTACGTGGCCTCGCGACCCTCCGTCCTCTACTGGGTCATCCAGCCCGGCTCCAACGTCGGCGGCATCGGCGCCGGCCTGGTCCGCATGATCCGCCCGTGGCACGAGTGGCTGATCGTCTGGGGCTACGACATCAGCCAGCCCCCGCCGGACGTCAACGCGGAGCGGGCCACCGAGATCGTCAGGAACCTCGTGGGCGTCCCCGACCTCGAGGTGGAGATCACCGGCACGTCCCTGTGGGGCAACAACGAGTACTTCGCTACCCACCTGCAGAAGCAGCGCGTCTTCTGCGCGGGCGACGCCGTCCACCGGCACCCGCCGTCGAACGGCCTCGGCTCCAACACCAGCGTCCAGGACTCCTACAACCTGGCCTGGAAGCTCGCCGCCGTCATCAGGGGCTACGCGGGACCGGACCTGCTGGAGACCTACTCGGCCGAGCGTGCCCCCGTCGCCAGGCAGATCGTCACCCGCGCCAACAAGTCGAGCCGCGAGTTCGTCCAGTTCTTCGAGGTCCTCGGTCTCACCGACGCCGAGACCGAGGAGGAGATGCGGCAGCAGATCGAGGAGCGCAAGGCCAACACCCCGCGCGGCGCGGCCAAGCGGGCGGCGCTCGTCGAGGCGATGGAACTGAAGAACTACGAGTTCAACGCCCACGGCGTCGAACTCGGCCAGTTCTACCAGTCCACTGCCGTTCAAGGCGACGGCAGCCAGCGCCCGGCCCCGCAACGGGACCCCGAGCTGTACTACCAGGCCTCCACCGTCCCAGGATCGCACCTGCCGCACGCCTGGGTCGGCGATGCCATCAACAAGGTCTCCACCCTCGACCTGGCCCCGTACGACACGTTCACGCTGATCACCGGCATCGCTGGGGAGCCGTGGGCGGCGGCCGCCGCGAAGGTGAGCGACGACCTGGGCGTCCCGCTCAAGACGG
>Ga0310811_10003942_pt1 | contig 18696 bp, 8 predicted proteins | sample YCmetagenome_FD_207642 | JGI IMG/M metagenome (GOLD analysis project Ga0310811, IMG submission 207642) | Soil microbial communities from experimental microcosm in Duke University, North Carolina, United States - YC | ecosystem: Engineered > Artificial ecosystem > Soil microcosm > Unclassified ...
TGATGTCCCACTGTTTGTAAAGTTGGTCACAATGTTTTTCCCAGACGGCCAGGCCGGAGGGCAGGCCTGAGAAACGGCGGGGCGGCGTCAAGTAGCCGGGGTTCAAATAGCCGGCACCCGAATCTCCCGCGACAAACCAGTCGTTGGCTGTGCGATGTTCGCGTGCCCACGCCATGCCGAGCGGAAAGCGTTCGCACAGGTTGAGGTTGAACGCCCACGAAAGCGGCGTGGTGCCGCGTGCCGGGTCGCGCCACATGACGGGCAGCATCCGGTAAAGCCAGGCCGCCGAATCATAATCGCCTACATAAATCGCCACATAAGTGCGTTGCACAATCCGGCCGCCACCATCCAGCAGGCCTTGTGCGGCAAGCGTGGCGCGGGTTGGTTTTGGATTTTGCGGATAGCGGTTGGCCAAGGGATAGTGTTGGTAAAATGAGGCGTTTGCCATCGCGCCCAGCCCGAGCGCGTCGGCGTCCATGTAAGCGTTGAAGCACGACAGAATTTCCGCGTAATGCCATTCGGTTGGCACACCGTCGTGATGTCCGCCGGCGAACCACAAGGAGTTGCGAAACGAAGTGTATTTGAAAGCCCAGGGAACGAAGCCGGCCACCTGGATGATGTCGTTTCCGTGAAAACGATCGTAGGCGGCACGCAGCAATTTTTTTAATGTGTCGGGATCTGTGCCCGGACGTTGCGCCGGATCATCCACCGGGACTTCATCATCCCAGACACCCAGATCGAACAGCACGCCGCGCCGGGCGATCACATAATCTTGGTTGCACAACGTGTTGTTTTCGGGCGCGGAAGCTTGCCAGCATTTAAGCCAGAACGCGTCAATATAATATCCCATGCAGAGCGGATTTGCCCTGCCGGTCTTGACATAATTTTCGATGAGCCACAGATAGGCATCACATTTGGCGCTGCCGGTGGAAAGTAAACTTGTGCTCGGAATCGTCCCCGTTCCTGTAAAAAGTTTCGATCCGTCTTTTTGGAGCAACTTCACTTTGACGGGCAAGGCGTCATTTTGTTCGGCAAGCTGGTGATAAAGGGAATCTGGCGCTGGATCAAACCGCAGTGGCAACAAGTCATCGCAACCGGCAATGGTGGACGCGAGATCGGACGTGGCGGGAACGCGTTCATCCCATACGACAGCTCCGTGGTAAAATTTTTGAAACCGTTTGAGCAATTCATCCAGGCTTCCGACGCGAATGATCCGTCTCCCGGCGAGCCAGCCGCCCGGTTGAGTCATTTGCTCCCACCAAAAGTCGTCCGGTTCTTTGATGTAGCGAATAAAAAGGCGTGGCTGGTCACGATTCACCAGTCCTTCCAAGGCGGAGATCAGGTGAGCTTCATCCCAAAACCGGCGGCGCTGGTGTTCATCGTTGAGATCGAGCTTGAAAAGATACGTGAGATCAAAGAAGACGATTGGTTCAACGGTAGTTTTCGTGCAAGTCTGGTCACTCGTTGCTGTCTCAGCCATCAACCGTATCGGGGAAAAAAGATTCAGCCCCAGTGCGGCTAAAAACAAACAGCAAAACGTCAGACGAGAAATCGAGGCTTTGGTTGCAGTGGGTTTGAACATTGGATTGCACATCAGCTTGGAAAGCGCTTTCAATGGCTGCAATCTATTATTAGTGCGTCAACCGATGTCAGATTTATGGATGCTTCAGAACAATCCGCAAAATTAATTTTAACGTTCTTTCGCCGATCCTGGGATTTGTGGAAATTGCGCTTCCAGTTCACTTAGTTGCTTTAATGCGCTTGCTTCCCGACCTGATACAAAGTTTGTGAAGACTTGATTCAAGGCTGAATCCAGCACCGCATTGGTGGCAGAATTGCGGCGGAGATTATAAAACTGCAAGGCGGATGCCAGATCACTGGTAAGCAAGAGACGCTTGGAATCAAGTTGCTGGCGGCATAAATCTTGGATCAATGATAAATCACGAAAACCATATTCTTTGGTCGGCTCAATCGTCGTGCCTTCGCCGAAATCATTCCAAGTGACAATCTGAACCAGCGCGGAATTGTTGGTCAAGGCGCGGTTCAAGGTTTCGCGCAAGGTTTCGCCATTCCGGTCACCCAAGTAACCCCAGTAGTCTCGCACGCCGGCACGCTGGTAAATGTCGTGGAAGCGGGGAAACGCGCTGCTGATGAATGCCGGCCACGCTGCCGCTTTTTTTTCAAAGTCAGCAAGGTAATTTTTAAGCGAAGCCTCCGATAAAACCCCGCCGGTGCCGGGTTGCTGGCTCAACCACATCGGCGGCCAGTCAAAAGCACCTTGTCCGGCAACCAACAGGTTGTCTTCGGTAAACAAGGCCGGTCTATTGGTGGCGTCGAGGACGGAAAAAATATCATCCCAATTGGTGCTGGACCGAAAATACTGCGGACCAAAATTTTCCAGAAGCGGCTTGCCATTGAGGCGCAAATAGGTGGGATCGCAAAAATAGTTGGTTTGGAGGTAAAGCATTTCCTGTTGCGCGTGACGGATGGCATCGGCTGCGGTCAGATACTTTCCGTCAATAAGAAGCTGGATAGTTTGATCCTCATAGCAGATGGCGAATTTCAACCCGGCTTTGCGGGTGAAATCAAGAAGTCTGACGGTGTTCCGGTTGACGGCGGCGTAGTCGAAAAAATCCGCAGAGCCATACCAATCCACAATCACGCCGTCAATGCCTGCCAATTTCATCAACAGAACGTGGTATTCGAGCACTGCCGGATCGGCGGAATCATACGGCCCGATGAGCGGATAATACCACGAAGCGATTTCACGCTCGCCAGAAGCATTTATCTTGTCGGGATTGAAATGATTCATGGTCCAGTGCCAGCCCCATTCACTGCTGAAGGGTTTGGCGGCATACCAAGGCCGATAATAAACCATCACGGGTTTGTCATTGGTTGAAGCAAATGAAGCCAACGGGCCGAGGACTAGCAACCAGGCAAGTGCCGCGAGAAGTTTTTTCCGGGGCTTCATGTTTAAAACTTTATCCAACCAAAACAACCGGGGCAATTTTTAAGGTGACACCGTGCGATAAAAACGCTGCGCACCGGCGTATGGATTTGTGTCGTTGAAGGTTGCCGAGTTCCCTGTAGCGTTGGTCAGGCTGCCAGACAAAGTGATCCAAGCTGACAGTATGAGGTTGGTCGTTGCCTCGACGTGATACGGAAAGCCCGGTTGAGTGTCATAAGTCAGAGAAACATCATTGCTGACATTTACGGCCAGCCCGGTTATGACGGGCGACGGCGGAAGGAACGTCGCATTTTGCATCACGGGGCCGTTCAGGGTAATCATTATTGGATTGTTTCCTCCTGAATAAGATCCGTTGCCAGTGCCGCTCCAACTGCCGAAATCAAACCCGTTGGAAGGCGTGGCGCTGATATTCAGCGACAGGCCGCTATTGGTCCACATGCTGGCCGGACTGACGCTGCCACCAAGCCCGGCGTTCAATGTCAGGTGGTATTGTGTCGTGAAATTTGCAGTGAAATTCGTGCTGACGGGCGGACTGACAACATGTGAAATCGCGCCAGCGTCGCTCCACGAATCCCAGACGAGTTGAGTGCCAATTCCAACGCTTTGCGGGCTGGCCACAGCAAGCGAATGAATTGAACCTGACGGCCAAGTGAATGAACTGGCATTCGTGCAGGTTGTGCCGTCCACCAGGAATGCCGCCCCCGCCACATTCGCCTGCACCGTTACCTGCACAACGTTGGACACAAAATAAAAATTAAACGTGCCGGAATCATTTTGGTATTCGGGCACAACGGAATTACTGACGGTCAGGCTGCCGCTGGGACAACCGTTCGGACATTTGGCCCACCAAGCATGTTCGCCGGAAATGTTGTTAATGTTGTAACCGGAAATATTCACGCTGGTCGCCGTCGCGTTATTCAACGGCCCGGCACCACCGAGAATGCTTAGGCCGGAAGAAATACTATCAATGATGTTAAGATGATTCAAATTGACCCCGGGAATGCCGTTATAATTGTCCATGACGATTTGGACTGCCGAGCGCCAGCCGTATCCGCCATCGTAGCCGCCGCAGCGAATGACATCGCAACGCTGCGCGACGTTGGTGCCGCTGAAAGTGAAAGAAACCGGGAAAGTGGTGCTGAACAGGATGCCGCTTCCGTAAGGCAAATCGGAGAAAAGCGAATCCTCGATGCGATTGTTGGCACCGCCGTAAATGCAGCCGCCATTGGCCAGAAACGGGAGTTGCCCTGTGCAATGGGTAATGACGTTATTGCTAGGCGTGTAATTTCCTGAAGACGGAGCCGGCCAGATGGCAAAACAGTCGTCGCCCGTGCCGCGGGCGGTGCAATTGGTCACCACAGTGTTTTGCATCGCGAAATTCACATTGATGCCGTCTGCCAGCGTGTCGCGAAATCGGCAACTGTCCACGACGAGGCCGCTGGAATTGAAGATCCACGCGGCGGCCTTGGTATGTTCAATCCAGATGCGCGAGATGCTGGAACCCGTGCCATAGCTTCCTCCCAAGCCGTCATTTCCCTCCGAGTCGTTCCGATAGTTCAGGCATCCGGTAATGGCGAAATCGGCCAGCTTGATGTTGCTGCCGGAGCCGTTCAGGTTGACCCGGCGGGAGGGAGTGGTGTAGAGCGAGGGACTGCCAGCCAGCTTGGAATACCACATGCCTGCCCCATTCAATTTGGTGTTGGAATACAAATTGAGCGTGCCGGTGATGAGATAAGTGCCGGCTGGAATCCAGGTGGACTTGCTTTGGGAGTTCGCGTTGTTGATGCAATTCTGGAAAGCTGCGGTGCAATCAGCGACCCCGTCACCGACAGCGCCATAACTGGTCACGGAAAGGGAATTGGCCGGTTGCGAGAGGGCCGCTGGAACATTTTCCGTGTCGATCAGGTCAATGACGTAATAGGCCGCAGTGTCAGTAGCATCCTTTTGTAGCCGGACGACGGTTCCGGCATTAAGAGCCAATCCGTTGGTGCGGACTTCGTCAAAAAAATTGCGCGCGAAACCGGCCGTGGGGTTGTTTGAATACGGGTAATTCCCATACAGCCAGGAGTATTTCGAGGTCACCGGCAGCCGGGCAGCCAGCACGCCATTGGTGTAAAGACTGAGTGTGTAATCCGCTCCTCCACCAAAGGTTGTGTCCGGCACGCAATATCGAACCACCAGGGCCGTGGCCGTGAACTGGTTGGTGAACTGGACATACTGGCCGATGCCGTCCAGTTGAACACACTTGCGGCCCGACGCCTCGGTGGGAATTCTAACAGGATTATATTGCGGCCCTAAAACCGTGCCGCCGCCGACCAGCATGTCTTCCGCCTCGTAGGTCGTCCACGGCACCGCCGCGCCGGGTGTGGCTCCAGTTGAAACCACGGAGGTAATCCAAATCAAAAAAAACAGAATAATCCAAGTCGCGGCTTTGGAACATCCATGTTTGATCGAATCCCGGCTGGGTGATTTGATTAAAATGCAATCCATCGGCTGGCGCAGATGATTGGGGTTAGTTGCTTGCACCTGTCTAGTTACCTCTATTTCTTTCTGTGCGCCATCGCCCGAACTCCTTGACGCTTTGTGTGTCCATTTTGAATGGCAATCCGTCGAGCCTGAAACGGTGCAGGCTCGACGGATGCTCGATTTCCAATTTCTAATCCAAATGATGCCCGTTGTGTTATTGGGTGGACAACCGATAGAAGCGCTGGGCCGCAGCGGAGGTGTCAGGCATGACAACATTGACTCCGGTGCCATTGGTGGTTGTCAACGTGTTCCAAGTGTTGTCCGTCAGATTGGTCTTGTATTCCACGGCATAACTATGATTGATCACCGTCGGGAATCCCAGATTTATATTACCCCCGGACCTATCCACTGAACTAATGGGCGAATATACTTTTAACTCCACTGCACCTTGAGTGACCGGGTTGGTGGCGGAGTTGTCAGGGCCCCACAAACCAAACCCAAACTGAATGTGATCGCCTGCAGTCGCCGCAAGCGTAACCTTGAAAGGCTGGCCAGCCACGAGCGGGGCATCGTAACGATGTTCCACACTCCAGTCGGGTGAACCGTCTTTGATCCAAGCCCGCGCGGTGTATTTCGAATCCAGACTGTTGCTGGAGCAATAGCCCGAGAACGTGATGGTGTCTCCTGCCAAGCTGTCATTCTGAATGTAATAATCCTGCTCCATGTAAGCCGCCGCCGAACCATCGGGATTGATGTAAGCCGGATCCATGGCGTTGGTGGCATTATCATAAACATAAGTGTTGGGCTGGAGCGTGATCACGTCGTTCGCTGTATTCATGCTGGCCCGCAGCAAGGTGGTTGGAGCCACGCCAAAGCCGAAGCTGGGGGTTGGGGTGGTGCCGCCCGCGCCACTCGTCGGCGGAGCGGAAATGAGTTTGCCACCGTTCCAAACGTTGATGTAGCCGGAAAAGGGTGCCAAAGCGCGGTCAAAATAAAGCCATCCGGGATTAAATACCACCAGGGAAACCGTACTCGTAGCCGAAAGCGAACTCGAGTCCGTGGCGACAAACTGGTAGGTTCCTTCCTGCGAGGGTTGCACTCCAGATAGAGTCAATGCGCTGGTCGCCGAACCAGTGATGCCGCCCACGTCGGCGAGATTCACCCCGTTTTTAGACCAGTGATACGTCAGACCATCACCGTTGACATTCGCCGTAAAGGTTGCGTTTGAGCCGAGCAGGGTGCTGGCGGTGCTGGGTGTGATGGAAAGAATTTGCGGACCAGGTGCAACCACGCTGTTGCTCGAAAACAGAACATAGCCATATTGGCCCACAAAGTTGGCCGCTGCCGGATTGGTGCGAGCGGGTATTCCATTCCACTCAAAGCCCCATTGGACGTGATCCCCGGGACCGTTAATCACCTGGGAAATGGTAAACGTCTGCCCATTGGTCAGGCTGCCTAAGGCGACCGTCTGAGCCCCATGATATGACCAGTCTGAGCCATAGTCTTTGGTAAAGGCCACAAATGAACCGGCCATGCCAATGTCAGTCAAAGCGTTGGTCACCAATGTTCCAGAGAAAACCACCGTATCGCCGGCTCTGGCTCCGGTTGAGGTGCTGTCAACATAGAACGTGTTGTCGTAGGTAGCAATTGCTCCGCTCGTGTTGTCGTTTGGATCCGCCCAAATGTTGGCGTCTGTTGGGAAAAACGTATCAAGACTGATGTCCGGCGCGAGGCGTGCCACACCTTGACTGCTAACCGATCCCTGCATGAACGGAGTTTGCGGCCCGACATCCAGGTAGCCGCCGGCGGGGGCATAATTTGCGCCGAATTGATCCTGCACATTCCGGTAGCCTACCCAAGCCTTGGACGGGTCAATGGAGAGATAAACATTGCCCGGCGGCGGTGGCGGTGTCACGGCCGCGCCATTGGTGCTGATGATGGCCGAACCATAGCTGGCAACATCAGTGGAACGCACCGGCGGTCCGGACCATTCCAGACCGTATTGGATATGATCACCCGTTCCAAAGGCTGCCGGGAGGGTCAGCGCGAAACCCTGACCGTTGGTAAGCGTGTTTATATTTTGGGTGATGACGTCATGCAAACCCCAGCCCGAATCATAATCTTTGATGAAGAGAATCGCATTGGAGCTATAAGGTGTCACCAGGGTGTTGTTTTCAAGAGTGCCACTGAAAATCAGAGTGTCGCCTGCGTTAGCAGTGCCGTATTCAGTGTAAATATCGCTGATCACATCGCAAATGGCCGGACTTGTTCCCGAATCGTCGGCCCAGATCAAGGTGTCGGTATTGTAAGGACTGGTGACATCCGCCCAATTGTCCGCCCCGATGGTGACCGTGCCCGAAGCATCAATGGTTGAATTATTGGGGAAAGTCGTGCCGTTTCCCAGCCAAAGCGAGACGTAGGCCGGCCATACCGTTGTCGTTAGCCCGTTGGTATAAACATTCTCGTATCCATTATACGTATAACTTGGATCGGTGGTGACATTGACAGTGGCAGCTTGGGTGCCAAAAGTCCCAAGCCCAGTGACCAGAGCCGTCATGCCGACGGCAAACATGTGCCTCGCTGGTTTGGCTATCGTTTTTATTCCGGAATTTTGCATAACGTTGAGGTGGATACTTTGTAGGTTTAATGTGCCTTCGACACGGGTTCTCGGTGTTTCATGGTAACGGGGACAGTGTGGTTATATCACAGACTCGCCTGCCTGCACGTCGCATGAAGTGGTGACAGCTTCCAGGCGGGATCATTAAGAGCGCATCATCGGCTTTCGAAATGATTAAAGTATTCGCAGACGGATGGGGAAAATAGCCTGTCTTCGATCAATGATTGGCAGAGAGTTTTGCCTGTAGCCAGACAAGATTATTTTGCGCGCGGAGATTGCCCGGTTCCAGCCGCAAGACCGCCTCGAACTCACGTTGCGCCTCCGGCCATCGCTGCTTTCGGAGCAGCCAGGTGCCGTAATCAAACCGGGTCGCGACGTTGTCTTGACTGAACTGTGCGGCCTCCCGGAATTCCGCACCGGCAGCCTCCGCTTGGCCTGCCGCCACCAGTTCCAAGGCCAGTTCATGATGCATTAATCCATCCGCCGGATTCAATGCCAGGCCCGCCCGATAACTCGTCAGGGCTTCCTCATGCCGTTTCAAATGTGCGAGCACTTTGCCTCGCCGCAAATACGTTTGCGGATCGTGAGCATCCTGTTTCAGCGCGGTGTCAAAACAATCCAGTGCCTCGGCGTATTTCTGTTGCAAGGCGAGTGCGTTGCCCAATTCGATCCAACCATCGGTGCGGCTGGGCCGGATGGCCAGGGATTGCCGCAGCCGGGCTTCGGCCTCCGCGTAGCGCTGCTGCGGAATCAGCAGCCGCCCGGCTTCAAAATAACCCAACGGATCCTGCGGCAGCAAACCAAGGTATTGCTCCCACTGCGCCGTCGCCGCCGGAATCTCGCCGGACAGCTCCAAAAAAACGGCGAAATTTTCGCGCAGAAAAAAATCGTCCGGGCGTTGCGTCAGAAGTTGCTCAAAACTCTGCCGGGTGCGTTCGGCTTGGTTGTGATTCATCTGCGCCAGCTCAGACTTGATTCTGGCTTCCAACACGCCCCGGCGTTTCTCGTTGTTCACCTGGCTGCTCAATGGCGGAACTCGCATTCGCTCCAACATGAAGTGGATGACCTGTGACCGGTTCCACGGCGAAAGTCCAAGCTGCTGCTCGCATTCCGTCTGCGAAAGCCAGCCGTTGGTCGTGGGCGGGAGCAACGGTTCGATTTGCTCGGCCCAGGCGCGGGCCAGCCGGTAGCGGGCATCGAAGTCAAAATGAACATGTTCAAAAAATGTCTCATCGCCACAGATGCCGTCAGCATTGCCTTTGGCGAGTTTCTGGGCCGCGTCGCATAAAATCAGGAGGTCACTTTTCATCCGCAGCGGTTCGGCCCGGATGGCGGCATTGATCCGTGAATCCGTGCGAAACGGCAGCGCGTCATCGTCGCAGGCCAGTTGGAAATGCGTCCTGGCCTCGGTCAGATTAGTTTGCGCGAGCAAACATCCGGCCCACTGATATTGAAGTTCGGCCGACTGGTCGTCGAGCTGCGCGGCTTGCGCAAAGTCACTATCAGCATTGGCCCATAGCCGTTGGGAGGCGGCTCGCATGCCATCGGTGTAAAGCACCTCGAACTTCGCGCGCTCGGCCGGAGTCAGGTCGCGACCGGGCAATGAGGCAAAGGGCGGACAATCCCGCAAATTTACACCGACCGTGTTCAGCAACACTGTCGCGCCCGAATGGATTCCAGCGCGAACGATGTCATCCAGATTTTTTTGGAAATTTTGATACACCGTTTCCCGCATGGGGCTGCCGGGTGGTATTTGATTATTCAAAAACATTTCCATGCCGCCCCAAGCAGCGCTTTCTTGTTTGCCGCCCACAAATCTCCGTCCCACGTCAGAGAACCATTGGCCCAGGTGCAGTTTTTGCAGCGCAATCGCCAACCGGGCATAAGGCAAAGGCGGTGCCCGCCGCCCAAACACCGTGGCCGCACCAAACGGACCGACCATCTCATTGTTGCCCATGTAAATGATCCACAGGTCGCCTTCGTGCGCGGCGCATTCCCGGGCGATGGGCAGGATGACGTGGGAGTCAATGGCGGTAATCGAGGTGTTGATGACCTCAAATTTTCGCTCTGGATATTTTTTTCGCAATAATGCTTCAAGGTAACGATCCGGCGCAAAACTTTCGGCGGGATCACCCATGGCCGCCGATTCGCCCAAAATGAAGATGCGAAATGTTCCCGGCGTTTTGTGGACGGGAAAACGCAGCGGGCCGGGATTGCGCGCCATTTGTTTCGGGAAAAAACGGAAACTGAAATTCTCGTTCTGGACAAAATAATCCGCACCCGCAATCGAAATGCGTTTGAAAAAATCCGGGTTGTAGCCGTAGCCCGCCAGACGCAGACAAAGATCAGCCGCCATCAATATGAAAAAGGGCAGCAGCAACAGCACGAAACGAAACAGCCACCGCCGACCAGGTGAAAGTGGCCGGCGAATGAGTTGAGCATCGGTTGAGGTTGGACGCTTGTTTTTTTTGCCGGCTTTCAAGATGAATCTCTATTCCTATTCCAAGCCAAGCCAGATCGGGCCTGCGTAAGCCAGTTGGGCAGGCGTCTCGTTGCCCTGGCTGATCTTACCGATCTCACGGTGCCCAACCGGTTAATTTTGGGGAGTATGATTTGCCAGCCAGACCATGTCCATATCCGTTACCGGACAGGGGACCTGCTGGGTCACGCCAAGTGTAGTTTGATAGATCACACTGCGGTGGGCATTCATGACCGGCCCTTTCCAATTATGGATTTCCGCATGGCCATCGGCAAAGGCCAGGCCGCACCCGCCGCCATGCTGGTTGCCCGGAAGCTCAGTGAAGCTGGTGACCGGATATGAGGCGGTGTAAAGAATGGTGTCATCAATGCTATCAGGATGCTCGTCGGTGAAAACCCAGCAATCAGAAGGGCCGGGAAAGTGAAAACTTGTTGATTTCCTTGCCACATACCATTGGGTCCAACCAAATGGTTTGGGCGAGTTATATTTGATTCCGTCACCCACGGCACCATCCATCGCAATGCTCCGCACCCGGTGCTCCCAGCCATAGGATCGCTGGATCCCACTGACGTAATTCGCCGCCGGGCAGGCAAAGATTTTGGCGGCCTTTGCCACATAAGGAGCGAGCGATGCGTAGGTGTCGCTGATGATCAAAGACTCATTGGTATTATACAAACCGCCGGTCCAATCAATCTTGCCACCGGCCCAGGAAGGTTGACCGTTGAAAGTCATCGAACCGCTAAACGAAAAGTCGTTGTTGTAGGGAAGCAGATCGTTGTTATCCAACGGAAACATGAGCCACGCAAGATCAAGCTGTTTTTTATCGCTCATACAGGCGGTGGCCAGGGCCTTTTGCTTGGCCAAGCTCAGGGCGGGCAGCAGCATGGCCGCGAGGATGGCGATGATCGCAATCACCACCAGCAGTTCGATCAGCGTGAAGGCCTGCTTTGATAACCAGGAAACGTGGCGGTCAAAATTGGGTCGGCGGAGTTTAATTTTCATGTTTAAGACCTGAGGAATTATTTCAGGAAAATTTCAACCAGCCCGGCCAAATACGGCTGCCAAACTGGATGCCGCGGAAAAAACACTGGCGTAGTTCATGATTGGGTGATTGATGCGCGTTGTTTAACCAAAATTTAGACTGGAATTGATTTGCCGACAGTCGCATGAAGTGGCGACAAGTTTGCCGGTGCGATAGCCGTCATTGAAATTATTTTTATGTCGTCACCATGATGGGTTTTTGCCATTTTTCAAATTGAACCCAGTGAAGCCCATCGCAAAAATCTTGATCAACGCCGTGGTATGGATGGCTGTTTTGATCTTCGCGTTTCAGGCCCACGCGGTGGTTTTGTGGAGCAACTTTGACCCCGTAACCGTCAACAATAACGGCCCGGGCACCGATCTGCTGGGAGGCGCTGTGAAACGGGGTGAATCGGCCAACGACACGTTGTATTTCAAATTTCAAGTCGAACCCGTTTCCGACGAAACGACCGAGCCTTACTTCGCCGCCTTGGAACTCTTTGAGAACGACACTGAACGTCTCGGTGTGGGCAACGCACTGGACGCCTGGGCTTACAGTGTTTTTTTTCCGGGGGCGCAAAGCAGCGGGGTGCCGCCCGCAGGATACCTTGATCTCCGCTCGGCTCATCCCGACCCCAATGCCCTCGCACACCTGGCCGACTACCAATGTCCCCATCGTGGCGAGGCCGTCACCATTGTCTTTAAAGTCCAATATGTTCCCAATGGTGAAGACCTGATAACGGTCTGGCTTAATCCCGATCTCGGTCCGGGCGCGAACGAAATAAATCAGCTCGAAACTTTGACCAGACGTTTTAATGCGAATGCATCTTTTGACGAACTCCGTCTCCGTCACGGCGGCAATGGCGGTGGTTGGAAATTCAGTGATCTGGCGATTGCCACCGCATTCAAGGATTTTGCGGATTCGAGCAGCGCCCAGCCCGTTAGTGGCGGAGCAAACCTGGCCCAAAACGATGACTCATTGCAATTCCAATCCTGGCTCAAGAACCAGGGATTGCCCCGCGTGCCCGTGACCGCCATCCAGCAAACTCGCGAGGGCTACCTTTGGATTGCCAACGGCGGGGCCATTGCGCGCTTTGATGGCTTGAGGTTCGTTCCGTCAACTGTGCCAACCGGTGAAACAAATTCTTCACCGCAAACAATCTTCGGCGACAGCCAGGGCGCGCTGTGGGTGACCGCTTCAAACGGTTTAATGCGCTGGCAAAATGAGCACGCAACTGCGTTGACCCTGAACGATGGTTTGCCCAACACCCATATCACCGCCTTGAACGAGGATGCACAGGGCAATATCTGGATTGGCACCACGGCCGGGCTGGCCATCTGGAACCATGGCGGGCTGGTGCCGGTGGCGGATGTGGCGAAGATTCGCGGCCGCACCATCACGGCCATATTCAGGGACCGACAAGGCTCGATGTGGCTGGTCGTTCAAGGTGCGGATGTCTTTCAATTTAAACAAGGCCGCTTCCGGCCCGTCGTCGGCGATCCGGCCAAAGATTGGATGACTGACATTCACGCGCTGCTCGTGGATGCCACGGGCAGAATCTGGCTCGCCGCCGGTGAAGATGCCGTGCTGTGCCACGACAAGGACGGCTGGCATCATTATCGAATTACGAAACGCATCACCGGCTCACGCGTGAACGCGCTCGCGGAGGAACCGGACGGCACAATTTGGGCCGGTGGCGACAGCGGATTGTTCTTATTTGCCAACGGGAAATTTTCCGCTGTCCCGGTCAGCAGCAAACTGGCCGGCACCACGGTTGAATCCTTGTTCGTGGATCACGATGGCGCGTTGTGGGTGGGGACGGACGAAGGTTTGAACCGGTTGCATCATAAATGTCTTTTTGCACTCGGACAAGGTGAGGGTCTTGGTTTCGGTCCCGTGCAAGGGCTGGCGCAGGTTTCACCCGGCGTTGTATGGGCGGCACGAACCGGTGATGGCATCTATCGCTGGGACGGACGCAGCTTCAGCCGCTTGAGGGCCGCCGGACTTTCGGCGCATAATTCGCAGGCCAACGCGTTGCTGCTCGCACATGATGGCGTGTGTTGGGTCGCCAGCACCGGTGGTTTGTTGCGCTACAAGGATCCTGTCGCGGCTGCCGACGAAGTCCGTTGGTTTGAACTGCCGGGTGAGGACATCATCTCGTTCGCCGAAGATCGAGACGGCTCATTATGGGCCGGCACTTATGCTGGAAAACTGTGGCAATTACGCAGGGGGAGGTGGATTGCACAAAATTCAATTTCCATTTCCAATTCAATCAACGCGATTCTGCCGGCTACTAATGGCACGGTCTGGATTGGCACCGAAGGCAGCGGACTGATTTACATGGATCACAATGTCGCAACGGTTTTTGGCAAAAGCGCCGGACTCCCGAGCGAGATCATCCGAGCGCTTTACCTGGATGCTCAAGGCACCCTATGGATTGGAACTGCAGGTGGCTTGAGCTGTAAACGCGGCAACAAGTTTTCCAATTTCACCGAGCATGACGGTCTTCCCAACAACTCGGTGTCTCAGATTATGGAAGACTCCAGTGGCCGGCTGTGGCTTGGCACAGGCCAGGGCATCGCCTGCTTGCACAAAGATCAACTGCTGGATTTTGCCGCCAGTAAACTTGAGGCGTTGCATCCAAAAACTTTCAATCGCGCTGACGGCATGCCGTCCGAGGAATGCACTGGAGGATTCTGCCCAGCCGCGTTGAAAAACCAGTCAGGGCTTCTTTGGTTTCCCACGACGAAAGGCATAGCGGTAATCGCACCACAGAACTGGCCGGTGGAAAAGCCATTGCCAGGCACCGTGATTGAAGAAATCTGGCTCGACGGCGTTTTGGTGAGTGCAAGTTCCGATGCGGCGAGGTTCACAATTCCACCAGGCAAACATAGGTTGAAATTGATTTACACCGGCCTTCGCCCTGATGCGCCGGAAACCTTGCGGTTCCGCTACAAACTCGAAGGCTGGGACGCTGATTGGGTAGAAGCGGGAACCAGCCGCAGCGCGGTTTATAATCTCATGCCGCCTGGCCAGTATAAGTTTCGGGTTATCGCCTGCAACAATGACGGCAATTGGGCCACTGACGGGGCAGAGATGCAGTTAATTTTCGCGAGATATTTCTGGCAGTCCTGGTGGTTTATCGGCATCGCCGGTGTCGGGTTGTTGTCCACCGTCGGCAGCACTGTGCGCTTGATTGAACGACAGAAGGCAAAGTCCCGGCTTAAACGGCTTGAACAAGAGCGGGCTTTGGAACGGGAGCGCACCCGCATCGCACAGGATTTACACGATGAAATGGGCGCGAAGTTATGCCGCATTTCCTTCCTGAGTGAACATGCGCGTCGTGACAGCATCAATCCGGCGGAAATGCAGGATCAAATCAAATCCATTTCCGACGACTCACGGGAGGTGCTGCACTCTCTGGACGAGATCGTATGGGCCGTCAACCCTCAAAATGACACGTTGGAACATGTGACCTCCTACCTGGCTCAATTTGCCCAGGATTATTTTTCGATGACCGGCGTGGAATGTGAACTCGTCGTGCCCGCACAAATGCCGCCCCATCCGGTTTCATCTCAGTTGCGGCATCACCTTTTTCTTGCCGTGCGCGAGGCGCTGGCCAACATCTTGAAACATTCTGCCGCCATGCGCGCAAAAATTTCCCTGGCCTGTGAAAACGGCAGCCTGGAAATTTTGGTGGTGGATGACGGCCAGGGCTTTGACTTGAAATCACAGATGAATGGTGATCCTCATTTCAAGAACACGCACGACGGATTGCGAAACATGACCAAACGATTTTCCGATGTTGGCGGACAGTGTGTCATTGAATCCACCATCGGTTCGGGCACATCCATCAAATTCATCCTGCCGCTGAAACCCACAAAGATACAAAACGATTTATGATTACGGTTGCCATCGTTGACGACGAAGCCAAATTACGCGAATCCATCGCGACCTTTGTAAATGGCTCGTCGGGTTTTAAATGCGTGAGCAGCTACGGTTCGGCTGAAGCTGCGTTGAAAAGCCTGCCCGCCGACAAGCCTGACGTGGTGCTCATGGACATCAACCTGGGAGAAATCAGCGGGATCGAGTGCGTGGAGAAATTAAAAGGGCAGTTCCCGGACATGCAAATCCTGATGCTGACGGTTTATGAGGACACCGAAAAAATTTTCCTCGCGCTGGCGGCGGGTGCCAACGGTTATCTTTTGAAACGATCCAGCCCGACAAAATTACTTGCCGCCATCCGAGAAGTTCATGGCGGCGGTTCGCCAATGACAAGTTCTATTGCGCGCAAAGTTGTGGCGTCCTTTCAAAGGCAAAAGCCGTCCGCCGCCACCGGAGAAAAAAATGGCCCATTATCACCCCGTGAACAGGCTGTGCTCGATGGCCTGGCAAAAGGTTGGACTTACAAACAGTTGGCGGGCGAACTGGACATCAGCATTGATACTATTCGCACCTACATCCGACGTATCTACGAAAAATTGCACGTGCAGTCGCGCACTGAGGCCGTCGCAAAATATTTGCAGTCGTAAACTGTTGGCTGGTCAAGGCCGCTGTCCTAGGCCAATTCACTGACGATGCGGAAGTTGGTCGAACCGTTTTATCGAGTATGCGCCGGATCATCATGTGGGTTCCGTGACTTTGACGCTTTGGAAGAAGACCGTCAGATTCACTTTCAACTTCCCCGGCAGTTGATGAATCTACACTGCAGGCAGATTCGTCGGCAACTTTGCGTCTCCGGCCAGGTGCTCGCGCGTCAGCCGGCGCGGATCCACTTCCACGCTGGCCTCGATGTCGGAGGAGAACGTGAAATGTTTGTGGATGATTTCACCTAGGCGACGAATTTCGTCTGAGCGTAGAAACGTTGGCGAACCGCCGCCGAAATGGAGCTGCACCGCTTTGCGCTCCGGATTCAGCATCGGCGCGAGCCGGGCGACTTCGCGGCCCAGATAATCAATATAGTCCTTGCCCTTGTCGTGGTTGAGCGTGATGACGGTGGTGCAGCCACAGAACCAGCAAAGCGTTTCGCAGAACGGAATATGGAAATACACCGAGAGGTCGCGCGGGGTGCGGTTGTTGGCCTCGATCCTGGCGGAAAGCTGCTCCCAAGTCACCGCTTCGGTGAACTTGGTCGCGGGCGGATAACTGGTGTAACGCGGTCCGGCCACGTTGTATTTTTTCACCAGATCGAGATCTACATTCAGCGTCTTCATTTAAAACCCCTCACAGTCTCCACCAAGGCGGCGATATTTTCCAGCTTGGCGGCGGGTGTCAAAAAAGGTGATAGACGATGAAGGCGGCAACATAAGCAAGGCCGGTCATGTAAAAGATCTGAAACAGCGGCCACTTCAGGCTGTTGGTTTCGCGACGGACGACCACGGAGGTGGCGAGGCATTGCGCGGCGAGAATATAATAGACGAGCAGGCTCATGCACGTGGCGGTGCTGAAAACCGGCGCGCCGCCGGTGCGCGTCGCCCGGCGCAGCGTGTCGTAGAGCGACGTGCGTTTTTGTTCCGCCGCATTTTCGCCCACGCCATAGACAACGGCCAGCGTGGAAACGATCACTTCGCGCGCGGCGAACGAACTGACGATGCCAATGCCGATCTGCCAGTCGAAACCAAGCGGCTTGATGGCCGGCTCGATGACGCGGCCAATTTTTCCGGCGAAGGAATTCTGCAACGCGTTTTGCGCGGTCAAGTGATCCGCCGTCGCGCGAAGTTCGTCAGCCTGGTTTTGCGCGCCGGAGTTTTCGAGCTGCGCGGCCTGCGCTGTCATGGCAACGGCGGCGGCGGGCGGCGCGGATTTCGGATAATGCGACAGCGTCCAGAGCAGAAGCGAAATCAACAAGATAATTGTGCCGGCCTGCTTGATGAAAATTTTTGCGCGGTCGAAGGTGTGCAAAAATGCCGTGCGCAGACCGGGCAGCCGATACGGCGGCAGTTCAATGACGAGCGGCTTGCTGCCGCCGGGCAAGATGGTGCGCTGAAAAACCCACGCCATGCCGAGCGCGAAAATGATTCCCGTGGCGTAAGCGCCGGTGAAAACCAGCGCGGCTTTGAACGGTGATTGCGGAAACAGCAACGCCGTGATCATCGCATAGACCGGAATCCGCGCCGAGCACGCCATCAGCGGCGCGACGAGAATCGTTGCCAGGCGATCGCGCGGATTTTCCACCACGCGCGCGGACATGACGGCGGGGATCGCGCAGGCGTGCGCGGAGAGCAGCGGCACGAACGCTTTTCCCGGCAGACCGAGCTTGCGCATGATCTTGTCCATCACAAACGCGGCGCGCGCGAGGTAGCCGGTGTCCACCAGCAGCGACAGCGCAAAAAACAAAATGCAGATCTGCGGCAGAAAAACCAGGATGCCGCCGACCCCGCCGATCACGCCGTTGACGAGCAGGCTTTGCAGGTCGGTTTGCGTGACCTGCCCGGCCACCCATGTGCCGATGGTCGCGAACAGATGATCAATGAGCTGCATGGGAATTTTTGTGACCCAGAAAATCAGGAAGAAAAACACGAGCATGACCACGAGAAACGCGGCGACGCCGGTGACGGGATGCGTCAAAAATTTGTCCAGCTTCTCCGTGCGCTGCGGGCGGCGCACGGCGGCGGCGTTCATCACCTTGGCCGAAACGGATTCCGTCCACTCGTAGCGCGCCTGATACGGACAGCCGGAGCAGGTCGTGACGCAACGTGTCTTGAAATGCGCGGCCGGTTCGATCGCGGCGCAGCCGGCGAGCCGTTCAATTTCGTGGCGCAATTCGTCAATGCCCCGGCCGTTGCGCGCCGCGACGGGCACGACGATGCAGCCGAGTTCGGCGCGGAGTTTTACCACGTCAATGTGGATGTTTTCGCGCTCCGCCATGTCCATCATGTTGAGGGCGATGATGACCGGGCGTTTCAATTCGAGAACTTCACCGGCCAGAAAAAGATTCCGTTCGAGATTCGTCGCGTCCACGACAACCAGCACGGCGTCCGGCGCAGGCTGGCCTGCGAGCCGTCCACGCAGAGCGTCTGCCGCCAGTTTTTCCTCCGGCGCGGAACTGCCCAGCCCGTAAAGTCCCGGCAGATCCACCAGTTGAACTTCCTGCCGCCCGAGCGTCGCCTTGCCGATGCGTTGCTCGACCGTCGTGCCGGGGAAAT
>Ga0310811_10003943_pt1 | contig 18688 bp, 18 predicted proteins | sample YCmetagenome_FD_207642 | JGI IMG/M metagenome (GOLD analysis project Ga0310811, IMG submission 207642) | Soil microbial communities from experimental microcosm in Duke University, North Carolina, United States - YC | ecosystem: Engineered > Artificial ecosystem > Soil microcosm > Unclassified ...
GGCTCGTGATGGTCGCCGATTGTGGCCAAGCGGAAGCTAACGCGCGAGATGCTAAAAGGGTTGGGGTCGCCGGGTGGTAGGCGGTCCACCGCACGACCGGTGTGGGCGATCGAGACTGTGAGCGCCCCGAACTGGTCTTGGCGCAACGCAGCGCTCCCACCGACACTGCTGCGGGCCGGGTGAGTCCCGCCCTGCACACTTCCCGGAAACGAACCGCATGCGGCACCACCTTACCGAGCTTTGTGTCGTCGCCGGCGCCTTGGTAGCGTCTGGAATGTCACTCGTCACGAGTCCTCCGTCCGCCCGACATCTCGGGCCATCGGCGCGCGAGATCGTTCTTGCCAGCGCGGAGGCCATTGGTGGCGTCGATCGACTGCGATCGATCCGTGGCGTTCGAGTCGAGGAAATGGGAACCGAGTATCTGATCTCCACGGTCACTCGGCGCGACGCGCCGCCGCGCATGATCTCGCAAACGATCGCGACGCTGCGTTCGGCAGCAGACAGTGGGATCCGCCGTACGCTGGTGCAGGTCGTGCCCATGCGAGCAGGCGCGCTCGCGAGCACCACCGTTGTGAGTCACGGCGCGGCGGCGGTCGTGCGCGGCAACGGCCTCGTGCCCGCGTCGGTGTTCGATCTCGAGACGTCAACCGAGGAGCTTCTGCTCTCACCCGAGCGAGTCCTGCTCACGGCGCTCGACGCGAAGGATCTGAGGCTCGAGCGCGACACGACGATCGGCGCTATCCGTCACCACGTTGTGTCGTTAGGCATCGACGGCGCGCGAGTCCGGCTCTTCATGGACTCAGCCAGCGGCTTCCCGACGAGGGTGGAGATCGTGCGGGCATACCCGTCGTCGGTGTTCTGGGCCATGTGGGGTGACCTGACGCTGGTCACGGCATGGTCCGCGTGGGCGATGGAGCAGGGCGGCGTATGGTATCCGCGACAACGGTCGGTGTCGCTCAACGGCGAGGCGTTTCGCGAGTATGTCGTGTCGTCGCTCGATCTCGCGGCGTCGCCGGCACCAGATTCGCTGGCGATCCCGGACAGCGTGCGAGCGGCGTTTGCCAGCGTCGCTGCGAGGCAGCGATCGTTGGCCGAGCGCGGCACGCTCCCGATGCTCACTCCGTCGCCGATCGCGCCGACTGCAGTGCTGTATCAGGGCGGCTATCAATCCGCGGCAGTGAAGCAGGCCGACGGGATCGTGATCATCGAGGCCCCGGAGTCGCCGGCGAAATCGAGAGCCGTGCTGGCCGACGTCGCCACGCGCTGGCCGGGGACGCGCGTGAAGGCTGTCATCACCACGTCGCCGATGTGGATGCACATCGGAGGACTTCGGGAGTACGCCGCGCGTGGTGTTCCGATCTACGCGCTCGACGCAAACGTGCCCGTCGTGCGCTCGCTGCTGTCGGCGCCGTACGCCCAGGCGCCGGACTCACTGGCCAAGGTCCGGGTGGCGCCGGTCATTCGGTCGGTCGGCCACCTAACGACGATCGGACAGGGCGCGCAGCGCCTCGAGCTGCGTCCCGCGCGCGGGCAGCAGTCGTCATTGATGATGCTCGTGTATCTGCCAGAGCAGCGGCTCTTGTACGCGAGCGATGTTGTGCTGCCTGACGCGTTCGAGCCGGTGTTCGCGGCCGGGTACTGGGAGGAGCTCGCGAGAGTCGTGAAGCGCGAGGGTCTTACCGTGGAGCGCGTGTTCGCCGAGCATCTGCCGCCAACGCCGTGGGGAGATCGCGCTCGGTAGCGAGGTGGTGGGCTCGCCCGGTCAGCCGCGCGGCGATGCCTAACGAATACTGACGGCTTTCCCGGGGAGGGAGAATTCCGCGCGCTGCTCCGTGGGGAAGTTCTGACTCAGGAGCGACGCGACGGCGGTGTACGTGCCCGGGTGCTCCGGATGCCAGCTCTCGGTGAACGTGAGCGTGTCGCTCGAGCCGAGGACCTTGTTCTGCATGGATTGCGTGAACATGCGGCCGCGGCTCCAGCGCCAGACCTCGCGGCCCTGCGGGTCGAGCACGACGAGGTCGTGGGTCTGACCACTTGGGAAGCGAAGCTCGACGCGCTTGGCGGAGCTGTTGGTCACGTGGAACGCGAACTTCACGGTCTCGCCGACGGTCACGTCGAGCGATGCGGCGATGGTATCGCGCACGGCGCCGTGATGTCGGACGGGCTCGTAAGAATGCGACGGCGATGGCGATCCATATGCGAGCGCCATGGCGGATGCGACGAGGAGGGGAAGGACGTACCGAAAACGCATGAACAACCGGTCGGGGCGGGAGGTCGGCGGGTCCGGCCTCACGAATTTGCTTGGGGCTAACCTATCAACAGCGGGACGGTTGGTCAAGGCAATCCGTAACACATAAGTCGTGATAAATCGTGCATTTGGTGAAACAGGCTCAACCGTAATCTGTGTGGTGGACTAGGCCCTTTGGTAAGCTTGCGAAAAATTTCACAAAGTCCTAGATTCCGCCCCGGAATGAGCGGGGAACCAGACGAGCCCTCGTCCGAAACGGAGCGAGCCGGCACAGCGCGGCAAAATTTGCCGCCCACCTCGCCTTCGGCACTGGTCACTGACGAAGAGCGGCGTGAGCGAAGTACCATGGCTCGGTTCGCCGGTGTCGGCGTGCAGTTCGCCGTCACGATTCTCGTCTCGCTCGCGCTCGGCAATTGGCTCGACAAGAAATTCGGGACGGGCGTCTTCATCTACCTCGCGGTATTCGTCGGGGCCGCGATCGCTTTCTATAGCATGTATCGGCAGCTGATGGCGAATCTGGAGCGCGAGGAAGCCGCCAAGCGGGCTCGCAAGGCCGGCGGCAACTCGGCGGCTCGAGGCCCTCAATGAAACCTGTCGCGCTGTTCGCCGGCCTAACGCTGGCCGTCATTGCGCTCGCCGGGTTCGCCATCGCGGCGGCCTACGGTTCGGCCGACGCATCGCGAGCGGTCTGGATCAGCGCCGCGATCGCGTTCGCTGTGCAGCTGATGGCGTTCGCGATCATCAAGCTCTCGGCGAAGACGAATGTCATGGCGGGCTGGGGTATTGGCGCCATCCTTCGCTTCGTCGTCCTCGGCGTCTATGCTCTCGTAATCGTGAAGGCGCTTGGACTGCCCTCAGGCGCCGCGCTGCTTAGCCTGGTCGCTTTCTTTTTTCTTTCGACGTTGCTCGAACCTCTGCTCCTCAAGAGCTGATTCCATGAGACTGTTCGGCCGTATGCTCACTTCGCTGCTTCGCACTCCCATCGCGTATGGCGCCGCCGTTGCCATGGCGCTCATGGCGGCGCCGCTCGGCAGTGGCGGGAAGCTCCTGGCCCAGGAGCCCGCGCCTGCGGCGGCGAACGAGCCCGTCGACTACATCACGCCGCACATCACGGACTCCTACGAGATGGAGGTCCCGGCGTTCAACGCGCACTTCGGGAAGGAGATCTGTTTGGGGCACCGCGAGCCGAACGGCCATTGCGGGCCGCTCTGGGCACCGGTGCACATCGCCGGCAAAGCGGTCAACCTCTCCCCGACGAAGCACGTGGTGTTCATGCTGCTCTCGGCGCTGATCGCGATCGCGATTCTCGTCGGGTCTGCCTGGGTGCAGCGGCGGCATCAGAAGGAGGCGGGTCACAGCAAGGGCTTCGCCGGCGGCATCGAGGCGATGGTCCTCTACCTCAGGAACGAAGTCGTCCTGCCTAACGTCGGTCCGCACGGCGAGAAGTACGTGCCGTTCGGGCTCACGCTGTTCTTCTTCATCCTGTTGATGAACCTTTTCGGCCTGATTCCCTATGGGGCGACGGCCACGGGCAACATTGCCGTCACGGCGACGCTCGCTATCATCACGCTCGTCGTGGTCGAGGTGTCTGGGATCATCACGCAAGGCGTCGGCTACCTCGGCACGATCTTCTACTGGAACAAGGATCTGCCGGTTTTCATGCGGCCGATCATGTTCATCGTGATGACGCCGGTGGAAATCATCAGCAAGCTGTCCAAGCCGTTCGCGCTGGCAATCCGGCTCTTCGCGAACATGACGGCGGGCCACATCGTGGTGCTCGCGCTCATCGGACTGATCTTCGCCTTCAAGAGTATCGCGTCCGGTGCGCCGTTGCTCATGGCCGTCGCGATCATGGCGCTCGAGCTGTTCGTGGCGCTGCTGCAGGCCTACATCTTCACGCTGCTCGCGAGCGTGTTCATTGGGCTGATTCGCGAGGGCGGCCACTAGTCGGGATCGGGAATAGGAATCGTAGGGCTTTCGCGTACGCATGCGCTCCAGCGCGAAAGTGGTATCCGGCCGAATGGCCGGAGAAGCTCGTTGAGGCCCGGGCCTCGGTGACGAGCAGCGCCTAACGGCGCGGAGCGATGAGTAGTTCGATCTTCAACGGTTCGGAGAGTTCCATGACCATGTACTCCCTGCTCCAGGTAGCCGCCGAGGCGGCGAGCAACAGCCGGGGGCTCGGCTTCATCGGCGCCGGTATCGGCGGCGGCCTCGCCGTCATTGGCGCGGGCATCGGCATCGGCCGTATCGGTGGCAGCGCAGCCGAAGGAATGGCGCGCCAGCCCGAGGCGGCAGGTCGTATTCAGACCGCGGCACTGATCTTCGCCGCGCTGGTCGAGGGCGTCGCGCTGTTCGCGGCCGTCATCGCGTACCAGATCCAGGGCAAGCTCTAGGAACACCCCGGTGTCGTGCCCCCGGGGGCGCGACACCGGATTCCCAGGTCACACAGCGGACACCAGGACGTCAGACCTCAGGTCCGATTCTCCATACACTGCTTATGCGCTCTCTACTCACGACAGCCTTCTCCGCCGCACTGACGGCGCTCAGTGCGACCCCGCTCCTCGCTCAGGAAGGAGAGAAGGTCGATCTTCTGTCGCCGAATGCGGGCGTCATGTTCTGGACGCTCATCATCTTCGTCGTGCTGCTCGTCATCTTGTCGCGCTACGCGTTCAAGCCGCTGACGGCGGCGGTCGAGGCGCGCGAGAAGCATCTCGAGGAAATGATTCAGTCCGCGAAGGCGGACCGCGACGAAGCCGCTCGGTTGCTGGCTGAGCAGCAAAAGGCGTTGGACGCGTCGCGTGCGGACGCGCAGCGTGTGGTTGCCGAGAGCAGACTCACCGCCGAAAAGCTCCGCAACGAGATGATGGAACAGACGAAGGTGCAGCAGCGAGAGCTGCTCGATCGTGCTCGTGTCGAGATCGACAACGAGCGCAAGCGCGCGATCACCGACTTGCGTCGCGAGGCCGTGGACCTCGCGCTCGCCGGCGCGTCGAAGCTCGTCGAGCGCAACCTCGACGATCAAACGAATCGGAAGCTCGTCGAGAGCTTTCTCGCCTCTGCACCCGTTGGTAGAAACGGCCGAGGCCAGCGCTGATGCGCGAGATCACGATCGCCCGCAACTACGCGGCAGCGCTGCTCGCGCTGGCGCGGAAATCCGACGATCTGCAGGGCTGGGGCCGAATGATCGACGACGTCGCGAGCGCGATCCAGCGCGACGACCGGCTCCGCAACTTTCTCGAGGCGCCGCAGATCTCAGTCGACCAGAAGAACGAAGTGCTGTCGAAGGCGTTCGAGGATCGGGCACCGCGGCTGTTTCTTCGCTATCTCCAACGCCTCGTCAAGAATCGCCGCCAGCTGCTGATTCCAGAAATCGCGAACGAGTATCGCGATCTCGTGGACGAGGTGGAGGGCCGCGTGCACGCGCAGGTGACGCTGGCCAAGGAACCCGACGCTGAGCATCGCGCTGTGATTGCGCGCCAGCTGTCTCGCCTGGTGGGCATGCCGGTCGTTCCGCAGGTTCGTGTGAACCCGAACATCCTCGGCGGGATCATCGTCCGCATCGAGGATAAGGTGATGGACGGGTCGCTCCGGAAGCGAGTCGGAATCCTGCGTGGTCGGATGCTGGCGAAGGCGATCAAGTAAGACGAGTTCAGCAGACGAAAAAGGGGTCAGAATCGCGTGATTCTGACCTCTTGCCGTTTTATGGGGGGCTTCAGGGCTTTCGCCGACCCGCCGCTTCTACTTCGTCCGCCTCGTTCCTCATCTCGAGCGACACCGCTTTCCCGCCCACGACCTTGAACTCCAAGGTGAACTCCGGCTTGTACACCTCGTAGATCTGTCCCTTCTCGTCGTAGACGCCGGGCGCGAACCAGTCAGGAGCGATGCGGATGAGGGCGAATTTCCTCCAATAGTCGTCTTCAGGCGTATACCTGCCTTTCAGCGTGCTGTCCTCGTAGGTAACCGTGAGCGTCCTGGTCTTTCCGCTGTCGGCGCCGGTGCGCTCGGTATAGGTGTAGGAGCCGAGGTAGGGCGCAGCGTCGCTCGGCGACATGGTCATGCGCAGCGACGGCTCTACGGCAACCGCGATAGGCACGAGCGTCGTGCCCCAGTGCATCGCCAGCGTTCCGCCTGTGGCGCTCAACGCGGGCATGGACCACGTCAATATTTCGGCGAACGGCGCCTGCGTCACTTTCGTTGCAATGCGTACCTGCTGGCCCGACGAGTCGGGTGGGTACTCGTGATAGATATGCACCTTGGGCTCGAGGACCGTAGTCCAGTTGCCGTCCTGTCGGACGACCATCCACACGGAGTATTTGCCCGTCGGCACCGGCACGCCATTCAGCGTGATGTTCTTGCTGGTCTCGAACGTGGTCGCCCAGTTGGCGCCCGGCGTCCACACCTCGTTCCACTGAACGACGTGCCCGAAGAGTGGATCTCGCCCGCGGGCGCGCGGACGGGAGTACTCGATGATGATCTTCGTTCCGTCGATGATCTGGGACATCGTGCCGATCTCGCTGGCGCGGATCTGCGCCGTGGCGAGAGCGGGCCAGGTCCCGAGTACGGTTGCGGCGAACCCGCACCGACGAAACGTGATGTGCATGTAGGGTCCCAGCCCCAGTATGTCACCCGCGGTTCACGACTAGTCCGCTCGCAACGCCTCGATCGGGTCCGCGCGAACGGCGCGCGCAGCGGGACCTAACGACGCGATCAGGGCGACGGCGGCGAAGATGATGGCTGCGCCGGTCAGCGCTATCGGGTCTCGCTCGCCCACGTCGACAAGGAGTGCCCGCAACGCACGGCCCGTCCAGAAGCTTGCCAGCAGGCCGATGGCCACGCCCACGATGGCGAGTCGCGCCCCGTCCATCAAGACGTCGCGGACGAGTGTGCTCGGCGCGGCGCCGAGGGCGACGCGGATCCCCAGCTCGCGGCGGCGGCGCGACACGGTATCGGCCAGCACACCATACACGCCGATGGCGCCGAGCACGACCGCGATGATCGCGAACACGGTCGCGAGCACCGTATAAAAGCGCGTTGGACCAACCGACACCGCGACCCGATCGGCCAGCGTCTGCACGTCGTAGAGTGGCACATCCGGATCGATTGCCCGGACCTGATTCTTGAGTGTCGCGAGTGGGGCGGTGGTCTTCCCACGCACGAGCACGGCCATGTCCGGTGCCGGCGCCTGTTCCAGCGGCAGGTACGTCGTCGGCCGCTCGTCCGCATCGATGCCCGCCTGCTTGACGGTCTTCACGACCCCGATGATCTGGCGCGGGATCGAGTCGTCGATGGCGAGGAACACACGCTGTGTCAGCGGATCCCGGCTTCCAAGGAACTGTCGAACGAACATCTCGTCGACGACCGTGACGGGCTGTGACCCGGCCCGATCGGATTCCGTGAACGTACGTCCCGCCAGGAGCTTGAGCCCGAGCGTCTTGAAGTAGTCGGTAGAAACGGGCACGAAGTACGCGACGGGTCGGGTCGTCGGGTCGGGGTCCGGGACGTTCTGAATGGACAGCAGGTAGAATCCCGCGCTTGGACCGCCGGGCATCGCGCCGGTGATCGCCGCGCTTTCGACGCCGGGCTCGTTGCGGAGATGCTCGAGCAGAGTATTCGCGTACCTGATCTGGTCCACGTCACGCTCATAGCCGCGGCGCGGCAACGTGAGCTGGCCACTCGCGATCTCTTCGGTCACGAACCCGAGCGGGCGGTCGGCCAGCGAGACGAAGCTGCGGAAGAGCAGCGTGGCGCCGGTCAGCAGCACCATCGCGAACGCGATCTGTGTGATCACGAGCGAACGCTGCACGAGCTTCGCGCGCGTGGACGCCGACGAACCACGCCCCTCCTCGCGCAGCGCGTTGGCGAGATCGATGCGGGATCCCTGGAGCGCTGGAAGCACGCCAAACACGAGAGCGGTCACGAGCGACGCGGCAACGCCGAACACGAGCGCTCTGCCGTCGACCCCGATGTCATCGAGCCTCGGCAGGTTGGTCGGGGCGATCTTCCGCAGCAGTGTGACGCCTAACGACGCTATCGCCACGCCGGCAACACCGCCGAACAGCGCGACGATGACGTTTTCCGTGAGCATCTGCGTGGCGATGCGACGTCGTCCAGCGCCGAGCGCGCCACGTACGGCGACTTCACGCGCGCGCGCGTAGCCGCGGGCGAGCGTCAGGTTGGCGACGTTCGCGCAGGCGATGAGCAGCACGAACACGACCGCCGCCATGAGTGCTACGAGTGCCGGGCGAAGCTTGCCGACGATCTGGTCGAGCAGCGGCACGAGCGTGACTGTCCAGTCCTTGTTGGATTCGGGATACGACTCGGCGAGGCGCGCACTGATCTGCGCCATCTCGCGGCGGGCGCCGTCGATCGAGCGACCAGGGGCGATTCGTCCGATGACGGCGAGCATGTGCGCATTGCGATCGGCCATGAGCTCCGGTGGAACGACGAGCGGCGTCCAGAGCTGCGACTGGGTGCGCACGTTCGGCGAGAGAACGCCGACCACGGTGAACGGTGTGCCGTCGAGCGTGATCGGTTTGCCGATCAGCGCGGTATCGCCACCGAATCGCCTCAACCAGAAGCCGTATGCGAGGACGACTGGGGGCTCAGCCGAGGGAAGACTGTCCGCGGCGACGAACGTCCGACCAATGTGAGTGCCAACGCCGAGCAGCTGAAAGTAGTTGGTGCTGACGGACGCACCCGGGACGCGCTCGGGCTCCCCGGTTCCGGCCGTGAGGATAGTTCGTCGCCCTCTCGCGGCGGCGAACCCCGTGAAGGAGCGCGCCTGCGTCCGCCACTCCGCGAGGTCCGACGGTGTGACCGGGAAGCTGTCGAATTTCCGGGGCACGCTCGACTCCCACATCTGCACGAGACTCTCGGGGTCTCGATACGGCAGGGATTTGAGCAGCACGCCGTCCACCGCGCTGAAAATCGCCGTACTGGCGCCGATGCCGAGGCCTAACGTGAGGATGGAGACCGCGGCGTAGCCGGGCGAGGTGCGAAGGCGCCGAAAGGCCGAACGAACGTCGGATCGGAAATGATCGAGCATCGGCTGGTCGTCGGAGCGAGAAGGTGAGGCGATCGCTGACGACCAAATAGACCGCGTGGGTGCGGCTCGCTTCAAGGGCCGCAATGGCGGGAAAGGGGCAGGCCGGTCTGTCTATCGCTGGTTGCGATCCGACACGAGGATGGACACTACCATGTAGAGGGCGATGCCCGCGGCGAGGACGAATCCGGTCGTGCCAAGCCGCGGCCGCTGGTTGATCAGGAGGCCGCTCGCGACGAGCAGACCCGTGAGCACCAACCCCGTGAAGATACGATTGGCGATCTTCTGCATGCCCTTGAGGAGCGTCGACATCTGAGGCGCATCGATCCTGACCGCGAAGTCATTCGCCGCCATGTGCTGCGTGATGAGATCGAGGCGGTGAGGCAGCGCATTCACGAGCTCTGTCGTCTGCGCAATGGCGCGCGCGAGCCGGGCGGGCGATAGGTCGCGACGTGCGCGATCGTTGATGATCTCGCTCGTGTAGGAGCGGATCGCGTCCGTGGGGTTGTACGCGGGGTCGAGCGCGCGCGTGATCGTGTCGAGGCTGAAGAGCGTCTTGGCAAGCAGCGTGAGCTCCGCGGGGAGACGCAGTCCGCGCTGGAACGCGATGGAGATCGCGTCATAAAGGACGCGTCCGGCCTGCATATCTCCGATCGCGCGCTCGTGGTTCTGCGCGATCAGCTGCGCGACGTCGCGCGTGAAGCGTGGTCGGTCGAAGTCGTCGACGGGTTCGCCGATCTCGATCAGCGTCTCGCCCGCGTCGTCGCCGCGGTTCTCCGCGAGATCGAACAGCAATCGCACGATGCGATCGCGCATCGGCGGCGACAGTCGCGCGGTCATGCCGAAGTCGATCAACGCGAGACGCGGATCCCCTTCGGGTGCCGCGGGCGCCGCCTCGCGCTGCGCCACCTGCTCGAGCTTTTGCAGGGGAGTGACACTCTCGCGCTGCTCGGCGCGGCGTTCGTTCGCGGCGATGTCCGAAGGCGTGCGCGGGTTCCGATCCGTCTCGAGGACGAGGAAAATATTCCCGGGGTGCGGGTCGGCGTGGAAGTGTCCGTCGATGGCGACCTGCTTGAGGTACGCCTTGCCTAACTCGTCGGCGATCGCCGACAAGTCGTTGTCGAGGCGCGCGAGCGGCGGGATCTCGCTGACCTTCACCCCGCGAATTCGCTCGGTGGTCAGGATGCGCTCGGCGGTGTAGGCCTCGACGACCTTGGGCACGAGGAGCCGTGGGAACTCCGCCAGCGAACGCCGGAAGAGCGCCATGTTGCGGGCTTCGATGCGGTAATCCAGCTCGTCAGCGAGTGCGCGCTCGAGCTGCTGCACCACGCCGACCATGTCCACGCGCGCTCCGGCGCGCGAGTGAGCAGTAAGGAACTTCGCGAGCTCGCGGAAATACTCGACGTCGTCAGCGAGTGAAGCGCGAATGTCGGGTCGCTGCACCTTGACCACGACGTCGCGCCCATCGCGAAGCGCAGCGGCGTGTGCCTGGCCGAGACTCGCCGTTGCGAGCGGCTCGTGGTCGAACGACGAAAAGAGCTTGCTCACGCGACCGCCGAGCTGCTCCTGGACGGTGTACTCGATATCCGCGAAGGGGACGTGGCCGACGTCGTCTTGCAGGCGCTGCAGCTGCTCGATGTACGGTTGCGGAATGAGATCAGGACGCGTGGAGAGCACCTGCCCGAGCTTCACGTACGCGGGGCCGAGCTCCACCAGCCGCTTGCGAAACGCAATGGCGCGGTCGGCGGTGCCGTCGCCGTTGGTCGCTTCTCCAGCTTCCTCGGGGGCGAGCTCGATCAGCCCCTGCTGGCGCGCGAAGTCGCGCAGCCCGTAGCGGGTGAACAGCCCGACCGTTGCCGCTAGCCGCGGCATGAAGCGAGGAGACAAGAGCATACAGCAGAGCCAAGGCACGAAGCAGGCCAACTTCCTGGCTGCGCCGTTATGGCCGCCGCCATCAGCTCAGTATTATTTCGTTCTTCCTCGCTTCCGGAGTTCCATGTCAGGTCCCGTCGACGTCAAGCACGTTCCGAAGCCCTGGGGACACGAAACGATTTGGGCTCTCACCGATCGCTATTGCGGCAAGGTGCTCCACATCAACGCCGGGCACGCGTTATCGGTTCAGTATCACAACCGGAAGGACGAGACCATCCACCTGCTGTCGGGTCACTTGGTGTACTGGGTGAAGGTCGACGGCGAGATGCGCGACATGCAGCTCGAGCCCGGACAGTCCTTCCGCATCACACCCGGCACCGTGCATTACATGGAAGCGATCACCGACTGCGACATTCTCGAAGTCAGCACACCGGAGATCGACGACGTCGTTCGGCTCCAGGATCGCTACGGACGTGAGGGCACCAGCGCGCCCTGACGAGACGCAACGACACCCTGATCGCTCACACCGCTCACCCCTGAGGCTCGCGTCATGAAGGTGATCATCCCGCTCGCCGGCAAAGGCACGCGCTTGCGCCCGCACACGCACATCACGCCGAAGCCGATGCTCAAGGTCGCCGGCAAGCCGGTGATGGAATACATCCTCGACGACCTGCGGCGGCTCGGGAACGTCGAGCAGATCATCTACATCACGGGGCACCTCAAGGAAAAAGTCGAGGAGTACGCGCGGACCAAGTTCGCCGACATTCCAGGCATCTTCATCGAGCAGAAGGTGCAGGACGGCACGGCCGGCGCCGTCGCGCTCGCGCGCCAACATGTCGATCAGCCGGTGCTGATCATCTTCGTCGACACGATCTTCGACGCGGACCTCTCGGTGACGAAGACGATCGACGCCGACGGCATCATCTGGGTGAAGGAGGTCGAGGACTACCAGCGCTTCGGCGTGGTGGTCACCGATGCCGACGGCAACATGACGAAGATCGTCGAGAAGCCCGATACACCGATCTCCAAGCGCGCGAACATCGGGCTCTATTATGTCAAGAACTGGAAGCTGCTCTACGAGGGAATCGATTGGGTCCTCAAGCAGCCGAAGAACAAGGGCGAGTACTATCTCACCGACGCGTTCCAGTACATGATCGACAAGGGCGCGAAGATCCGCGTGATCGACGTCGAGGGCTGGTACGACGCGGGCAAGATCGACACGCTGCTGGAGACGAACCGGGTCATGCTCGAGAAGGGCCATGCGCGGCGGCCCAAGCTCGACGGCGGTTCGAAGATCATCGACCCCGTGTACATCGAGGACGATGTGGTGCTCAAGTCAGCGAAGGTGGGCCCAAACGTGTCGATCGGGCGAGGGTCGGTGATCGAGAAATCCGAGCTCACCGACACCCTCGTGGGGGCGAACACGAAGATCGTCGGCTCGACCCTCCGAAACTCGGTGATCGGCGACTCGGCGGTCATTGAAGGCGTCCGCGGCGAGCTAACGCTGAGCGACCATTCGGAAGTTCGGTCTTCTACGTAAAACGGCGTATGGGGGCTGGTGGGGCCGAACGGCATCGTTCGGCCCATGACAAACGCCCCAACGACCAGCAAGTCCGTCCTCGCTGAGCCACAGTCCGCGGGCGTCGTGGTCAACGACGTCCACTCCCGGCTCAACCGCACCGTCGTCGACCGTGTGGTGACCGTTCGGTCCACCGCAGACGCCCGCAACGCCATTCTCGACGCCCGAGCGGCCAACAAGCCGGTGTGCGTGAGCGGCGGACGTCATGCCATGGGAGGCCAGCAGTTCGCCCACGGCGGAGTTCTGCTCGATACCCGGGAATACCGCGCGGTGCACGGGTTCGATGGGCACCGCGGTCTCATCGAGGTCGAGTCAGGGATTCAATGGCCGGAGCTCATCGCGTGGCTCGTCGAGGAACAGACTGGCTCGGCCCACCAGTGGGGAATCAGGCAGAAGCAGACCGGCGCCGATCGTCTGAGCATCGGTGGGGCAGTCGCCGCGAACGTGCACGGCCGCGGCCTCACGCTGCGTCCGTTCGTGAATGACGTGGAGTCGCTGACGCTCATTGGCGCGGACGGCGAGCGACGCACGTGCAGCCGGTCCGAAAACACCGAGCTCTTTCGCCTCGCGTGCGGTGGGTACGGCCTGTTCGGGTTCGTCGACACGGTGACGCTGCGTCTCGCGGTGCGCCACAAGGTGCGACGCACCGTGGAGATCGAGACCGCCGACCGCCTCATGGCCAGGTTCGATGAACGCATCGCGGACGGCTACGCGTTCGGTGACTTCCAGTTCGCACTCGACCCGCACTCGCCGGATTTCCTGCATCGGGGGATCTTCTCGTGCTACAAGCCGGTGCCGAACGACACCCCGATCCCCGAGCAGCAACTCGCGCTCGAGCCTAACGACTGGAAGCGGCTGCTCTGGCTGGCACACGTCGACAAGCAGGCGGCCTGGAACGCCTATGCAGGCCACTACCTCGGCACCGACGGTCAGGTGTACTGGTCGGACACGCACCAGCTCAGCACCTACATCGACGACTACCACTCCTGGCTGGACGAGGAGGCGAAGGCGACGCATCCCGCGACGGAGATCATCAGCGAGCTATACGTTCCGCGCCCTGTGCTTGCCGAGTTCCTGGCCGAGGCGGCGGATGACTTCCGCGCTCACGGCGTAGACTGTATCTACGGAACGATCAGGCTGATCGAGCGTGACGACGAGAGCTTTCTCACATGGGCCAAGCAGCCGTACGCGTGCACGATCTTCAACCTGCACACCCGACACACGGCCGAGGGGATCGAGCATTCGATGGCGGCGTTCCGGCGGCTGATCGACATGGCGGCGAAGCGCCAGGGCAGCTGGTTCCTCACGTACCACACGTTCGGCACCCGATCGCAGCTGCTGCAGTGTTATCCCGAGCTTCCCGAGTTCCTACGGCTCAAGCGATGCTATGACCCCGACGAGCGATTCCGAAGCGACTGGTATCGGCACCACGTCGCCCTCCTTGGCTCCGTCCTGGACGACACCGACGTCGATGACGAGTGAGACGGACGCATCGCTCCCGCGCTGGGGTGGGATCACCGAGCCAACGACCGTTGCGACCAACGTCGTGCTCGCGGGACTGGCGATCGTGTTAGGCGCCAGGCTTGGGTATGGCGCGGCCGCGGAAGGGTCCGCGTCGGGAAGCCTCTTCGGCCTTGGAATGCTGGTGGGGGCTGTCGCTGCCGCGTTCGGTGCTGCCACGCACGGGATCGATCCGCGCGGCGACACGCAGCAGCGCGAGCGATGCTGGCGCGCCGCACTGTACACTCTGGGATTCGCTACCGCGACGACAACGACCTCGGTCGCCTTTTTCAGCGCACGCGGCTGGGTCCGCGCGTCGATTCTCGTGGCTACCGGATGCAAGCTGCTCGTGTACCTGGTGAGCGTCGCGCGACGTCCGCAATTTCGCCTCGCAGCCGCCGACCATGTCGCCACGCTTGCCGTGCTGCTCGCCGCGGCGCTGTACGCCATGGGGCGGTGGCACGCGCCGGGGATGGGCTGGCTCGTCGCGGGGGTCGTGATGTCGCTGGTTGGTGTGCTCGTGCAAGTCAGGCACGTCGCCTTTCATCGCCATTTCAACCACAACGATCTGTACCACGTGATCCAGATGGTGGGCCTCTATCTGTTCTTCCGAGGCGGGGTGCTGCTTGTCGACCGTTGAGCGCTACCCGGTCGTCATCGTGGGCGGTGGCCCGGCTGGCCTCGCGACATCCGCCGAGCTGCGACGACGCCGAATCGAGCACGTGGTGCTGGAGCGTGGGGAAGTCGCCGGGCATACGTGGGCAAATCTCTACGACAGCCTAACGCTGCACACGGGCAAGCACCTGTCGACGCTTCCCGGCATGTCCTTCAGCCGCACCGTACCGATCTTTCCGTCACGCGCCGACTTCGTCGCGTACCTCCACCGCTACGTGGAAGTGTTCGAGCTGCCGATCGAGACGGGAAAGCTGGTGACAGCGGTCGAGCCGAACGACAGCGGCTGGACCGTCCGAACGAGTGTCGGCGACATCGGCGCGACCTCCGTCGTGATGGCGACCGGCATCGTGTCTGCGCCACGGATGCCGACGATCTCCGGCCGCGAGCGCTTTCGCGGTCGGGTGATGCACAGTGTCGATTACCGGCGGCCATTCGGGTTCAAGGGGCGTCGGGTGCTGGTGGTCGGCGTGGGGAACTCCGGCGGCGAGATCGGGAGCGAGCTCGCCCAGCACGGTGCCCACGTGACCGTCGCGGTGCGCACAGGTGCGAATGTCGTCCCTCGCGACCTGGCTGGCGTTCCGATTCAGTATGTCGTTTTCGCGATGCGTGGGTTCCCCAAGAGTGTGCGACGGCGCATCGCCGAGGCGGTGGGCAAGCTCACGGAGCTTCGCCGGGGCAAGGCGGTGCTTCCAAAGCCGCCGTACGGTCCGCTCGATGCCATTCCACTGATCGGGTTCCACCTGGTCGACGCGATTCGCGCCGGGAAGATCGCCGTTCGCGCCGGGGTCGAGGAGCTGACCGAGACCGGCGTCCGGTTCACGGACGGCGTGGAAGAGCCGTTCGACGACATCATCTACGCGACCGGGTTCACGCCGGCGCTCTCACCGTTAGGCGGCCGTGTTCGGACCGACGCCAAGGGCTTTGCCCTGCGCACAGACCGCGTGACGAGCGCGGATCAGCCTGGCCTGTACTTCGTCGGACACACGTACGACTCGACCGGTGGCCTGTACAACATTCGACAGGACTCGGCGCTTGCCGCCGAACGCATCGCCCGTGGATGACGCAGCGGGCTACGCCAGTGTCATGGCGGTGCTGCTCCTGCTCTTTCTCGCTCGGGTCCTCGGCCAGATCTTCGCCGCGACGCTCGCACCGTCGTGGCTCCCGCCCATGGGGCGATGGTACTCGGGGCTCATGCCTTATCGCTACCTGCTGCCCACGCAGATCGTGTTTCTCGTGATCATGACGGCGATGACGTTGAGCGTCGCACACGAGTCAGCGCCGTTGGGCATGGAGGCGCCGGCCGTTGCCACCTGGGTCATCCGGTCAAGCTACGTCTATGCGCTCGCTATGGTGGCGCGGTCGGTTCGCTACGCACGCACGCCGCCGGAAGGGCGGGGTGTGCTCATTCCCATCGTCTTTCACTTCGTGCTCGCGGCCTTCCTGTTCACGTACGGCCGCGCGCTGGCGCGTTAGGCAAGCTCGGCGGCGGTCGCCAGAATCGTCATCGCGCGCGCGATCCCGAGCGGACCCTCGATGTTGTCGTACCACTCGCCCGGCGTGTGAGCGTCGCCCCCTCGGCCCCCAGCGCCGATCGCGATCGCCGGGATTCCCATGGCGATTGGCACGTTGGCGTCGGTCGACGCGGCGGCGAGCTCGGGCTCGCGGTCGATGAGCTGTGTGGCCTCGATCGCGCTCAGCACGAGGGGATGCTCGGCCGATAGCTCGCCCGACGGGCGGTCGCCGATCACCATCACGTCGTGCGACAGCGGTGGGGTCGCCGTCGCGCGCCTGGCATTCTCCTGCTGCGCGGCGGCGCGCACGATGACGCGAATCTCGCGATCGAAGCGATCGAGCACCGACGCCGAGGTCGACCGGAGATCCACCTCGAGCCAGGCTTCCTCGGGGATCGAGTTGATCGACGTGCCCCCGCCGATGCGGCTCACGGACAACGTGGTTCGTGGCGATCGCGGGAGCGGCAGGGACGCGAGCATGGCGGCGGCAGCGGCGGCGGCGTGTACCGCGTTAGGCACGCCGAACGCGGCCCAGCTGTGGCCGCCCGGACCCCGATACGCAATGTGATACCGGCGCGAGCCGAGGGCCTTGTGAACGATCCGCTCGTCACCAGCGCCGTCCAGCGCGATCGCCGCGGCGGGCTCCTCGTCGAGCGCGGAGAACAGGTATTTCGCGCCGCGCAGATCCCCAGCGCCTTCCTCGCCTGTCGTCGCGGCAAACATGATTGGCCTGCGGGTTCGCACCAGGCGTCCGTCGATCTCCTCGGCGATCGCGAGCATGGCCGCGAGTCCACGACCATTGTCGCCTATGCCCGGACCGGTTACGCGATCACCGTCGCGCCGGAAGGTGAGCTGAACGTCTCGGGCGAAGACAGTATCGAGGTGGGCGCACACGAGCACGGGAGCGAGATTCTCGAGCCCCGGTCTCGTCGCCACGACGTTGCCCGCGCGATCGATGCGCGCACCTCGAAGGCCGAGCGCGCGCAGACGGGCCGCGAACCACTCGCCGCGTTCGCGCTCGTCGCCAGTTGGCGCCGCTATCTGCGAGACGGCAACCTGCGTGGATATCGTCGCCGAGTCGCGTGCCGCGATCCGCGTGTGCGCCAAAGCGAGCGCACGATGCGTTCGGAGCGTTCGGGAATCAGCGCCGGGGATTGCGGCCATGAGTAATTCTAACCTTGAGCGCCGCGAGCACACGATCCCTCCGACCCGTACCTTCCGCGTGTGACCAACCCCTCGCCACGAGCCAATGCGCCGCGACTCGGCCGCAATGTGCTCGTGCTCGCCGCCGTGTCACTGTTGACCGATGCGTCGAGCGAGATCATCTACCCGCTGTTGCCGATCTTCCTGACGACCGTGCTCGGTACCAGCGCGGCCGCTGTTGGCGCGATCGAAGGTGCGGCCGAGACCACGGCCGCGCTGCTCAAGCTCGCGAGCGGGTGGTGGTCGGACCGAGCGCGCCGGCGCAAGCCGCTCGTCGTCGCTGGATACGCGTTAGCGTCGCTCGCACGTCCGCTGGTGGCAATCGCGCAATCGGCGGGACAGGTGCTCGCGATTCGGCTGACTGATCGCGTTGGGAAGGGGATTCGCGGATCGCCGCGCGATGCCCTCATCGCCGAGTCGGTCGACCCGGCGATTCGTGGGCGAGCATTCGGGTTTCATCGCGCCGCGGATCACGCGGGAGCGGTCATTGGGCCGCTCATCGCGTTCGCGCTGCTGCGCTGGGAGCAGCTCCCCCTGCGAACGGTGTTTCTGTTCGCGGCGCTGCCGGGCGTGCTGTCGGTGATTGTGCTCGTCCTGGGGGTGCGCGAGACCCCACGTGACGCGCGAGCATCGACCGGGACGAAGAAGGCCGGCGTGCCGTCGCTCGACGCATCGCTCGGTCGCGCGTTCTGGACCTTTCTCGCGTCCGTTCTGCTGTTCACGCTCGGGAACTCCACCGACGCCTTCCTGATCCTGCGTGCGAACCAGCTGGGCGTGCCCGTCTCGCTCATCCCGATTCTCTGGGCAGCCCTGCACGTCGTGAAGTCCGCCGCGAGCGTCCCTGGCGGCTCGCTCTCGGATCGGTTCGGGAGAAAGCCGCTCATCCTGGCGGGTTGGGCGGTGTACGCGGCGGTCTACGTTGGCTTCGGCAGAGCGACGGAGACGTGGAACGCGTGGGCGCTGTTTCTCGCGTACGGCACGTTCTTCGGGCTCACGGAAGGCACGCAGGCGGCCCTGATCGCTGACCTCGTTGGACAGGCGCGACGTGGCACCGCGTA
>Ga0310811_10003944_pt1 | contig 18688 bp, 14 predicted proteins | sample YCmetagenome_FD_207642 | JGI IMG/M metagenome (GOLD analysis project Ga0310811, IMG submission 207642) | Soil microbial communities from experimental microcosm in Duke University, North Carolina, United States - YC | ecosystem: Engineered > Artificial ecosystem > Soil microcosm > Unclassified ...
CTGCGCCACGCAGTAGCGTGACCGCACCGGACATGGTGGTGACGGACACATGTCCGGTACCTGCGCCAACGTTACCGCTTACGGTATGTGACGCAGGAGCCTTGATGGTCCGCAGTGATTCGAATTCCGTCCGCACGGGGCCGGACGTGGAGTGCAGGTGGACCTGCGCGGCGCTGTCGGCTGGCAGCCGCAGCGTCACCTCGCCGGACATGGTGTTGACGTGCACGCTACCTGTGCTGCTCACCGCGACGTCCGCGGTGACCTGACCGCTCATCGTGTCCACGGTCAGGGTGTCTACGGAACCGCCGGCCAGCGTGAGGCCACCGGACATGGACTTGAAGTGGATCTCACCGTCGAGGTCGCAGGCCGCCACCTCACCGGACATCGTCTCCGCGGATACGACGCCGGTGACCCCGTCCAGGGTGATGTCGCCGGACATGCTCTTGACCGCCGCGCCCGCGTGCAATCCCGTCACGACCGCCGAGGCGCTGAGCACACCGAGCTGGATCGGGCATTCGGCGGGGACGGTGATGGTGATCGTGGCGTTGTCCTTGCGCGGTTTCAGCAGGCCAAGCAGGCCTTCCCAGGTCAGCGACTCGTAGCTGACGGTCAGCGCGCCGTCCTCGTGGCTTACCTGGAGCGGGCGCCCGGTCAGCTCGGTCACCGCGAGGCCGGGCTGGTCGTCGGATGCGAGCACGGCCACAGTGCCTCCGATGAGCCGCACGTTCAGCTGGGTGACGTCGTTGAAGTCGAGCGCTGTGGGCGCGGCAACTGTCCAGCGGGTCATCGCGGTCGTCCTCCTGGGCGAGACATCCATGAACTAAGCACCACGATATATCGTGTCGCCGTAAAGTCAAGATGTATCGCGTTTATAGAACGTGCTTCCCTGGCTACCCGCCGTCAGCGCAGCGGGCAGCCAGGGAAGCGCAGCACGAACCCGTTCTGAATAACCGGGTGGTTACTCTTCTTCGCCCGAGTCCGCATCCGAATCGCCGTCGGTGTCCAGGCGCGCCAGCCAGGACGCGAGCCGGTCCACCGCCGTCTCGAACTCCGGGTTGAGATCGACGAAATCACGTAGCCGCTCGGCGAGCCAGGACAGGCTGACCTGCTCGTCGCCGCGACGGTCGTCGAGTTCCTCGATCCCGGCGTCGGTGAAGTACATCGCTAACTCTCCGCGGGAATAGCCGTCTCAATCAGTTCACGGTGGGTTGCCGCGTGCACCTTCGCCGAGCCGAACGCGGGTGCCGAGCTAGCCGGCAGCGCGACCAGCTTAGGCAGACGGCCGATCAGGTCCGGGTCCGGCAGGCGAAGCGCCATCCGCGGCCAGGCACCCTGGTTCTCTGGCTCCTCCTGGCACCAGATCAGTTCGACGTCGCTGGGGTACCGCGACAGTTCCGCCCGCAGTTCTTCCCCAGGAATCGGGTAGAGACGCTCCACCCGGACAATCGCGGTGTCCGTGACGCCCGCCTGGGCGCGGTGCGCGGCGAGATCGTAGTAGATCTTGCCGGTGCACAGCACCACCCGGCGCACCTTGCTGGCGTCGAAGTCCGCGGGCTCACCGATCAGCGGCTGGAAGGCCCCGTGAGTGAAGTCCGCGGCCGCCGACGTCGCCGCCTTGAGGCGCAGCAGCGACTTCGGCGTGAAGACGATCAGCGGCTTGTGCCGGCCGGACAGGGCCTGCCAGCGCAGCAGGTGGAAGTAGTTCGCCGGCGTGGTGGGCAGCGCGACCGTCATGTTGTCCTGGGCGCACAGCTGCAGGAACCGCTCGATCCGGGCGGAGGAGTGGTCCGGGCCCTGGCCCTCGTAGCCGTGCGGGAGCAGCAGGACGACGCTTGAGGTCTGGCCCCACTTCTGCTCGCCGGAGCTGATGAACTCGTCGATGATGGTCTGCGCGCCATCGGCGAAGTCGCCGAACTGCGCTTCCCACAGCACCAGCGACTCGGGGCGGGCGACCGAGTAGCCGTACTCGAAGCCCATCGCGGCGAACTCCGACAGCAGCGAGTCGTAGACGAAGAACCGTGCCTTGCCGTTGTCCAGCTTCTTGAGCGGCGTGTACTCGGTGCCGTTGTTCCTGTCCACGAGCACCGAGTGGCGCTGGCCGAAGGTGCCGCGGCGGGAGTCCTGGCCGACGAGGCGGACCGGGTGCCCGTCCTGCAGCACCGAGCCGAAGGCGAGCAGCTCGCCCGTCGCCCAGTCGATGGTGTCCTCGCTGACGCTGGCCGCGCGCCGGTCAAGCTGCGGCTTGAGCCGCGGGTGCACGGTGAACCCGTCGGGGATGGACACCTGGGTGTCGATGATCTGCTTCACCGCGTCCAGCGTGATCGCGGTGGGCACGGCCGCGTGGTCGACCGGGCGGTCGCCGATCTTGCGCGGCATGATGGTGCCGGGCTGGGGCGGAAGCTCCGCCGCCTCCCTGGTCTCGGTGAAGGCGCGCTCCAGCTGCTGCTGGTAGTCGCGCAGCGCCGCTTCGGCTTCCTCCATCGTGAGGTCGCCCCGGGCGATCAGCGACTCGGTGTAGAGCTTGCGCACCGAGCGCCGCGCCTCGATCAGGTCGTACATCAGCGGCTGGGTGAAGCTGGGGTTGTCGCCCTCGTTGTGGCCGCGGCGGCGGTAGCAGACCATGTCGATCACGACGTCCTTGCGGAACGCCTCGCGGTACGCGAACGACAGCCGGCCCACGCGGGCGACTGCCTCCGGGTCGTCGCCGTTGACGTGGAAGATCGGGGCCTGGATCATCCGGGCGACGTCGGTCGCGTAGACGCTCGACCGCGACTCCATCGGCGAGGTGGTGAAGCCGACCTGGTTGTTCACCACGATGTGCACGGTGCCGCCAGTGCGGTAGCCGCGCAGCTGGGACAGGTTCAGCGTCTCGGCCACGACGCCCTGGCCGGCGAAGGCCGCGTCACCGTGGATGAGGACGGGCAGCACGGTGAAGCCGTCCTGGGACTTGTCCAGGATGTCCTGCTTGGCACGGACCACGCCCTCGGCCACCGGGTCCACGCACTCCAGGTGGCTGGGGTTGGCGACCAGGGAGGCCTCGATCTGCTTGCCGTTCGCGGCGGCGAACGTGCCGTGCGCGCCCAGGTGGTACTTCACGTCGCCTGAGCCCTGGGTGGACTTCGGGTCAAGGTTGCCCTCGAACTCCTTGAAGATCTGCCCGTAGGACTTGCCGATGACGTTGGCGAGCACGTTGAGCCGGCCGCGGTGCGCCATGCCGACCACGGCCTCGTCGAGGTCGGCCTCGGCGGCCTCGCTGAGCACCACGTCGAGCAGCGGGATCAGCGACTCGCCGCCCTCAAGGGAGAAGCGCTTCTGGCCGACGTACTTGGTCTGCAGGAACGTCTCGAACGCTTCGGCCACGTTGAGCTTGGACAGGATGCGGATCTGCTCGTCGTGGGTGGCGCGCTTCGGCGGGACCTCGATGTGCGCCTGGATCCACTTGCGCTCTTCTGGGTCCTGGATGTGCATGTACTCGATGCCGACCGTGCGGCAGTAGGAGTCGCGCAGCACGCCGAGGATCTCGCGCAGCCGCATGATCGGCTTGCCGCCGAACCCGCCGGTCGCGAACTCGCGCTCCAGGTCCCACAGCGTCAGGCCGTGCTGGATGATGTCCAGGTCAGCGTGCTTGCGCTGCACGGTCTCGATCGGGTTGGTGTCGGCCATCAGGTGGCCGCGGACCCGGTAGGCGTGGATCAGTTCCTGGACGCGGGCCGACCTGGTGACGTCGTCCTCGTGGCCGTACGGGAAGTCCTTGACCCAGCGGACCGGCTCGTAGGGGATGCGCAGGCTCTCGAAGATCTGGTCGAAGAAGCCGTCCCCGCCGAGCAGCAGCTGGTGGATGATGCGCAGGAAGTCGCCGGACTGCGCCCCCTGGATGATCCGGTGGTCGTACGTGGAAGTCAGCGTCACCGTCTTGCTGATGGCGAGCTTGGCCATGGTCTCCTCGCTCGCGCCCTGGTAGGCGGCGGGGTACTCCATGGCGCCGACGCCGATGATCGCGCCCTGGCCAGGCATGAGGCGCGGCACTGAGTGCTCCGTGCCGATCGTGCCCGGGTTGGTCAGGGAGATCGTGGTGCCCTGGAAGTCGGCGACCGTCAGCTTGCCGTTGCGGGCCTTGCGGACCACGTCCTCGTAGGCGGTCCAGAACTGGCGGAAGTCCATCTCCTCGGCGCCCTTGATGTTGGGCACCAGGAGCTGGCGGCTGCCGTCCTTGGCCTTCAAGTCGATGGCCAGGCCGAGGTTCACGTGGTGCGGCATGGCAAGCACGGGCTTGCCGTCTTCCTCGGCGAAGGAAGCGTTCATCTCCGGGAGCGCCTTGACCGCCTGCACAAGCGCGTAGCCGATCAGGTGGGTGAAGGAGATCTTCCCGCCCCGGCCGCGCTGCAGGTGGTTGTTGATGACAATCCGGTTGTCGATGAGCAACTTGGCAGGCACGGCGCGGACGCTCGTAGCCGTGGGCACGCTGAGGCTGGCCGCCATGTTCAGCGCGGTGCGGGCGGCCGCGCCGCGAAGCTTGTTCACGTCGGCGTCGGCGGGCGGCGGCGTGGCCGTCGCCGGGGTGGTCGCCGCCGGGCTGGCGGTAGCCGGGCTGGCCACTGCTGGGCTTGCCGGAGCCGCCTGAGGGGCCGGCGTCGGGGGCGCCTCCGTCAGGACCGGCTGCGGACCAGTGCCGTTAACGCTGCGAACGGGACGGTAGTCGGCGAAGAACGACCACCAGGCCTTGTCAACAGAACCGGGATCGGTGAGGTAACGCTGGTACAACTCGTCGACTAGCCACTCATTGGGGCCAAAGTCTGCGTTGGCCGGCGCGGCGCCCGGCTGCTCGGCTGACTCAACTGGCTGAGTCGGTGACGAAGGGTGTGCTGAGGGCGCGCTGAGATCCGAAGCAGCGAGCGGCGACTCAGAAGACACGGCGGACATCGCCTTCTTCCGAAATATTAGATGTGATTAACTGACTCCCGCTTCTTAGGCTACCGCTCGGCCCAGTGAGTGGGGGGCTGGATGGTGTCCCTGTGGCTGCGGGGGCTCATGTGGGATGAGTCACGCGCTCCAGGCCGCAGGGAACCCTGCACGCTTTGCCTTCGCAATCCGGCGCAGGTCAGCGGGAGAGCGGCCCCTTCGGGGCGGCGCGAGGCTGGTTTCATGCTATGTCGAAAAGCGGGCGGTAAGCGACGGATTGTCGCAGTAATTGTTGACCGTTGCGATCAGTTTGCCCGGGAATTCGACGCTGCCTGTCCTGCCAGGATTCGAGTCCAGCGCTGTGACCAGTCGCGTTTCGCCGCCTTTTGCGAGCCAGGGCGCTAGGCTCGGCTTGAATGGACAGAGGCGAGCTTCCTGGCTATGAGTTCGAGATGCCGCGCGGACCGCGCCATGCGGGCGGGCCGCGGCGTCCGATCGGGCATGACCCGACTCGCCGGCCACAGCCGAGGCGCGACCTGGATCCCTGGTCTGAGTTCGAACCCGACGTGGTTTACCAGCCTGACGCGGTTTACCCGGCTGACGCGGTTTACCCGGCCGACGCGGTGTACCGGCCCGAGGTGGCCTACCAGCCCGAGTTCCAGCGCGACTCGATCCGCGGGCTGCGGGCGAAACCCCAGCCAGAGCCGCGTCCCGGGGCGTCGGTGCGCGCCGCGAGCAGCGGCGTGCTTGACGTCATGCGCAAGCGGAACTGGATCATGGGGCTCGCCGCGCCGATCCTGGCCGCTATCGCCGTTGGCGTCGCGGTCGTCGTAGTCACCGGCGGGGGCGGTACCGGGGGGCAGGCGCCGTCGGCGCTGGCCGCTGGTTTCCCGCCCGCGCGGCTCGCCGGAGCGAGCTTCACCGGAACCGCAGGGACGTCGCGGGTCATCCTCACAGCGATCGGCGCGTCCGACGCGACCGAGGTGGCGGCGGGCGGGGTGAACGGCGGACCTGGGCTGTGGTCCTCGACGAACGGCGGCACCGACTGGGCCCGTGCGGCGCTGCGCGGGCCCGCGTCGCTGACCAAGGCGGGTACCGGGCAGTTCGCAGGGGTCGTGCACGGCCCCGCCGGCTGGCTGGCGGTTGGCACGACGCTCGCCGGGCACGGCAGGCCGCTGCTGGCTTCCTCGACCGACGCCCGTACGTGGAGCGTGACGAGCGGAACCGGCACGGGGACCGCGGTAGCGGTGGCGGCGGGCCACGCCGGCTACGTGATCGTCGGTCACCACGACATCGGCGACTCCGGCAAGTCCGTCGCCGCCGCCTGGTACGCGCCCAGCCTGACCGGCTGGCACCAGGCCGCGATCACCGCGGCCGGCAATAACACCCAGATGATGAACGCGGTGACCGCGACCGCCCGCGGCTTCACCGCCGTCGGCGCCACCGGAACGAGCCCGGCCGTCTGGCTCTCGGCTACCGGCCAGACCTGGCGGCAGGTCTCGGTCCCGACGCCGGCTGGCGCGGCGCGAGCGGCGCTCAACTACGTGGCGGCGAACGGCAGTGCCGTCGTGGCGGCAGGCACCCAGTTCTCGGCGACCGGGGCAAGCAGCCCGTTCGCCGTAGCTTCGGCGGACGCGGGCACAACATGGACCCAGGTCCAGCTCCCGGTGCCGGACATCGGTCCTGGCACGGGGACCACGGTCACCGCGCTCACCGCCGCGGCCGGCGGATTCACCGCGGTTGGCACCTACGTGACCCGGACAGGCCCGGAGGTCGTCATCTGGACGCTGCCGCCCGGCACTAAAGTCACCGACGGCGCCGCGTGGGCGACGGCGACCCCGCAGGGCACCGGCCTGGCCAGCACCACAGCGGAAAACGCACTCACGGCCCTGACCGCCAACGGCGCCACCCTGACGGGCGTCGGGTTCACCGCATCGGTCACCGCGACAGGCACGCCGGGAGTGCAGCAGCCCACACTCTGGCAGTCACCGATCAGGTACTGACTACGATGGCTTAGGTGACCAGCACCAAGCCAGCAGTCGTCTTCGTTACCGGTGCGAGCAGTGGCTTCGGCGCTGCTGTCGCCCGTCGGTTTGCCGCTGATGGCGCTCGGGTGGTTGTTTCCGCCCGGCGCGTGGAGCGCGTCCATGACCTCGCAGCCGAGCTCGGGCCCCAGGTTCTGCCGTTGGCGCTCGACGTCAGGGACCGGGCGGCCGTCGCCGCGGCCGTTGCCGGGCTTCCCGAAGAGTTCGCGGCCATCGACGTGCTCGTCAACAACGCGGGCCTCGCGCTGGGCTTGGGCCCGGCCCAGGACGCCGACCTGGACGAATGGGACCAGATGATCGACACGAACTGCAAGGGCCTGGTCTACTGCACCCGCACGATCCTGCCGGGCATGGTGGAACGCGGGCGCGGCCACGTGATCAATCTCGGCTCGGTGGCGGGCACCTATCCCTACCCGGGCGGGAACGTGTACGGCGGGACGAAGGCGTTCGTCCATCAGTTCAGCCTGAACCTGCGCAGCGACGTGCACGGCACCGGGGTCCGGGTCACGTGCGTCGAACCGGGCATGGCCGACACGGAGTTCTCGCTCGTCAGGTTCAGCGGCGACAAGGGCAAGGCGGACAACGTCTACGCGGGCATGCAGCCGATGACCGCTGACGATATCGCTGAGTCGATCCACTGGGCCGCCACCATGCCCCAGCACGTCAACGTGAACACGATCGAGCTGATGGCCACCGCGCAGAGCTTCGCCCCGTTCCAGGTCGCCCGCTCCTAGGGCGAGCGCGGCTCATCGCGGCTGTGGGAACAGGTCCGTGCGGCGGTTGGCGAGTGAGGGCACCGTCTTGCGGACCTCGTCCACCAGCGACATCTCCGCGTTTACCACGACAATGCCCGGCGCGGGCCCCAGGTCGGCCCGCACCACGCCGAGCGGATCGATCAGCATGGACCGCCCCACCCCGGTCGGCGCGCGCGTCGGCTTCTCGCCCGGGTCGGGCACCTGCCCGACGGCGGCGATCCACACGGTGTTCTCAATCGCCCGGGCGCGCAGCAGCGTGACCCAGTGCTCCTCCTTGAACAGTCCCGCCTGCCAGGCGGCGCTCACCGTGACCAGCGAGGCGCCAGCGATCGCGAGGGCACGGGTCAGCTCGGGGAACCGGATGTCGTAGCAGATCTGCACTCCCACGGGCACGCCGGCCAGCGCGGCCGTCACCACGGTGGATCCCGGTGCCACCAGGTCGGACTCGCGCTGCGTGAAGGCGTCGAACAGGTGCAGCTTCCGGTACGAGGCGACAAGCTCGCCGTCACGGTCGATCAGCACAGCGGTGTTGTAGACCCGCTCGTCGGGCGCTGGCTCGAACACGCCGGCCACCAGGGCGACCCCGGTCTCCCTGGCCGCCGCGGCCATGCCCGAGCAGAACGGCCCGTCGAGCGGCTCCGCCGCCGCCCGCAGGTCGGAGCCGAACCGCGTCAGCGTTGCCTCAGGAAATACCGCGAGGTCCGCGCGGCCGGCCGCGGCCTCGTGGAGCGCCTCACGCACTCGTCGCAGGTTGACAGCGGGATCTGAACTCACGGGGAGCTGGCAGAGGGCGATGCGCATGCCGCCACCATAACCGCGGCTACCACGATGGTCCTACTGCACTGGTCCCACAGCACGGGCGTCCGTGATCTCATAGAGCGGTGACCCGACCGCTGCTCAACCGCCGCCTCGACGGCCTCGGCAACTCCATCTTCGGGGTGATGTCAGCCCGCGCTGTCGCCACCAACTCGGTCAACCTTGGCCAGGGGTTCCCCGACGTCGACGGCCCGCCGGCGATCGCCAAGGCCGCCGCCGACGCGGTCCTGGCCGGCAAGGGCAACCAGTACCCGCCCCCCACCGGCATCCCCGAGCTGAGAAACGCCGTGGCGCGGCACCAGCAGCGGTTCTACGGCCTGGAGTACGACCCTGACAGCGAAGTGCTCATCACCGCCGGCGCGACCGAGGCCATCGCCGCCGCCCTGCTGGCCCTTCTCGAACCCGGCGACGAGGTGATCGCGTTCGAGCCGTACTACGACTCCTACGTCGCCAACATCGCGATGGCCGGCGGCGTGCGCGTCCCGCTCACCTTGCAGGCTCCGGACTTCCGCCCCGACCTGGCCAAGCTGGAGTCACTGATCACCAGCAGGACCAGGCTGCTCATGCTCAACAGCCCGCACAACCCCACGGGCATGGTCCTCACTCGCGCGGAGACCGAGGTGATCGCCAGGATCGCCATCGACCACGACCTGCTCGTGATCACCGACGAGGCCTATGAGCACCTCACGTTCGGCAAAGAGCACATCCCGCTCGCCACCATTGACGGCATGCGCGGGCGCGTCGTGTCGATCGGCTCGGCGGGCAAGACGTTCTCCTTTACCGGCTGGAAGGTCGGCTGGGCCACCGCCACCCCGGAGCTCATCAACGCCGTCCGTACCACCAAGCAGTTCCTCACCTACGTGAGCAGCGGGCCCTTCCAGTACGCGGTCGCCCAGGCCTTCGACCTGCCCGACAGCTACTACGCGGACATGGCCGCCGACCTCAAGGCCAAGCGCGACCTTATGGCTGAGGGCCTGCGGGAGATCGGCTTCGCGGTCTACGAGCCCGACGGCACCTACTTCATTACCGCGGACATCGCCCCGCTGGGCGAGCAGGATGCGATGGACTTCTGCCGGGGCCTGCCCGACCGCGTCGGCGTGGTCGCGATCCCGAGCGCCGTCTTCTACGACGACCACCCGGAAGCGGGACGCACCCTCGTCCGGTTCGCGTTCTGCAAGCGCCCCGAGGTCCTCAAGGAGGCCCTCAACCGCCTGTCCGCGCTGGCTCGCTGAGTTTTGACGCTTGCGGCCCCGGCGGAGGGAGCCAAGATCGTTCACTTCGCCCTATGACCTGGGCACGCGTTGTGCGATCATCCCGGCAGACAAGAACGCTGAGCTGACCTGCGCACTAAGCCGTGTGCCCCAGGCCCAAGGCATACCGGGCCTGGGGCACGCGAGCGTGCATCAAGGGCAAAACCAAGGGCCGGTCCCGCACTGCCGCTGGTCGCTTGCCCGGCCGAAACTGTAGGCCTAGGCCCATGGCCGGCCTCGCTGCGGGCGGCCACTATGGATCGCATGACGACACCCAGCACTTTCGCGGTTACGCGAATGAAGCGGCTGCGCGCGCACTGGCCTGCCCTGGTGTTCCCGGTCCTAGTCGTAGAGCTGATCGCACTCGTCGGCCCGCATCGCGCGGGCTCCTGGGCGACGCCGTTGCTCGTCATCGCGTTCGCGCTGGCTGTCGGGGGTGCGGCTTATACCCCGGCCGCCGCCGCGAAAATCGCACCGTTCGCGCTGTTTGGCTACGGCTGCATCGGCATCGTTGTCGCGCACCGCCTGCTGACGTGGCAGTCGGTGTGGCTGTTCTACGGCGTCCTGAACGCCCGGCGGGCCAGCGGCGCGATGGGGCTCGTGCTGCCCGAAGCCTTCCTCATCATGGCCGCTTCGGTCTGGCTGCTTGTGGCTACCGGCGGGCCCGGTAGCGCGGCGGTGCGCCGGGCAGTGCATCAGCTGGGCGGTACGGGCGGCCAGCCCAGAACGGTGCCCGCTCTGCTGCTGCTCCCGGTGCTCGGACTGTGGGAGGAGGCCTACGCCAACCCGCTGTGGTTCGGTACTGATGGAGTGGGGAACCAACTGGTCGCCACCCTGATCGCTGCCATCGGCATCGTCTTGGTTGTGCGGCGCCAACGGCTCGCCGCGGTCGTCGCGGTGCTCGGCATGATCGGCCTAGGCCTGGTCTTTTTCTTCTGCGCCCTCAACGGCTCGGGTGATTTCATCTACTACGCACTCAGCGGCCCGTTCTGGAACGACCCGCAATACACCTTCCCGCAAGCAGGTGTATTTTCCGGGCTTTACGGACCCGTGCTGCTTGACGGCCAGTCTGCCGTGTGGCTGACCAGGGCCGAGGGCGTGCTGCTGATCGCGATCGGCTGCGTGCTGGTGCCCCGGCTGGTTGCCTTGGCCGCCGACCCCGCACTGGTCAGGCGCGCGGCGGTCCTGACGCAGCGCGTGGACCGCCTCGACCGGACCCGGAGCGACGCGACAACCACTGCGGTCGCCGAACTACGCCGGATCGAGCGCGACCTGCACGATGGCGCGCAGGCCCGGCTCGTTGCGGTCGGCATGGCGCTACGCGCCGCCGAGCAGTTGATGCTCGCCAGCCCGGAGGCCGCGCTCGCCCTCATCGGCGAGGCGCGCGAGACCTCCTCCCGCGCCCTGGCCGACCTGCGCGACCTGGTCCGCGGCATCTACCCGCCGGTGCTCGCCGACCGGGGCCTCGCCGACGCCGTCCGCACCCTCGCCCTGGACACCCCGATGACCGTGGAAACGGACATCACCCTTTCCGGAGAGCCGCCTATGCCGATCGCGGCGGCGGTCTACTTCGGCATCGCGGAAATCCTGACCAACGCGGTGCGGCACTCGGGGGCCGACAAGGTAGAGATCGGCATCGGCTACGCGGGCGGCCTGCTGCGGGCGACCGTGACTGACGACGGCGGCGGCGGAGCCGACGCGTCACGAGGCACTGGCCTAGCCGGCGTCGAGCGCCGCCTGGCGACGTTCGACGGCATCCTCGCCGTCAGCAGCCCGCCTGGCGGCCCCACCATCATCGCTCTTGAGGTCCCGTGCGAGCTGGCGAGCACGGAAGCGGCGCGCATCGCATGGCAAGAAAAGACACTGACCAGCCGCGGCTGACCGGTCGGCCGGGCCGGCCGTCGGCGCCTCGGCGCGTCAATCCGGAACGTCATGATCTGGACTGGCGAGAATTGGCTTGTATGGTCTGGGTTCGCGAGGCTTGGCTCACGAGTGCCGGCGTTGTGCACCCCGTAGCTACAGCGGACTGGCTGTGGGGCACGTCTAGCGGCTATGCGGAGGATGATGGATAGTTCTCCACACTCCGGAGTGTGGAGAACTATCCATCAACCTCAGTCTGTGGATCAGGGGGTGCCGTGCGGGTCGTCATCGGTGAAGACCTGTTCCTGCTACGGGACGGGCTCGTTCGGTTGCTCGAGGCGCACGGCTTCGAAGTTGTCGCGGCGGTAGGGAGCGCCCCCGAACTGCTCAAAGCGCTCACGGAGTTGAAGCCGGACATCGGCATCGTCGACGTCCGGCTGCCGCCGACGTTCACCGACGACGGGCTCCGCGTCGCGATCGAGGCGCGCCAGGTTTGCCCAGGGTTGCCGCTCCTGGTGCTGTCGCAGTACGTGGAGCAGCTATACGCTCGCGAACTGCTGGCAGACCAAGCCGGCGGCCTCGGCTACCTGCTCAAAGACCGGGTGTTCAGCGACGCCGCGTTCGCTGACGCGGTCCGGGACGTCGCCGCTGGCGGCACCGTCATTGATCCGGAGGTCGTGGCGCGGCTCATGACCAAGCGGGCCAGGTCCGGGCCGCTCGCCGCGCTGACTCCCCGCGAGCGCGAGGTGCTGTCCCTGATGGCCGAGGGCCGTTCCAACGCCGCGATCGCCGCGAAGCTGTTCATCACCGAGAAGGCGGTCAGCAAGCACGCGGCCGGCATCTTCGCCAACCTGGGGCTCGCCCAGTCCGAGGACGACAACCGCCGCGTGCTCGCCGTCCTCGCCTACCTGAACTCCTAAGCGCTGGCCGCTCCTAAACGCCGACCATTCCACAGCGTCGGCCGCGCCAAAGCGCCGGCCGAGTCCGGTGGCGCAGGTACGGGCGGGTGCCGGGCGGCGTCCCCTTAAACGCCGGCCCGGCCCCCGTCCCCCGTGCGCAGGACCCGGTAGGTGCGCGTGCCCGGCATCCCCCTGTCAGCGCCAGGCCCGGCTCCGTACCGGCCTCCGGTCCTACGCCTGTATGAGGATCGACCCGCCGCGTTGCCGACAACTTTTCTGCGGATTTCCGGGAGATTTCCCTGGCGTCCCGGTTAGTGGGGCGGCGGAGGGCCCGACGGCGGTCGCCTAAGCTCTTGGTGTGCAGGAACGTGATGCGTGGGATGTCGCCGTCATCGGGGCAGGGCCGGCCGGGCTGGCCGCCGCGAGTGCCGCAGCCGCCGCTGGAGCGCGGACGATCGTGCTTGAGCGGGCCGAGCACCCGAGGTACAAGACGTGCGGCGGCGGCCTGATCGGCGCGTCCCGTGCCGCCGCGGGCGGCCTGATCGACGTGCCTGCCCGCGACGAGATCAGGTCGGCCACGATCACGCTGCGCGGCGGCCAGGAGTACACCAGGTCGCACAGCGAGCCGCTGCTCGCGATGGTCGTCCGCGAGGAGTTCGACGCGGCGCTCCTGAAGCGCGCCGAGGAGAACGGCGCGCACGTGCGGCAGCGGGTCCAGGTGCGCGCGATTGAGCAGGCGGACGGGCGCGCGACCGCCAGGCTCGGCGACGGGACCGAGGTCGCCGCCCAGGTCATCATCGGTGCCGACGGTTCCTCCGGAGTCACCGCCCGGCACGTGGGCGCCAAGTTCGACCAGGTGGACCTCGGCCTTGAGCTAGAGATCGCCGTACCCGACAAAGTCGCCAGCCAGTGGCAGGGGCGGGTGCTGCTCGACTGGGGCAAGATCCCCGCATCCTACGGCTGGGTCTTCCCGAAGGGTGACCGCCTCACGGTCGGCGTGATCGCTTCCCGGGGCCAGGGCGAGGCCACCAAGGCGTACCTGCGCGAGTTCGTCGACCGGCTCGGTTTGGCCGGCTTCGAGGCGGTGCAAGACTCCGGCCACCTCACCCGCTGTCGCAGCGACGACTCGCCGCTGCGCAGGGGGCAGGTGATCGTGGCTGGCGACGCCGCGGGCCTGCTCGACCCGTGGACCAGGGAAGGCATCAGCTTCGCCCTCCGCTCCGGCGCGCTGGCCGGCGAGTACGCCGCGAAGGGCGACCTGGACGGTTACGTCGCCGCGGTCAACACCACCCTGGCCCGCGACATGCGCGCGGGCCAGACCCTCCTGTCAGCGTTCACCCGGCACACCGGCACGTTCCACCGGGGTCTGAACACCCCAAAGGGCTGGAGCGCCTTCGTGAAGATGTGCCGCAGCGAGATCTCCCTGTCCGAACTGGTCGCCCGGCCGTCGGCCCGCATGTCCCTCGCGTTGCTCAACCGCTTCTAACGAAGCCGCGGTCACTCGGTACCGGACACGATCGCGGCATCCACCTCTTCCTTGCGGGCGGCGAATTCGGCGGCGTGCTCGCGTTCCAGGCGGTCAGCAGTGTCCTCGTCGGCGCGCATGAGTGCCTCAAGGTCGCTGTCGGCCGCGTCGATGACGCCGAGGTCGACGTAAGCATGCTGAACCTTCGGCCCCCACAGGCCGATGTCCTTGACGCAGGGCACGATCCGGCTGAAGAGGAACTGGCGGAACGCCAGCTGCGTCGGCGACCGGTCGGCGAACGCCACGCATTCGTCGACGTCGAGGTCGAGAGTCTCGTACACCTCCCGCGCGACGAACCGGTTGCGCATCAGGTAACAGCCTTCGACCACGAACTCCTCACGGTCGGCGCGTTCCGTCGACGTGAGCTCCGCGTAGTAGTCGCGCAGCGCCAGCCGGCCGAACGCCACGTGCCGCGCCTCGTCCTGCATGACGTACGCGAGCAACTGCTTGACCAGCGGGTTTCCGGTGATGTCCCGGTGCACGCCGAAAGCGGCCAGCGCCAGCCCTTCGATCAGCACCTGCATGCCGAGGTAGGGGAGGTCCCACCGGGAGTCGCTTAGCGCGTCCGCGAGCAGCTGGGCCAGGTGGTCGTTGATCGGGTAGAACAGGCCGATCTTGTCCTTGATGAACCGCTTGAACAGCTCGACGTGCCGTGCCTCGTCCATGACCTGGGTGGCGGCGTAGAACTTGGAGTCCATGTCGGGCACCGACTCCACGATCCTCGCGGCCACGGTCAGCGCGCCCTGCTCACCGTGCAGAAACTGGCTGAACAGCCACGACGACAGGTGGTGGCTCAGCTCATCCCGCTCTGCCTGGTTCAGCTTGTCCCACTGGCGCGACCCGTAGATCGGCACGAGCTCTTCCCCGGTTTCCATGACCCGCAGCGGGTTGACCGACTGGTCCCAGTCGATGCGCTTGGTCGCGTCCCACTGCTTGTCCTTGCCGCGCTGGTACAGGTCAAGGAGTTGCTGCCGCCCGGAGTCGTACTCCCACGAGAACCTGGCCGCCCCCGTCGCGGGCACGTCCCAGGTCTCCGTGGAGACCGGCGACGTGTACATGTCGTAGGTGCTCACGAATCCTCCCGTCCGACGGCGCGCGCCGCCGCTTCGTTACTGATCAGTAAACAACGCCTCCCGGGCCGGCGGTAGGTCAATAGACCAGGTCGAATCCACTGCTATCGTGCCGGGGTGGATGCTGAGCTTAAGCGGGCGGCGGAGGCGGCGACCGGGTTCATGCCCGAGGCCGAAGGGCTGGCGCTGTGCGAGACGGCGGAAGAGTACGCGGCCGCGGGCCCGGTGCTTGAGGTGGGCAGCTACTGCGGGAAGTCCGCGATCTACCTGGCCGCCGGGGTACGCGACGCCCGGAAGGTGGGCATCAGGCAGCAGGTTGTGACCGTGGACCACCACCGGGGCTCGGAGGAGCACCAGCCTGGCTGGGAGTACCACGACCCAACCATGGTCGACCCGGTGGCCGGGCGCATCGACACGCTGCCCCGGCTGCGGTCCACGCTAGCGGCGGCGGGAATCGAGGACGACGTGGTCGTGATCGTCGGCAAGTCCGCCGACGTCGCGCGGCTGTGGCGAAACCCCCTCGGCATGCTGTTCATCGACGGCGGCCACACCGAGGCCGCCGCCCAGTGGGACTACGAGGGCTGGGCCCCCTGGGTCGCCCTCGGTGGCGCCCTGGCCATCCACGACGTCTTCCCCGACCCGGCCGACGGCGGCCAGGCCCCGTTCCTGATCTACCAGCGCGCCCTGGCCTCCGGGGCGTTCACGGAGGTCCGCCAGGAGGGTTCCCTCCGCATCCTGGAACGTTCCACCGACGGCATCTAGCTTCGCCGGGACAGGCCACCACCTGTCGACCTCACAGCCGCAGACAGTTGACTTCGGAACTGGTCGCTGTAACCTTGTCTTATGACTATAGATAAAGGGAACAGCCCCATAGAGTTTCGGCTTGACCCATCCTCGGGGGTGCCGACCTACCTGCAGCTCGTGCAGCAGGTAGAGCACGCGCTGCGGCTTGGCTACCTCAAGCCCGGTGACCAGCTCCCCAAGGTCAGGGACGTGGTCGCGGCGCTGACCATCAACCCGAACACGGTGCTGAAGGCCTACAAGGACCTAGACACCAAGGGCCTCACCGAGGGCCGTCCCGGTCAGGGCACCTTTGTCAAGGCGACCCTGGAACAGGTTGCCCTTCCCGAACTGGCCGGCCTGCGCCGGACGCTGCTGGGCTGGCTCGGCTCAGCCGACGCGGCCGGGCTTAACGAAGACGGAATCGCGGCCCTGTTCACCAGCGTGCTGCGGGATTTCTACAAGGACCGCCAGCGCCCCGCTGACGGCAACAGGGCAGCCGGCGGAAGCGCAGAGGGCATCGCATGAACGTCATTGAGACCGACGGGCTTGGCAAGCGGTACGGGAAGTCGTGGGCGCTGCTCGACTGCACGCTCACCGTGCCGGAGGGGATCCTGGCGGCGCTTGTCGGGCCAAACGGCGCGGGGAAGACCACGCTGATGAACATGGCCGTCGGCTTGACCGCCCCCACCAAGGGAACCGTCACCCTGCTCGACGGCCAGCATGCCGGGGCGCCGGCGGCCCTGGACGACATCGCGTTCATGGCCCAGGATGCGCCGGTGTACAAGAGCCTGTCGGTCGAGGACATGGTGCACCTGACGCGGAACCTGAACCGGCGCTTCGACCAGTCCTTCGCCAAGGCGCGGCTCGCTGAGCTCGGCATTCCGCTCAAGAAGAAGTCAGGCAAGCTCTCCGGCGGCCAGCAGGCGCAGGTGGCGCTCACCATGGCGCTGGCCAGGCGGCCGCGGCTGCTCATCCTCGACGAGCCGCTGTCCGCGCTTGACCCGCTCGCCAGGCAGGACTTTATGGCCACGGTCATGACGACGATGGCCGACGAAGGGATGTCCGTCCTGCTGTCCTCCCATGCCCTCGCCGAGCTTGAGCGGGTCGCCGACTACCTCATCGTGCTCGGCTGCGGCCAGCTCAGGGTCGTCGGCGACGCCGAAGACCTGCTCGCAACCCACCGCATGCTGACCGGCCCCGCCGCCGAGGCTGACCGCTACGCCAGCCAGTTCGCGGTTGTCCAAGACAAACGTGCCCAAGCACAGGCTCACCTGCTGGTCAGGACCGCCACGGCCGACGAGCCGGTGCCGCCCGGCTGGGAAGCGCACCCGGTCAGCCTCGAGGAACTCACGCTGGCATACCTGCGCCAGCCAGGCGGCGCGGCACTGCCGAGCCAGGCAAGCAGCAAGCACATCGAATCAACGGAGGTGGCACGATGACCGTGCTCACCATGCCCGCACAACCTCAGCAGGACAGCAAGCTGCGGCCAGTGCCATGGCACCGGATGGTCTGGGTCACCTGGCGTCAGCACCGGGCTACCCTGCTCAGCGTGCCCGCGGTACTCGGGGTGGTAGCCCTTTACCTGCTGATCGCGGGCCTGAAAATCCACCATGACTACGCGGCGCTGGCCGCGTGCCGCCCCGCCAGCTCCGGCGCGTGCCAGCAGCTGGACAAGGAGTTCACCAACACCGACTGGACGATCTCCAACACCACGCTGATCCTGATGAACTTCGCACCCGCGCTGATCGGGGCCTTTGCGGGCGCCCCGGTGCTCGGCCGGGAACTAGAGACCGGCACGTTCAGGTATGCCTGGACTCAAGGGATGCGCCGGGAACGGCAGACAGTCGTCAAGCTGGTTCTGCTCGGGGTCGTGCTCGCGGCCATAGCCGGGGCGCTGGGTGAGCTCTTCGCTTGGTTCTTCCAGCCAGCTCTCCAGAACGCAGGCATGAACGTACTGGCGGCGCTTGTGTTCGGCACTCGCGGGCTCGCTTTCGCGGTCTGGACCCTGGCCGCCTTCGCTATCGGCGCGTTCCTCGGCATGCTCTTCCGGCGGGTCGTCCCCGCCATCGCCGCCACGCTCGGTGTCTATTTCGGTCTCGACATCCTGACCTGGCTGTTCCTGCGCAAGCAGTACCCGGTGGCACTGGTCACCAGCAACAGCGGCCTCTTCAGTGGTGCCAGCACCCCGAGCTCTCCCTGGATGCTGAGCACCTGGTACGCCGGTCCAGGCGGCAAGCCAGCCAGCCAGTCCGTGGTTGACCAGGTCCTCAGCCTCTTCCCGCACAACGGTGCCCCGGTGGTGAAGGAATCGCTCGCGCAGGCATTCGCTCAGCACGGCATCACGGAGTGGTGGCGGTACGTCCCGGTCAGCCGGTTCTGGCCCATGCAGTTCTTCGAGGCAGGCTGGCTCCTGATCCTGTCGGCCCTGCTCATCGCGGGTACGATCTGGCTCGTTCGCCGCCGCGCCGCCTAGGCGCCGATGGCCGTGCCGCACCCGCAGGAGTCCGGGTCGGCGGGGGGAAGAGCACCCAGCGGTACCGGGGTGGCGCGGAAGATGGCCGCGCCGGCGCTGAAGCCCGTCAGCGCATCGGCGGCGAGTACGGCGGCGGCCGAGGTCCAGCTTGACCGCTCGGCGGGGAAGTGGTTCTCGTTGGCGTATTGCCAGCCGGTCCAGTACGAGCCGTCGTCGTGCCGGAGCCGGCCGATCGTGGCGAACACCTCGCGGGCGCGTTCCAGCTGGCCGCAGGCGTCGAGGGCGAGCACGAGCTCGCAGGTCTCGGCGACCG
>Ga0310811_10003945_pt1 | contig 18687 bp, 12 predicted proteins | sample YCmetagenome_FD_207642 | JGI IMG/M metagenome (GOLD analysis project Ga0310811, IMG submission 207642) | Soil microbial communities from experimental microcosm in Duke University, North Carolina, United States - YC | ecosystem: Engineered > Artificial ecosystem > Soil microcosm > Unclassified ...
GGGTAAATGCCCAGAGTAGGATCCTGTCGACCAACAACCATCAGATCTCCTCGTAATGGAATTACCTGACCATTAGAGATAACGATGAGGCGTGCCTCCTTATTTGGAGCCGTTGCTGGCCTGGAAGCCCCTGTATTTGTCGGTTTTTTTTCTTCAGGCCGCGCGACTCGCGGTGGCATGGCCTGAACCCGTTCTTGTATTTGTTCGAGCGCTGCGATGAAATCCTGAGGTGTCGCGAAACGATCCGCAGGCGATTTAGCCAGGGCTTTTTGCATAAAGGTGTCCATCTCTGTCGGCAAGTCTGGCCGTAAACGACAGATAGAAGGTATCTGGTCGTTCATGTGCTTGATGACGATATCGACAGCAGTTTCACCTTCATATGGTGGACGACCCGCGAGCATTTCAAACAATACTGTCGCTACTGAATAAAGATCCGAGCGTGTGTCCGCTGAACGCCCACTTTCGGCCTGTTCTGGCGAAATATAGTAGGCGGTACCCATAAATACATTTGATTGCGTCAGTGTAACAGTTTCTCTGCTCCGGGCTAACCCGAAGTCCGTGATCTTTACAATATCCTTACTATTAATAAGAATATTTTGTGGTTTAATATCTCGATGCACTACACCTTGTTTATACGCGATATCTAATCCATCGGCCATCTGACGAGCGTAATTGATGGCTCGTGTAGGTTCCAGCGCTCCCTGATTGATCATGTAGTATTTTAAACTTTGACCATCAATATAATCCATGACGATATAGTGCATGTTATTATCGTTTCCATAATCAAAGATCTGTACAATATGTGGATCACTGAGATTCAAGAGGATATGTGCCTCTCGTTGGAAACGTGCTAGTAGCTCTCCATCGCCTGAAAGTTCAAGGTGCATGACCTTAATAGCATAAATACGGTTGTCGGTCAGGTCGCGTGCAATATAGACGGTGGCAAAGCTTCCTCGTCCGCGTTCGTCTACCAGTTTGTAGCGACCTCTGATGACACGACCTATCATGTCACCGTTCATTAGCGTGAACTCCTCTAATAGTAGGCTACTGTTAGCGGCTACATTATACACCATCCATTCGCTTGTGTCATGGTTCTATATCATGTTGCCTAGCGATCATCCGCTTCTATGGCTGGGTTTGACCCTGTTTTCCGGGTTGGGCTATCTCTTTCTTGCACAACTCGCTATGTTATAGAACGGTGGGCGGTGATAAATCTTCACAACGTTGGGTATGGTGTACTAGTCAATGCTGACTATTCATGTTTGTTTGCCTCTTATGCCAGGGATATTGTGTCCCTGCTTTTACATCCACAATAGCCTCTATTTGCAAATATACGTTTCATTACTGACATTCAGTCAGGTATGATAAGACATCATTTATGCATCACTGACGCTTGCTGGCATACATAGCAATGGATATAATGATACGGTTGTTGTTGTGTGCTATCGTTTGCCTGTTAGAACAAGAAATTTCAGAATTGTACTGTTTTATGTCTAGATGTGCCTGTTGAATGTCTGTTGTTATACTATAAACGTTCTGCAGGGGTGGCGTTCGGCTATGACTTTTCTACTGTACTCATATGGGCATCTGTTCGTCTCTTCAGGAGATTATTGCTGGTAAAGGTATAGGAAGAAATGGTATACTCCTTTTTTCTTCCTATGACCTTTTATACACATGTGGATTATGACCGTCCCTATTTCTCGTATCTGCCGCCCAGATGTGTCGATAGGAATTTTTCTGCTGCCGCATAGAATTTTATGCGGTTTTCTGGTTTGGCAAAGCCGTGTCCTTCATCCGGAAAGAGCATGTATTCATAGGAGAGATTTTTTTGCTTCATCGCTGCTACGATCTGTTCTGACTCGGCTTGTTTGACGCGGGGATCGTTTGCCCCCTGAGCGATGAGCATTGGAATCTTGATGTTATCGACATGGAAGAGTGGGGAGCGTGATTTCAAAAACTCCTCTTCTGTATCTGGATCTCCAACACGTCTTTTCAGATTTGATAAGAATGTAGACCAGTAGGGTGGCACGGTGCGGATCAAGGTGATCAGATTGCTGGGGCCAACGATGTCGATGGCACAGCAGAAGAGATCTGGTGTGAAGGTCGCACCCGCGAGGGCGGCATAGCCACCATAGGAACCACCATAGATAGCGATCTGACTGGGATTTGCGATCCCCTGTTCAATGGCCCATTGCACACTATCTACGAGATCGTTGTGCATATTGCGGCCCCACTCTTTGTTGCCCGCATTCAGGAAGTCTTTGCCATAGCCAGTCGAGCCACGATAGTTGATCTGGAGACAGGCATAACCACGATTTGCCAGCCACTGTGCTTCCGGATTATATCCCCATCTATCACGTGCCCAGGGACCACCATGGACGTTCAGTACCAGTGGCAGGCTGGTTTTCTGCTCACTGACTGGCAAGGTGAGATAGCCATGTAGTGTTAAGCCATCACGCGCTGTAATGGCTACCGGCTCTATCTGCGCGAGTGTGTACTTGCTGAGATCTGGCTGGTTGTCGAAGAGGAAGGTGGCTTTTTGCGTTTTACGGTCATAGGCGTAAAATGGCACTGGTCCATTATCGACGGTAAAGGCGATAATCCAGGTGTTATCGGCATCGTCACGGCTCACAATATTGAAATCGCCTGTATGGATCTCTTTGATCACGTCGATGTCGAGGCGGATTGTTTCGTCCAGTATTGTCCATTCAACACGATCTTTATTGAATGCAACTGCCTGCATCTTATAGGTGTCTGGGTGTACCATCACATCACTGACATCATATTGTGGATCTTCCGCGATGACCGTTATTTCACCTGTTGCCAGCTTGAGTTCTATCAGACGACCTGCATTTGCATCACGGCAATCTTCCAGGTAGAGAGATTGATCATCACTGCTGAAGCTCAATGCGCCACTGTTGAGGGCATCATCAGGGTTCCAGCTCAGGATGGTTCTCCATTCAGACGCTTCATGATCGCGTACCAATAAGTCTGTACCACCATCGGGGCGCGATGCCATGGCACCACGTATTTTAAAGTGTGTATCCACAACCCAGCCAGCGATGTTGCCAGGATTTTTCGCGACGAGGGTGAAATCGTTGGTACGAAGATCCAGCAGATAGACATCATGGCTCTGTGGATTTTCCTTATTCATCGCGACAAGGAGTTCATTGGGGAAATGTTTATCATGATCAACAATGCGTGCCTGAACATCGTCAAACGGTGTCAGGTCGTGTGTTTCTCCGGTTTCAAGATTTGTGGCATAGATATGCCAGTTTTCATTCCCCTGCATATCCTGAATATAGAAGATGTTTTTGTTGTCGGCGGCCCAGAAATAAGAGCGTATACCGCGTTCTGTGTCATTCGTCACTGGCTGGAAATCATTGCCACCAACCGTTCCCACCCACACGTTGAGAACATTATTTACCGGGGCAAGGTATGCCAGTCGCGTACCATCAGGCGAGATGCGTGGACTGGTTTGCACTGGATTTCCGAATAGGATGCTACGAGGGATTAATTCTGTGTGTAATGACGCGGGCATAAAACCTCCTGGTACCTGTAATGCATTTAGCAATATCATATCTGCTATGCATTTGAATATAACGAAATACTGCGTGAATGAAATGGTATGTCTAAGCAATATTGCTGTTTAATCGGATAATCAGTAATTTTTGGCGAACCCTCTTACTTTTACGTATAAATATGTGGAAAGGTTGAGAGTTTATTGCTGCATTTCCTTTTTCATTCGCGCTGGCGAGCAAGCCAGTACCAGGAGATTTCAGGCGTATCAGACTGGTGAACCAGTTAGCATGGTTTTATAGACTTCATAGGTCTGGCGAGCAATGCGCCCCTGTGTGTAGTTCTCAAGGACGCGCTGACGCCCACGTTTTGCCAGTGTCATGTACAGGGCTGGATCGTTGAGCAGTTGTTTAATGCGCTCGCTCAGTTCACGTGCATCCCCCTCTTTAAAGATCAGACCACCATCTCCGATGACATAAGGAATTTCACCACTCGATGAGCCAATGGGAGGAGTCTCGCACGACATGGCTTCACAGAGGACGCGCCCAAATTGTTCAATCCAATTTGGGCGAGAGAGCGATGGGAGTACAAAGGCGTCCAGTTGTTCCAGTTCATGAGGCACGTCGCTGGTGGGAACACCAGATTTAAAGATGATGCGATTGGCGACACCCAGCCGTTGCGCTTGTTCTTCAAGGGAATTTTTCATTGGACCGTGACCGACGAAGACCGCTCGACAATAATCGGGCAGGTAGGTAAGTGCCTCAACCATCAAGTTCAAGCCCTTCTCCTCTTTGAGGCGACCTATAAAGCCAAAGGTAAATGGATCGTCGGCGGCTCGTGGCTGTCGTGGAGCGCTTCTTTTATAAATATCGGTATCAAAGCCGAACTGAGGAATGATATGGATAGGACCTTTATAGCCCTTCCGCTGTAGTACTTCGGATGCATCCCGGTTGCCCGCGATAGCCGCTGTGGCATGTTTATAGTTATAGACCTCCATCTGGCGAAATGGTGGTGGATATTTACGGAAGAGATTTTGCCAGGTGAAGAAGAGTGCTCTGGCCTGATATTTGCGCACGAGCCGCATTGCCTGAAAGGTTGCGAAGTTATACGGCTCTTCATCAATATGCACAATATCTGGTTTCGTTTCTTGCATAATCGCATCAAGTTGTGGGTAGTGATGAAGATGGAAATTACCATTCATCGAGATTGGTGTCTCGATCATGCGGTAGCCACTGGTATAGAGGCGTTCGAGGACTTGCTGGCTCCCATCATCGCTCTGCCAGTAGGGTGGGGTAGCCAGAGTCAACTCTACATTTGGACACTTGGCAATCTCTTCCAATTTGCGTTGTGATGTCCCTGCGACGAGGGCTTTGGAAATCATTAATACACGCATGGTTATTTTTTATCTCTTCCTTTGAGCTAATGCCTCTGTATATACTGCGAGTGTCTGTTCCGCTGTTTTGCGCCAGCTAAACATGCTGGCACGTTGTAATGAGCGTGCGCTCAGATCTTGTTGCAAATCTTTATCGGTGAGAACTTTGTGTATGGCCTCAGCCATTGCATTGGTATTTTCAGGATCGACACTTAGTGCCGCATCTCCGACCACTTCTGGCAACGACGTCCTGTTTGAGCAGACAACGGGTGCGCCGCAGGCCATTGCTTCTAATGGTGTGAGGCCAAAACCTTCATAAAGTGAAGGGAAGACAAAAACGCTTGCACCACTATATATAGCTGCTTTGTCTTCTTCATCAATAAAATGATATATGATTTTGTCTGTTACGCCAAGACTTGCGGCCACAGGACGTGGATCGGGGAAGAGTGCCCCTGTTTGTTTCTCTGGATTGCCAGCAATAAGCAATTGCAGATTTGTATCACCAGACTGCTTATAGAGCTGAGCGAAGGCTCGCACCAGTTGTAGCACATTTTTGCGTTGATCCATGCCACCCAGATAGAAGATATAGCGTTCTCCTACACCATACCGTGCTCGTGCTGCGGCAATTTTTGCCGGGTCCGTCACGGGCTGATACTCATCGCCAGTTGCTTGATAGATTACCTGTATCTGCTCTGCTGGAATATGGAGAACATCAATAATATCTTGTTTCACATGTTCTGAGATCGCGATGATCTTTGTGGCATGATGAGAGGCATGGGCCACCAATTTCATATACGCTTTTACTTTCCCATTTGGTTGATACGCTGGCAATCGGAGGGGGATTACATCTTGAATGGTAACTATTGTTGGTGTACGTGGGATAAGTGGAGGGGCAAAATAAGGAACATGGAAAAGATCAACCTGTTCTTTATGCGCGGCGGCGGGTCCAGTCAACTGTTCCCAAACGATTTTTTCAATATTATCGTTTTTGGCTGCAAGCGTTGGTACGGGATAAGAGCGATATGGGGAGTTGCTGGTAGTACTCTTGTTGGGCTGTGGACCTAAAACGACATATTCATTCTCGGTATCAATTTCTCTCAGCGCCTTTAGAAGCTGGATGACATATGCTCCGCTCCCTACTGTAGGTGTCTGGAAGAACATACCATTTATACCAATCTTCATCGAATTAAACCTCAGATGGGCGCTCTGTTCGGCCCTGATAGAGCTGTTGATAGAGTGCGAGCGTTTTTTTCGCTGACCTCTCCCAGGTAAATTGTTGGATACGTTGGAGGCCTTTCTGCCGTAAATCTTCTCTGAGTTGTATATCATCGAGCAGGCGGAGCATGGCTTGCGCAATTTCCTCTGTCTGGTGTGGGTTGACCAACAACGCTGCATCACCGACGACTTCAGGGAGCGATGAAGTGTTAGAGGTAATAATCGGAGCGCCACAGGCCATCGCCTCGATAGGTGGAATGCCAAAGCCCTCAAAGAATGAAGGGAACACAAACATATCCGCCAGACTATAGAGTGTAACAAGCTCATGATCAGTAACGCGGCCCAGGAAGCGCACCTTTTTCTCCAGCTTGAGATCAGCGACAAGCTGTTTTGTCTCTTCGTAGAGCCAGCCATGCCCCCCGGCTATAGCGAGTATCGCAGGCCCATTTTTTCGTTTTTGTGCTTCATAAAAGGCTTTGATGAGTCCTGCATGATTTTTTCTTGGTTCCTGTGTGCCTACTGCGAGAACAAGAGGATGTTTCAAGTTAAATTTGTAGCGGGTTGCATCCAGTAAAATTGGATCAGTGATGCGGCGCATATATGGAGCGACGCCCAATGGAATCGTGACCAATTTTTCCGGTGGTGTTTGAAAGTGTTTGATTAGCGTCTGACTGACCTCGCTTGAGACGGTTACGACCATATCGGCAGCCTTCACTGCTTCTGGAACTACCTTTTGCAGGTAGGTGGCTAGTGAAGGAACAGCATATTCTGGATGTTCAAGGAAAGCCAGATCGTGAACGGTAACAACCTTGCGTACGCGAGAACTAAGCGGTGGTAAGACGAAATCAGGGCCGTGATAAATATCAATAGGTCCGGTAAAGAAAGTTGCGGAAAGGGGAAATCGCCAGCGATACCAGAGGATATTCATGTAGCGATCAGGGATAAATAAATTCCGGCCCCGTACATTCGGGGTAGCAGGAAAAGGATGCTCAGCAGTAGCGTGACCACTGCTGAGCAACGTATATCTATTTTCAGCATCCTGGGCGAGCATTGCGGCTACGAGATTTCGTACGTAGACACCAATACCTGCACCTTGTCGAATTGCTGCTGTATAATCAATTGCAATACGCATGGAATTACCTTTGCGTTGGTATGCCTTTTTAGCCTAGACGTAGCTGTAGTTGGTGACCGCCAAGAAGATGGAAGTGCAGGTGAAATACGGATTGTCCGGAGTCAGGGCCTACGTTGGTTACGAAGCGGTAGCCATTTTCCAGGCCAAGTTCATGGGCAATCTTTTTCGCCGCAGCAAAGATTTTTGCCAATGTCTCACTATCCTCAAGACGCAGATCCGCCATTGACGTGGCGATATGTTGTTTTGGGATAAAAAGGATATGATGGGGAGCCTGTGGGTTGATATCACGAAACGCGAATACATCATCATCCTGGTAAACGACAGTAGCTGGAATCTGGCCTGCTGCGATTTTACAGAAAAGACAATCTTCCATAAAAATACACCTTCTATTGTCAGATGAATTATCGCTCAGTACAACCAATATTGCCAGCTATTGTTCTGTCTGGCGGGACTTTTGTCTTATGCAAACAGATACACTGTGCTGCTATGCGCTGCCTCACGATATGTCATCTATGGGGTACAGTCCTCTACAAAAGAAGAGGGTATGATTTATTATATTCATACCCTCCATTTTACATAGTATACGCCCTCTCTATGAGAGGCACAAGAGAAAATTTACTCCATTTTGTCCACTTGTGGCGGTTACTATGCTATGTAATCCTGCTCTCCGGTCTATACCATTTGTGATCCCTGATTATGGAGTGTGGGATCATTATATTGTGGCAAATTAAGCTCAAGACGAATGGCCTTGATAGCTTGATAGACTGTTCCGGGTTTCAGGTCAAGCGAGTCCGCGATTATTTTATGGACACCAACTGGTGGTACAGGCAAAAAGGGCTTATATGCTGTCTTGATGCGCTCCAACTCTTCATTGCTTCCTTTGTAGGTTTGGAGTTCCCACCAGCTTGGGATTTGTTGTTGATCTCGGATCTCTTTGACGATTTTTTTGACTGCCTTTTTCGGGATGCTCAGCTCTTTCGCGATTTGTGTACGAATGCCGTCGAACTCTGCTGGTTGTGCGAGTATTGTGTAGCGTTCTTTGACCTGTTCAACCTGTTCTGGTGTAGGAACGAAAGGTGTGGGTGGTGGCGTTTTCTCTTTTTTGGTTTTTGATGGAGCTGGAGCGCGAGTTGTTTTGGTTTTGCTCTTAAACTTATTAAAAGGTTTATTGCCACCACCGTTTGGAGCTCCCTGACTATTTCTGCCCCAGGGTTTTTGTGACCCACGACTACGCTCACCATCCTGTGTTGACAGAGGGTGGCGATTGGGAGCATACGTTTGCCCGGTCCCATTATTTCCCCCTCCACGGTATGAGGGTGGTCTTCGTACGGTATTCGTTGCATTCTGGCGATTCTGCTCCGTGCCATAAGCCGGGGGGCTTGAGACACTGCGTTGACCAGGATGCGAATCGTGTTGCGCAGGCACCGATGGTGTTTTAAAGCGCGGTTGTGGCTGTGGTGTTTCTGGCTGTGCTACTTTTACATCTGACACATTATCGAGCCATGAAGCTGTACCATGTTGTGTCGATTTAGCTTTAGGAGCAACTGCCGGTTTCGCCACCGGTGTTGTAGCAGGTTTGTTGCTCACTGTCTTATCAGACACTGGCGGTGCGTTCTTGGCCGCCATCTTCTCTTTTCGTGTTTTTTGCGTGCAATCCGGGCAAGTAACATCTTTAGCATTTGCCGACTGGAACCACTTGCCGCATGTGATACAACGCATCTTAACTTTGCTCATGCGCGAACTCCCCCGTACTTTGAATTTCAAACGATTACGCTAAGCGTCGGAATGCACTTCCCATTTTAGTGCTTTTCTAGCATTTTTGTCTACCCCTGATAGTGAAAGGTATGACGTTTGGAGTATTGCGCAATTTTGCTTCATCGTGTGTATTGTTTACTATTTCAAGTATTTTTATTTTTAATGTTCTTCAGTAATAAAATGCTCAGAACAAGCAAAATTCAGATACGATTTTCCTGTGCGTTATATGTGAAAGAAGCGCTCGACATCGCGAACGTTTGTGGTTCTCCTTGCTGGTGGTAATGCATCTAGTACCTGTCTTCCGTACTGTTTGGTGTGTAGCCTTGTGTCAAGGATCGCCATTACGCCACGATCTGTGCGTGTGCGCAAGAGACGTCCCAGTCCTTGTTTTAAGCGCAGCACAGCCTGTGGCAAGACATATTCACCAAACCAGTTTTCACCGGCATCTTTCATGCGGGTAATGCGTGCTTCATGGATCGGATCATCAGGTGGATCAAAAGGCAACTTGTCAATAACGACCAGCGATAAGGCGTCTCCTGCGATATCAACACCTTCCCAGAAGCTCTTTAAACCGAAGAGGACGGCTCCCTCTTCTTCACGGAAACGACGCGTCAGTTCCATCCGTGATAGCTCACCCTGCTTTAATAACGGGTAATAAAAATCGTCGCGTTTGTTTTCTGATATGAGGGTGTATGCATGATCAAGCATGCGTTTACTTGAGAAGAGCAGGAATGCTCGCCCGCGTGAGAGCTTGACCAGACGATACATTTCACGTGCGATGGCTGTCATATAGTCATTAGAACCGGAGGCATACGTTGGCGCTGGTAGTTCACGTGGGATATAGAGCAGAGAGTTATTGGGATAGTCAAAGGTGAGTGGGAGGATGCTCTCAAGCACATCCTGTCGTTCGATTGGATCAAGACCAATGCGGCGGCGGAAATAGGCGAAGTTTGGCCCTTTCTCGCCAGGGATTACAGGATTGGGGCCGACTGTGGCAATTGTCGCGGATGTGCTGATCACATTGCATTTGTCGAAGAGGCGTTCTTTGAGCCAATCGGTGACGTCCAGAGGTGCTGCGGACGCATGATATTCGAGTGTGCGTGTGGAGATGGCTCGTTCTATATAATAGACGAAGGTATCCTGTTGATCAACCGAGAAGACGGTGCGGACCTCGTCTGCCAGTTTCTGTGTACGTTTGAGTAGTTTGTCATAGAGCTGTCCATCTCGCTCTGAAAGATCTTTGGGACGTTGCCTGCGCAGGGAACCGGTAAGATCTGTCAGGACTGTTGCCAGATGCAATCCCTCTTCAATTGGTGTGTCCATATTGACGCGACCTTTGGGACTACCATCAACAAGTTGTTGTAGCTGTGCCCAGAGTTTTTCTGCGGCGCGTACTGTCTCATCCTGTAAACTGAGCTGGCTATGATGTTTTAATAGACGTTGGGCCAGTAATGATCGTATGCGATTGGGTGTGATGGAAAGGGTAAATGAGCGGGTTGCTTCGTCTTCGAGGTGATGGGCCTCGTCCAGAATGATCATATCTCGTTCGGGTAGGAGAAATCCACCAATGGCGGCGTCCAGTAGTAACAGCGTATGATTCACCACGATAATCTGGGCGTGTTGTGCTCGTTCGCGCATTTCTCGCACGTAGCAATCCTCAAATAATGCACATTTTGACCATGCGCACTGATCGCTGTCCGCTGCGATATGCCCGCGAATGTCCGCAGGGATGGGAAAGTCGAGTGTCTCAAAATCACCATTAAAATGAATGCTCTCTTCATCATCACTGATGAACTCGTAGAGACGCTGAAAGTCGCGATTTTTCGTAAAGAATTGCATGCCCATACGTTCGTTTTCGACGCGATCCAGGCAGATATAGTTATTGATGCCCTTCACCAACGCGGCTTCAAATGGTTTGATATGCTGTTGCACGAATGGAATATCTTTATAAAAGAGTTGTTCCTGTAAAGCTTTATTGGCGGTACTGATGATGGCTACTTTGCCTGATCGGACGGCTGGTACCAGATATGCCAGTGATTTGCCTGTACCGGTAGCTGCTTCGATGATTGCCGGGGTATTTTGTGTGATGGCGTGTGAAACTACTGATGCCATTTCTATCTGCGCGGGACGTTCTTCATAGCCAGTTAATCTGCGTGAGAGCACGCCGCCCTGTTGCAGATCTTTATTCACTATCCGCTGCAAACGTGTGCCGCTGATGATTTCATCGAAGGCTGAAGGAGCACGCGAGACTTCAGTTGTTTCCGGGCCCGGTTCATCTTCTTCAATCTCATCAGCAGATGGCGCGATGGGTGTAGTGCTGATGTCTGTGAGATTTGTTATGGGCGTCTCTGAAGGACGTGAGTCAATTGTATGTGTTGGTGCCAGTACCTCTGCTGATGGTTCTTGCCTCTGAGATTGGGCATTGGTAGTGGCGAACGATATCGAAGTGGTTGACGCTATGTTGTTAACCTGTATGGGTTCATCAGTATTAATAGTATGTTCTGCACTGTTAGATGGTGCTATCTCAGATTTTTTGTTTGTGTTGCGTGTACTTTTCTTTGTTCCCGATTTGTCAGCACGAGCAGTGGTAACGCGTGTCGGTGGTGGCAGTGGGGAGGCTGTAGGAGCGCTACATGTTGTAGGTGCTACTATGCGCTCACTTAGTAGCGGTAATCCCATTAATGCATGCAGGTAAGCATTAGCGAATTCCTGAACATGAGCAAAGCGTTGTTCTGGATCAAAAGATAAGGCACGCAGTAGGATCTGTTCTATTGTTGGTGACACTGCCTTATTCAAAAGGCTGGGGGCTGTGATTGGCTCCTGTTGGGTACGTGCTGTTGTTGCAAAAGGTCGTTGACCACAGAGCCATTCGTACACGATAGCCGCCAGTGCATATTGATCACTGGCTGGTGTGGGGTGCCCTTGTAACTGTTCTGGAGCCATATAAGGTAGTGCCAGTTCATCATCATCCAGAGCAAACGCAAATCCTGTCAGGAGCACCGGATTCTTTTTGTCTGATGGGAGGAAAATGCCAGGATGCAGATTAGTATGCACTACATTGTGTGTATGAGCATAGTGAAGGGCATCAGCCAATGGTGATAGATATTCACGTACTTTTTCGGGACTCAAAAGTGTGCCCACGCCGATCTGCTCACGGAGAGATTCATCAGGCATGGTCGCGAAAATGAGATACCCATAATCACTCTCAATGCAATTGGCCTCTACTAATGGCACAATGTTGCGATGACTGAGTTTTTTTATTTGTTTTGCACGAGCGAGAAAGGCAGTTTTTTGTTCGGGGGTAGTGAAGGGGATAGAAAACTTTTTGATGATGCCATGTTTTTTGTTTTTACGGGAAATGCCTTTATACGTTGTACTTGTAGAACTCTCGCTCAGCAACTCGGTGAGGGCATAAGAACCGACATACTGAAGCTCTACCTCTGCCATGATAGCCCTTTCTAATCGTCTAGAACACGCGTTTTCTCTGTATGTGCAGTATAGCACAGCGCCTTGTTCAGAACAATCATGGAGATGGAGAGTATCTTCTCTACTTGACAGGAATATGGACCTAAGGTAATATTAGTGTATGGTGTACACTAAGTGATGTGTATATGATTATGAGTGTAAATGAAGATAGTATAGATAGTTTTGAGTATTGTATCTCTAATATACTATACACCGTGTTACATAGCATGTCGAGTTTTCGAAGGGCACCACATGGCTGATCTCGTTCATTTCTAGCTTTATATAGTGTATTGAAAGCGAATCGTCATGTCGAAAGACTTTTATTGCTTGCTTGCCCTCTCTAATAGCAGTGAGCAGGATATATACCCATCCTGTATCCAGATATGCAACCAGTATACTGAAATAAGAAAAGTATAAGTCAGGATACATATATTTAGCAAAAATTAGATGGATTTGTGATAGAGGATACTTTGTGTATCTTTTATGTTGAACGAGGACAAGAGAAGGTCATAAAACAATGGAAGAGTTAAGCGATGTGGCGCATGATACGTCAGCATCAGAGATAGAATCTGTGGATATAAACAGTTTGAAGAAGGATCAAAGTGCAGTGAGGCAAGAACATCATGATGATCATTATGATGCCAATCAACATGAGCAATTATCTGTCACAGTTGACGTACTCATGATGAGTTTGCGTCAGCGCGATCTTCAGATATTGTTGATCAAGCGTCGTTCATGGCCTCATGAAGGTATGTGGGCTATTCCTGGTGGTTTTATTAATATTGATGAGTCATTAGAAGATGCCGCGAAGCGTGAGTTGCAGGAAGAAACTGGCGTGCAGGATGTCTATCTGGAGCAACTTTACACCTTTGGTGATCCTGGTCGCGATCCTCGAACGCGTGTCATCACTGTCGTTTATTTTGCTCTTCTGGATTCCGAACGTTTGCAGGTGAAGGCTGCGAGTGAGACAACGGATGTCGATTGGTTTTCCGTGTACGAATTACCCCCACTGGCTTTTGACCATGAGCAGATCATCCTCTATGCTTTAAATCGCTTGCGTGGCAAGCTCGATTATACAACAATTGCTTTTAATTTGTTGCCTGAGCAATTTACGCTGCGTGAATTGCAGCGCGTGTATGAAATCATTCTGCATAAGAAATTAGATAAGCGCAACTTTCGCAAGAAAGTATTATCGACTGGTATTCTGGAAGATACAGGGGCGAAGAAGATGGAAGGAACACATCGTCCTGCCCGCCTGTATCGTTTTAATCCTGCTGCGGAGCATGAGTTGTAGCATCGGGTTGATCATCTACAAGGAGCGAATGAGATGGTTACGTCAAGTATTCCTGAAAATTTTTTAGCGAATGCTACGGTATTTTTGCGGGAACTGGTACAGTGGGAGCAACAATTGCCTGCTGAGTCCTGGCAATCGCTGGCGTCACAGGCTCAGCAGGGACAGGTAGCCCTGTTAAGTGTCGATATGATTAATGGGTTCTGCCATGAAGGGGCATTAGCAAGCCCCCGTATCGAGGCTGTTATTCCTGCTGTCGTGACTGCTTTCGAACGTGCCTATGCTATTGGGGTTCGTGATTTTCTTCTGGCTCAGGATAGCCATACTCCCCAGTCCGTAGAGTTCGCCGATTTTTCCCCACATTGTCAGGCAGGTACCAGCGAAGCCGAGAATATTCCTGAGCTTGCCAGTCTTCCTTTTGCTCACCTCTACAAGATTTTTCCGAAAAACTCTTTAAATGCATTTCATGGAACTGAGCTTCCAAAGTGGTTAGAAGAGCGTCGTGATGTACGGACAGTGGTTATTGTTGGTGATTGTACAGATCTCTGTGTTTATCACGCTGCTATGCATTTTAAATTGTATGCGAATGCTCATGATCTTCCGCTACGTGTGATTGTTCCAGCTAACGCTGTGCAGACTTTTGATACCCCTGTCGCAACCGCGAAAGAGCTTGGCATCTTGCCACATGATGGCGATGTGACGCATCTCTTCTTCCTCTATCATATGTGCCTCAATGGTATTGATGTGGTCAGTGAGATACAATAGGATATCAGCATCACTCTTTGAGAGAAGCACCATTTACCGCTAAATGGTGCTTTTTTGTGTCAGTTGGCAATGTAATTTATGCGTGATCAGGGAGGGAGTTGTGATGAATGCGTGCGGTACAGTAAGAGATCTGCGTGGGGGACCAGCCGATATAATCAATGTGTGTGCCGATGGGGGTTTTTATCAGTGCGCCCCCTTCTGTTGGCAGAGGGAGATTACTCTGCTGATCCCACAGAACAGGGAGATCCTCGGCGTGATGTAGCCGCTCGGGCGCGATATGGGCTGGATAGAGCCGTTGGATATTGACATCGAAGAGATAACGTGGAAAGTGGAGGTTCTCTCGACGCCATGCGATGTAGGAATGTTCTTCTGGTGGAGGTTCAGGTAGATCCTCATTCGTTGTTCTGGCATGCAGCAATGAAGCAAATTGATAGGATTCCTGTGGACTCAATGTAACACGTTCCAGTTGATGTTTGCGTGGATTCATAATTGCCAGTGTCTGTGCACTGGAATGTAAGAGGTGGCGCAACCAGCGTGGTGGTTGAACGAGGTACATGCCCCATTCCTGTGACACAATTGTCTCACCCTGTTGGCGATTGCGACTGTGCCAGACTTGAAAAATGATGGGCTGGGTTTTAAAATCACAGCGACATTCCTCCCATGAGGGATAACCACGGCGATAGATTTCTTGCTGGACATAATGTTTCAAGGTTACGAGCGTGCTTGTTGTGAACCCGATGGTAAAGCCACCAATGAGGAGTAGGGTGCGTATTCTTGTATTTTCTTCCACAAGCATGAACCTCCCTGGATCAAATTTCGTTCGATAAGGAAAAGAAATGATAAGGATGATGCCTACATGTTGAAAGTGATACAGATGCTTGCATTGAGTGAAACTGTACGAGAATTTCTGTGCTAAAAGACCCGTAGTAGTCGGTTTTAGAAGTAGGATAAAAGCATACATGTGCGCAACGTCTGCAATCAAGAAATTGATGTGGATAGGTTATTTTATTGGAGTTGATTCTGATAACTTAATGACGTTTTTGCTTTTTCTTTTTCCTCCACTCGTGTTTCCCCGACTATTACGAAGAGTCTAGCATGCCACGTCCGGGGATGTCAATAATATCAGAATGAATAGAATAGTTAATCATTTTTGTCTACCTTTTTCATTTGAAGAATAGAAAACGAAAAAATAAGTATAGAATGATAGATGAAATTTTATTTGATGCTTTATAGAGCTTTATGTTATTAATAAATACATGTCAATGAAATTTTATTGGGAATATTTCTTGTTGCATGAATGAATTATTTAATAAATAGAGAGTATCTATTGACAACGCACTTTTATATGGATATATTTATATAATAATACGCATTGTTAGACCCCTGATGAGTGAAAAGTATCTCTTGATATCAGTGTTGATATAACTTCATAGATGCATAGCTTATGTATTTATGAGATTCAAAGAAGAGAGGCCTAACATGAACCGGATGGATCGGCGCACATTTGTGAAAGTTGCCGGTGGTATGGTCGCTGGCAGCCTGTTATTTGGAGGATGTGGAGAAGCACCTGCATTTAATCGTGGTGTGAAGAAGACGCTCAATTTCTGGGCATTTTCTGATACCCGTACTGCCTGGCAGAAAAAAGCCTTTGAGTTGTACAAAAAGGCACGCAACCCCGATTTTGAGATCAACTGGTTAATTATGCCTTATAACCAGATGCATGATCAGATCCTTATCACTTCTCAGGCAGGCTCTGGTGGCCCCGATATCGCTGATATTGAAATTAGCCAGTTTGCACGTTTTATTAAAGGTGATGTTATCTTCGTTGATATGGCTCCGAAACTGCAAGCAATGAACCTCATGGATCAATTTTATCGTCCCTCAGCTACTGATCCGTGGAGCTGGCAAGGTCACGTATATGGTATCGGTAACGAATTAAATACGGTGCTTTTGAGCTATCAGTGGGATATCTGGGAGAAGGCGCGTGTAAAGACGCCGATTAATTCCTGGGATGATTTCGCTGAGGAGGCAAAACGTTTTCATAGTGATACGGGCAAATATCTCATTGATGTTCCGTTTGATGCCTGGGGTGATTGGTGGATATTAGCGCTGCAACAGCGTAGTGGTTTCTTCAATGCGCAGGGGCAGCCCGTTTTAAATGATCCTATTAATGTGCGAACGCTGGCATTTCAGAAGCAGGCACTCAAAGATGGGTGGGCTACTACGCGACCACCTTCGCAGTCTCAGGCATCATATATGGCCGCGCTTTCCAGTGGCAATGTTACCAGTCTTATTGGACCATCATGGCAATTTAGCGGTTTTGTGCAGCAAAACATCAGCCAGACAAAGGGGCAGTGGCACCTTCAACCTTTGCCAGCCTGGACGCCCGGTGGTTCACGTACTGCTACACAGGGCGGTACGGGGGTTTCTGTGATGAAGACCAGTAGCAGCGCTGAAGAAGCACTGGATTTTGTTCTTTATGAACATAGTACTCCTGAGGCTTTGCTCAATGATTTCACTCTTCGTCAGACCTGGCCTACATTCCGACCGGCTTTTGCTGATGCTCGTCTCAGTGAGCCTTTAGCCTTCTTTGATAATCAGCGTGTCGGCACGCTCATTCAAGAACTCTCTCCCGAAATCAATCAATGGTATAATTCTCCCTATTGGCCTGAAACAACCAGTGCTTGCATTGCCTATGGTATAACTCCTGCTATTCAAAATGCAGCGGTTTCAGCTCAACAGGCATTGGACAATGCGCAGAAACAAACTATGGATACGATTAATTTTGAAACTGCCTAGTCATAGTTAACACGAGGAGGTGTTTCACCATGGCTGTCACGCAAGCAAACGTACCTATGGGTCACTCTGCACGCCCGGCAAGTTCTGGCTGGTGGCGACGTAATCGACGCAAGATAGCTCCTTATCTATTCATTTCACCTTTCTTTGTCCTCTTTGTTGTTTTTAGCGTCTATCCTATCCTCTATTCTTTCTGGCTCAGCTTTTTTAAAGGGTTTGGCTTTGATAAGAAGACGTTCTTTGGTCTGGGAAACTATATCCATATGTTTCAGGACCCGAGCTATATTATTGCTGTGCTAAATACGACGAAGTTTGCGCTCGGTAGCGTTTTTATTCTCTCTCCACTGGCTTTGCTGGTGGCGCTGGCGATTAATTCCCGCTTTGTGCGTTGGAAAGGGTTGTTTAAGACAGGTTTGTTTTTTCCTGCCATTACATCGTCGGTCATTATTGCCGTGATTTTTGCGCGTGTATTGGATACAAATTATGGTTTGTTGAATACGCTACTGGGCTGGTTCTCTATCGCACCGATTGGCTGGCTGACAAATACGAATGTTGTGATGCTGGCTTTTATCATTCTGGCAATCTGGACCTATCTGGGCATCAATACGCTTTTCTGGTTGGCTGGACTCAATGGCATCAACAAGGAGTTTTACGAGGCTGCTGCGATTGATGGGGCAAGTAGCTGGCAGTCATTCTGGCGCATTACTTTACCTTTGCTACGTCCCGTAACGCTGTTTGTGATCATTCAGGCGATCATAGGTTCGTATAATTTGTTCGCGGAGCCATTGTTGTTAACCAATGGTGGGCCTTCTAATGCTTCTCTGACCATAACATTATATGTGTACAATCAGGGATTCCGTAACTTCAACGTTGGCTATGCGAGTGCGATGGCGTATTCGATGACTTTCCTTTTGTTGATCCTGTCTCTACTCAATATCAAGTTGTTTGGTGGCTATAGTACGGGTGATTAGCCCAGAGTGACGAACTGATTTTTCCTCGTTGTGGGTTTGCGTACATGCTTATACATGATGGAACGAGGATGAGAGAGAGAACGACATTCAGGAAAAGAGAGGGTGAAATTCATGTCCAATATAAATCTTGCAGAACCTGAGGATCGGCTTGTTGCGGCGCGACGGCGACAGATGTTCGATTTTTATAAAACCCGCTTTATGGCGAAATCTATTATTGTGAATATTGTATTGTTTGTGCTGATTGCGATTACGGTGATTCCTTTTATCTATATGATATCCGGTGCCTTCAAGCATAATTCGGAGATTTTCGCTTCTCCTATCACCCTGTTTCCTGTCCATCCAACGCTGGAAAATATGCAGGCTTTGTTGACGCAGTTTCCATTCGCACGCTGGGCTTTTAATACGG
>Ga0310811_10003946_pt1 | contig 18686 bp, 28 predicted proteins | sample YCmetagenome_FD_207642 | JGI IMG/M metagenome (GOLD analysis project Ga0310811, IMG submission 207642) | Soil microbial communities from experimental microcosm in Duke University, North Carolina, United States - YC | ecosystem: Engineered > Artificial ecosystem > Soil microcosm > Unclassified ...
GAGAAGAACTGTTTGAGTCTTCCTTCGCCATGTACGACGGATCCTTAATGATCAGGGACATCATACGAACTCGCTTGCAGGATCCGGAGTTTGCATTCTTGTCGGCTTGTCACACTACTGTGGGCGATAAGAAGAATCCAGATGAGGCGATTCATCTCGCTGCGGCCATGCAGTTTTCCGGATTTCGCAGCGTGATAGGTTCCATGTGGTCTGTAGACGACGATGTCTTAGGCCAGATCGTCTCTCTTTTTTACGAAAACCTAGTTGACGATTCGGGGAGATTGGACTGCAAGCGTGCTGCAGGAGCATTGCACAAGGCTGTGAAGACGTTGCGCAAGCAGATTCCCTTTGAACAGCAGATCGTATTCATCCACATAGGCATTTAATTTGTTTGAGACTTATTAATATTAATCATATCCCACATTTTCTTTCATATTTGCAGTGACCGACATACCTTGTCGGCATTAAAATTTTCTAATGCGCAGGATTTTTCTTGTGTGTATCATAAACCCTGTAGTTAAATTCTGCAAAGCGGCCAAGTTGTGCTAGTGTTTAATGAAAAAAAAAACTGAACTCCTGAGGCCTGGCTGTATGGTACCTCCTCGTCTGAGTGGTTCGGTCCCCTAACTCAGGTGCTAGTCATGCACCCTGCGGACTCTTGCGGAGCAACGTGTTGGGTGGGCACTGCAGTGGACGGTAGCAATATCAGGACTCATGCTTGCTCGAATAGTATTATTCTTCTCGTAGTCCGAGTCATTATAACATCGGATCAGCTTGTTCACTCGGAGTATAGAGATCTTGATTGTTCCCACATTGACTTCAATCGACAACTCTCGTGCACCGCCAGTCTTAGCGGTTTGGACAGTGTTCATCTTAATATGGTACTTGTGAAATTGTTGAACTTCAGGCTACGGGGATTGACAGATGACGCGCGTAGGCACCTCCAGGAAGGACAAGGACAAGACTCGCTCTAGATCGAAGCATAGTACGGCGCACGTTAATTACATATACTCTTCAAATAATCCCGCAGACCGTCCTGCGAAAATACGACATTCTTCATCGCCCCCGCATACATGTTCCATACCACATTTCGGAACTTGAGGTAATCATCAATGATCGCCTCCTCTATATGCGTGACCAGCACAGACACCGTCCGATCATCCTCGAGGTACAGCCGCAGCTTCGTCACGAATGACCGCAGATCCCTTTCGCAAGCCTCAACAAAGACTTGATGAAGATTCTCTGCGATCGCTTGCTTTGCCCACTCTTGCTCCGTGAGAAGTGGAGCCTGTGGCCCTGACGAGAAGGCTACGCGGGAGTCGTTGAATGCTCGTACGCGGTCCACCCACTCTCGCAGAGGCTCACAGGGCAATCTTGCACAGAACGAGATGACTTCCTGACAGGCACGTTTCAGATCTTGATCTATATCCTATATCAGGAGTCGGTGTCAGCAACAATGGAAAATCGGTCAAAGAAAAACATCGTTTACATGTCGAGAATCAGAAAGGGTATCATGTCCTCGAGGCATTCCCAATGAAGCGAAAAGAGCATCTGGTAGTAATGCAGTCGTGCGATTCAGAACTGATGCCAAGGTATCTGTAATCGAGAAAGTCAACAGGGTGATCTAGTGTCATGTACAGATACCTACCCGTCATACCACCTATATCAGACCTCGGCTCTGTATCCTTCGGGGTATAATCCAAATTATTTGCAACCTCCTTCAAAATCAGGAGATGGCGAACGAGAAATAGCTGGCCATCTAGCACACCAGTAGAACTTCTCTGTTCGACCAAATTGGACGATGTGACTAGCGATTGACGACAAAGGCTCACGGCCTCATGCGCAATATCTTCAAAAATAGCGGGCTGCATGAACTCAGCATCCAGTCAAGACATACAAAAGAAGTGACTACCTTGACGAAGTCATGCAGTTGAGATAATACCCATACCGTCTTTTGCAAAGTTGGAAACCACGTTTCTTTCTTGTCTAAGGAGGGTAGCTGGAAAAGCTGGCTCACGCTATCCTTCTCCTTGATTTCGTATTGAGAAATAGGCTTCCGCGCGGCTGACGGCGCTTATAAGCCAGTGCATAGGGTAGGCAGAATCATGCGCTTACCAGCGAGCTTATCAGGATACGCCAGGTCTTCTGGTTTTGGTATGTAATATCGAATATCGGCCTGAATAACCGACTGCGCTTTGAAGAACAACCGGGTTTGTGCATCCTGGAGGACCATCTGCAGAAGGTGACTGATATGGAGTTGCCCTAGACCTTTGGGCTTTGGCTGATCGAAATCAACAACTAGGTTGCCTTCATTAGGTGGCTCCTCTGGGAACTCTGCCACATCGAGAACCATCAGAGCTTGAAGCACTGTGCATACTTCGCAGAGAGTTGTGAGTCGAGTTTCATGCAATATCCGGGGGCGCAAATCGTCGTAGAGGTAGTCGCATAAGTTCTCAAGATAAGTGCTTGATGTCATTGATGAGTGTAAACAGAGACAACAAAGATGGTACTCACTAAAGCTGGTCCTCGCCAGAGTTGAAAAACTCTCGGTAGAGATTGAACTCGTCTGTGCAGAGGTGTTTCAGATAACTGCAACCGGCATTCGTCTGTTCTCGAATGAGTAAATTACCGAGTACAACTGCGTGCAACTCACTAATTCAACTAGTTCAGTGTGCGCTGGATCGAGTCCACGAATTTCCTCCATCAAGCGTCCCACCAGTAGACCTTTACGTGCTGCGAAATAGGCAGAATGACATTCTGAAAGCAGTGCCGACAGGTCCTCCGGATGAGCTTCGGCACGGCGCTCTAACTCACTAAGCAAAGGAGAAAGCTGAGAAGTAACACTGCGGAATCTGGTGTAAAGCAGGTGCATCTGTGCTGTCGATGATACATCCTAAAATTCGCTGTGTCAAGAGACTGAGTATAAGCAATGAATAGGTTTACCTTCTCTGACAGTCTTCTGGAAACGTCGGTAGTCAATGCCCTTAACGAACCAACGAAAAACATTCTGATGAGTGTCATGGCCCTCGTCATGCACTGCTGAAAGCGGAGCAGGTATATCTCTGCTTCCTTGTAATATCGCTGGAAGTATTTAGTTAGCATAGCATCTTGGCAACTAACATAAAGACTCACATGAGCCTTGAGATAATCTATACAAATATCCACACGCTCTACCATGTACAAAAAGTCGGTTTGAAGGACAAGGGACTCTCCGGGATGATTGAGCATGCGCGTTGCGTGTTCTAGTTCTTGGAAGTACTCAAGTCTAGTTCCGATTTCTTCAGTGAGTTCAAGAAGCCTGTCCTAGTGTGAAAGAATCAGCGATAGGGATATTCTAGCACCTAGTTGCTTACTCTTTCCTCCAGTAACCGCTCGCACGCATCCTTCAGATTCTTTCCGCCCTCCTCCACGCTTCGCCATCCTTCGAGAAGTCCACTAACCTCCCTATCAACCTCGTCTATACGCTCAATAAGGGTATCTGCTGTGTTCAGGTGTTCGGATACCACCGCGACATGAGCGCGGAAGTGCGCTTCCTGGCTATGTGCTACGGACCTATCTATCTGTGCAACCCAGTCATAGAATTGTTGTGGCGTTTGTACGGGCTGCTTCGGGTGTAGCGCATGACTGGCGAACTGGCGAGTAAATGTTGGCACTGGTGTTGAGGGACGCGACACCGATCCAACCTTCCCTCGTAGATTTGGTGTAGAAGGACGCGAGGACTCGTCTTCATCGACGCTAAACTGATGTCTATTCAGCAATAAGTGGCGCAACACATCATTCTGATTGTACTTTGAGCGGGAGAGGTGTTTTCTCGCTGGCAGCTTTGACCGCTGCAACGCTCTTGAGCGCCAGGTCACTGAGAGGTGCTTTGGCTTCCCATTCTTCGATGGTGAACTGTGGCTTGGGTCGTGGTGTTGATGCAGCAGGAATGCCTGCGCGGCGGTGGGGTGCAGGCGCCTTTGACATAACGCTGGTTCTCACCAGAACATGACGTCGAGCTCAGCTGTTGTAAAGAAGTATAAGCACGGAATGACTAGTAGTACTTCCTATTCAGTATGGAAAGCCAGACGCCGCTCCGTTACACAATGTGACATGCACCAAATGAAGCAATCACGCCGACCGAGTACATTTCCGAGTCGCTGCATCAATCTATTTTTCCCTTCGTTCAATCTCTCCACTTCGTCCGTGTTCTTCACTTCCTTCACAAATGCTTCCAGCCCAAACCCAGACCATTTGCGGTACTCATTGCAGGCATGGTTTTCAAAATTACTGACGGACGCCTCGATACTTCCCTCGCCAAAAATTTCATTTCCATTGTTGACTGACCTATCATATATTAAGTCAATGGAGAGGTGTCGAGTAGTCAAACGAATCAAAAAGACATACGGGTGAGTCAGGATTTGAGGACTTGTTAGCAGTTCTGTACTTCCTGAATACATTGTGTCAATCCAGCTGAGCATTGAATGTATCAATGACTGAGACGTACCCTGATGGTCGGATATGAAGGTTAGCTTGCTAGTCTTGATGTTTGATGTATTGGATGTGCCGCGTGAAAAGCGAGGGTGGCCGTCGTGACGACAGTCGATGCAATGGGCAATGTTGAATCATGCCAAGCCTCGCTGGCTGGCTGGCTGACTGGCTGACTGCATGCTAGAACTTCTTCCCTGCGCCAAGGTGTCCCAGTTGACCTGCGAAACAGGACTACCATACTAGCTGTTGGCTGATCTTGGCACAGCACAATCCGCGCGACGGTGTAGTCTTTCAGTTGACACGTTTGAAATACTCGGTAAAATTCGCGCAAACCTTCGACACAACAGCACCGTAAATGCTGCAGAGGCTGGGAAGTCCACCCGCCATCGACGTGCTCACATGTACACTCGTGAAAAGGTTCGCATTGCTGTCGAGACTGCACAGGACCTTGAGTATCCCTCACGTGGGCACCTCCGAGCCGCTTTCGACCAAGCCTCGCGATGCAGATGACCTTCTTGCTAGTCCAGGGAGTATCTCGCCCCGGCTGTGCACCTCAGTTCATGTGTCCCATCTAGCACATTTGCTAACATCAACAACTGTTCGCTGTGATGGGTAAATAAGATTCCTATGGCTACAATAATCAAAAGTGAATATTATCAACAAGCTTCTGGATATGTACTAAAATCAGTCCCAGGGAGATGGTTCGTCAGTTATAAAGGATACTGATGTTGGACTAGCGAAGCCTAAACCAAGGGGAGGAGAATTATCAATAAGGTTGGGGCTCGATTTCCCAACGGATTGCGTTTTCCGGTGTGACGCTACAAATGGAGGTTTCGGTGCTGGTTCAAGAGTGAAATCTGTAAGATGCTCCGAAATGTCTGGAGTAAACGATGCGGCACTTGGCGGAAGTGCCAAGGGTACAGTAACATCATCATCAACCGGACGTGAGGGTGAGGGAGATGTTGGCGGGGACTTTATTGCGTCTCGCGAAGAACTTCGAGAATGTGAAGATGGCAATTGTGGAGTTTTAACGGATACCCCTCCCGCAGAAAGTTGCACACCTCGAAGTTGACCATTCTCGACTTCAATCAGCCGCAGTGCTTCCTTAAGTGCATCCTTTTCTGAGCGCACTTCTTGTAGTTCTTCCTCTGTCTCGACACGTTTGATGCGCTCGGTCGCGACCATCTTATTTGCCTAGAATATATATAAGTTTGTCGAATAACTTGTGGCGAGTAGAGACTATACCTCCTCAAAGAGTGCTTGCGATAAGGACTCTAGCTCAGCTTCGATAGCGGCCTTCTCTGCAGTTGCTAATGTATGCGCAAGACGTTCCCGTTCAAGTTGCTCTCGAAGCTCCAGAAGTTCTTTCTCTCTCGTGCTTGCGACAAGAGTCGGCAAGGAAGGTGACGTTAAATGAGAAGGGTGTTTTTGAATAGGATGAACAACAGGCGACTTTGATCCTGTACCAAGATGCAGATGAGGAATGAATTATACGAGGGCAGATAACATACCACTAGTAAACCTGAATCTGAAGAAACGACCCTCCTGGTTATTCTGGGAAGTTGCAGATGAAGTCGCCGGAGAAGAGGTAGTTGGAGATGGCTCTATACCATTGACAACAACTGATGGGGCATTTGCGGGGTGGGATGGTGCGCCCGACTCATTCAAAGGGCCATAATCGAGACTCCTTCGATGTTCTTCCTCTGAAACACGTTGCATGTTCTGCGCTTCTCGTGCACTCCAGCGCCGCCACCCAACATCTTTCGCACTGCAGGGAGTTTCACGTTTGAGAGCTTCCTCGAGCATTTCATTGTTGGACATCATCAGTTGTAAATTAGATTTTGCAACGCTCAGTGATGTCTCTAGTTCCGCTTGAGTCTTGTACGCGGTCTTGAGCAAGGACGACTAGCGAATCATCATCGATTTATTACTGCTACAGTGAAGCAGACCTATCCACGCACTAGCTCTTCCACTCTCTTGATTACACGATCAAGAGCATATCTGAGATCTTCTTCCTGGCCATGAGAATGAACACGCCAGGCATCACGGAGCTCATCGTCTATGCTTGCGAATATAGAAGATGTAGACGAGGGATGAAGTTCTTGAGCTGATGAATGACGCGATTGAATGGTTGGCGATCCAAACGTCATATTTAATAACACGAAGGAGAGCAGCAATGACTCGAAAATAAGCAGAGTTCAACTTGAACAACAACAGAGCACACGTTCTTATTAGGTAAGCTGTGTCTGTATTCTGCATCGCTACCACCACCGGAGTCAGGCTACCCGGTCTGGGAGACTTGGCAAGGTTGATTTCGCCGCAGTATTGACTGCTCCGTCGTCAAATGCACAGCAAGAAAATGCGGTGTGCCAATCTGCAGGGCAGGGCTGAACGTTCAACGCTCAGCCCTGGCCGTCCGACCTGACGGTTGTGTCACTTTTCGTGAAACACACTGATAACTAGTACTGTAAAGAGGGTCTCATGCTGAGTCTAAGATGGAAGATTTTTACCGGCATCGTTGGCACTCAATAGTGCTCTCTCACAAAGATCTGACAGTAAACACGTTACAGGCTGTTCTTTCCATGTCGATTCATTAATATCCGACACTGTGAGTCTATATGGAGTCTCAGTCTCTTCAGGGCAATCATTTCTCGCTCCAGATCCCCTCTGGAATTATATTTCACGCATTGCTCGATAACGATCAACATACTGTCAAGTCATTACTGTGATAATCAATTGCCTGTATACATAGCAATCGCGCGCTACAACTTATTTTCGATTCTCTATGCTGCTGTTTTCGAACATACGTTCAATGAGAAGTTCACGTTCTCAGTTACACAGGTTTTCATATAGAGCACTGGGATCAATGCCCAGATCCCAGAATCCTCCTGGTCTTTCGTTCACATTCCGGCGTACGGTAGTCCTTCTCACACCCACGAAAATTATGCATCAGGGGCGCACTGCAGCTGTGAATGGGAATATCACGTCCTCCGGATTTGATAGCCATCCGGGATAATGGTGTTCGCTCCACGCTTCCGTGACTACCGGTCAGTCTCGCACTGCTATCTCATTGCCTGACACGCGATATCATGCGATTGCTGTATGGAACTAGCAATCTCATTCGCACAATACTCGATCGAGTATCGGCGGCCCTCTACCATCTCATAAGTTTAATAGCGTGCTGCTTTGCCTGTGTCTCCATCGTTTTCTTCTTGTCCTACTTCTCTTGTGCTTCTCATTCTAACCGTCCTCGACTCTCCTTCTAATGTCTCGCGGCGCACCCAAGCCCCCACCACCACACAAACTTACTTTTGCCACCAATAGCGTGCGTAACACCACGTTCGCCGAGGACAACAACAAGTTCTACTATGAGATCGTCACTCGATTTTGGCACCCTCATCTCACCAAAATCAATAAATACGACTACGAGGCTCGTGTGGTCAACTGTGTTGCAGAGATTGAGGATCAACCTCAGAAGGATGTGAAAGTCCGCTTCAACACTCCTGATGCAGAGGGAGAGTGGATGAGAGCTTGTGACTTTATCAGGAATGACGGTACAGCAGCGTAAGTTTTGATATGCCAGTGGTCAGCAATCTTTAATGATCGATGGCAGTGGAGGTACCTTTGCCCACGAAGACGGTACCGAGTACCGCTGGAAAACACCCAAACGCTATTTACAAGTGAGCTATTCTTCCGACTCGTGTTTTCTTTATCTAACTAGCCAAGCTGCAGCTCATTAAGTCAGATGACGATGAAGAGGTCCCCGTCGCTGAATATCACCCGTATAAGCGACACTTCGGCGTCTGGCGCATGTCGCAAAGGGCTTTCCTCGAAGTTAAGCCTGAAGCGTCTGCTGCTTTGGACAGGATTGTCGGTAATTCATTTTCTCATGCATTGATGCATCAGACATCGCTGACTATAGTACCTTTGCTAGTGAGCTATCTTCTGCTGGAAAGACGCAGGCGTCAGGCAAAGATTAAAGTCAAGTTGGAGACGAAGTAATCCACACCGACATCTCTTTCTCCTCTGTCGCGTAACAGTCCCCGCGTCCCCCTGTGTCGTGCGATTTCTTCCTAGTAGAGTCAAGGAGATTGCCAGCGTCCGGCATCTCATGATGGGACATCCACACAAGAAAACGTCGACGCTTCTGCATTCTTTTATCTGATGAACCTTACTCATTCTAAGGATTTCTTCGTTACAATAACTTTTCACTTACGTGCTTTTTAATCAACATGGATTCATAGTCATAGATTTCTTACTGGTTCAAAGATGTAACATTTGTACATCTGTACAGTGTTTTGCATTCTCTCTGATTGGCGGCTCGAGGGTATCACTGAAATACGGCGCTAAAACTAGCCAAATTTAGAGGAAAGTATGCGAATTCGAATCGTGGTCATGCATGATGGCGTTATACCTGCTGATCATGGCATCAATTCATGCTGACGGAGCTTCCTAAGAGGACCTTCGGCTCTCTTCCGTTTGACTAGTTGCTAACGACTTGCAATGGCAGCCAACTTCTCTAGTGTCCCAGTCCTCGACTTTTCTCTCGTATCCGATAATGCTACGAAACCAGAGTTCATCCTGCAGCTCCGACATGCGTTGATAAATGTCGGATTCCTGTATCTCAACAACCACACTGTCTCACAGAGAGTTACAAATGATTTAATTGACTATATCCCCCGACTCTTTGACCTTCCCCAGGAGGCTAAGAACCAGATCTTTATGGCAAATTCACCTCATTTCCTTGGATACTCCAGGCTAGGTGCGGAATTTACCAAAGGCAAGACAGATTATAGAGAGCAATTCGACTTCGCAACACCTCATGAGACGCAGTGGAAACCCGGCGCCCCTGAACATCTACGCTTGTGGGGACCTTCCCAGGTGAGGGTTCACAAATGTGTTCAATCATCATTTCAAGCTGCGTGAACTGAACTGTATTCACCCAGTGGCCAGACGAGGATCTTATCCCGGGGTTTAAGACCACCATGGAGACATATCTCCAGCAGGTTCAGGCTCTGAGCTACCAATTCATCAGCCTACTCGCGGAGGCTTTTGGTCTTCCTTCCGATGCATTAAACAAGTTTTACGATACTGATGAATTGATGCAGCACCGCGGAAAGGTAAATATCAAACGAGAGTCAACATGTATTCCACGGAGATCGCGATTCACCTATTTTCAGGTCGTCAAATATCCCGCTAATGATGGTTCTCTAACTGATCAAGGCGTTGGCCCTCACTATGACGCTGGCTTCCTGACCTTCCTTCTTATCGCGTCACCTCATCGCGGTCTGCAGGTACAAAACCTTTCTGGGCAATGGATCGACGTTCCTCCTATCCCGGGAACGTTCGTTGTGAATATCGGAAAGGGTAGGCTGGAAATTGCCACGACGCATTTAATTTCAACCTGACTTCTTTCTTTCCGACGATCTAGCACTCGAGTTTGTGACCCGCGGATTGGCGAGAGCCACATCGCACCGCGTCTTATCTCCCCCTGTGGGTTCGACTCCCCGCTATTCTGTGCCGTTTTTCCAGAATATCAGTCTGAACGCTCGCCTTGCTGATGAAGTCTTAGACTGTGAGTGCCTTCGATAAAATACCGTGACATACCTTGATGACCATTTTACAGTCCCACCTGAGATCCTTCAGCTTAAACAGCTTCGAGGAGATCCTGTTCAGACTGACTGTATGTTTTTCGTCGTTTGCTCTTGTATTTTTTAAGCATTATTGATGCATGCTCTACAGCTGTCAATTTTACAGAGTTTGACTGCGAGCCATCTGGAAAAGTGAACCTCATCGGGCGGGTAAAGTAAGTTCTTCGATTGGTTATCTATGGCAGCAATGATTGAACACCTCTCTTCTCCGTTAGGAGCCACCCTGACGTTGCGCAACGTCACTACCCGGGCCTTTTCGCACAATACTTCCCCAACGGCCTTCCAAAGCAAGTCAGCGCATATTAAGCTTGAGAAGAGCATATCTGTACATTAGATATTACTCCCACTGTACCAAATCAAGGAAACTTCAATTTGCAACAGGTGGATGTCCGTTAGGCGATTACACCCCTGAATTTATGGGGAAAGAAGATATCCTACAACCCCTCGATTTCCTCCCGAGGACATTGAGAATTTTCGGGCAAGCGAGAGATAAGAGTCCAACGTGCGAATGTACATTGACCGGACTATCAAACAAGATAACATTGCACGGAAATTAGATGCGAGTGGAGGGGTGGAACCGGTGCGAAGGAGGTGAGCAAGATATACAGATGGACCGGGAAGAAGCGACAATATCAGTTGTAAACATGCAATGGAATTTGGAATAGTTGATGTATGAGTGTCAAGACGAAAGAAACAAGGCTTAACAAGTTGTTCTAAAAACCTCTAAGCCTGCCTCCTACGCCCAACGGGATTGAGATGCAATAGCATTGCGTAGAGATGAATGAAATAGAAATGAAGCATATAATACACTAACGTGAAGCCTCCAGCATGACGCAGCGTCAGGACGTTGGCCATTTGAGCGGGTCTGGTCATAATGGTTTGTGTTGTTGGTGGTGTGACGTCCCGTGCAATTGGATCCTCATGCAGGAGTACCACAGTCGTCTCTAAGATGGAAATATCAGGATCAGGTGCATCCACAGCAACGGGGTCATCTGCAGAGAGTCAACTGGAATCGGCGACTTGGATCCAAACCGCTTCAGGTGGAGTGGAGGGAGGTGGAACGTTTTCCTCGTCGCTGTCGTCATCGGTGGAGGGCTCACCCTTGTTATCGTCGATGGAAAGATCTGGAATGGGTACAACTCCCTCCTTCTTGTCAGTTTCGGTCTTGTCTTTGGCTTCCTGTTCCTGAAGCTGCTGTCTGAGTTTGGCAAGCTCAAGTTCTTTCTTCTCAAGCTCAGCCTTCTCCTTCTCCTTTTCCAGGAGTTCCTTGCGCCGCTTCTCACGCTAAATGGAGTACGTCAGTTCAGTTGGATAAACGAGAGAATGGGCGACGCTCAGCGACGTCGACAGAATACTCACGTCGAGTTTTTCCTTGAGTTCACGGGCTTCCTTTTCCTTTCTCAAGCGTTCCCTGAGCTCCCTTTCGCTGATCACCCAAGCAGCAGCTCCATTGGCAGCGGATTCAGGTTGCGACTTATTCTTGAGCAGATCTAAAGTCGTGCAAAAATGTGTCAGCACATGATTTTACCTCACTCACCACCCCGCCCACAGTAGACCAAGTAAAGCACGACGGAAAGGAACATCAAAGCACAAGGGGCGCCATAAAATTGGAAGAAACTCACAGCCTTGCAGCGCCGCAACGCTGAACTCGTCATCTGGAATTGAATCCGCAAAAATCTTCGCAAGCTGAGCGAGTCTGGCACCATCCAAAGGCTTGGCAGAATGCTGGCATGCAGTGAGATGCTCCTCAACCGGAGGTGGCAAGTACGCTTGGTTTTTGGAACCAAAGCCGTCTTTCGGAGGCTTGGAGGGCGAAGAATCTTTAGAAGACGCCAGAGATGACGTCGACGACGAAAACGAAGGGGAAAGCGACCACAACGTTGAAGACTGCGAAGAAGGCGATGGAGAGGCCGACTGGGGTGTAGGTGTCGTGGGTAGATCGATTCCCTCTATGTCCCCCTCTATGACTTCATTGTCTTGATCCGTGGATGGGAAGAAGTTGCGGAACAAAGCCTCCGCTTGCCACTTCGAAGAGTTCTTGAACTCAATCCAAACGTCCATACGGCCCGGACGTGAGAGTGCAGGGTCTAGACGCTCCAAATGATTGGTGGTTCTATAAGTGCACATCAGTGTGCGTTAAACCGAAGAAGAATTTCAAGCTTACGCGAAAAGGATGCGACCTTCAGCAGCAGCTACACCATCCAATGCGTTCAGCAGACCGCTCAAACTCAATGTATTTACATCAGAGATGTGGTCCTTGTGACGTCTGTGCCTCGAGCTGCTACTTGTCACCGGCTGTTCCGGAGCGCCCTCTTCTGAGCTATTGCTCGACGAATCTGGAGTGCCATTCGAACTCTTATCACGTGTGACGCTCCGCGTAAATGCCGCATCGAGATCCTCGAGAAGCACGATGCAGCGAGCTGGGACACGACCCATGAGGGTGGTCAATGTACTATCGCTGATCCACGAAGAAGACAGTGACACAACGTAAATGTCAAGCATGAGTTCACCCGCAATGGCATGGATAAGGGAACTCTTTCCAGAGCCAGGTACACCGTGGAGCAAGTAGCCGCGGCGGAATGGAATGCCGCGATCCGCATACCACTGTAGAACTATGAGTAATGAACGTGGCTTTGATAAAATACCGAAATTACCTTCTCGGACTTCAAAAAGTCACGCGTGTCGTTGAGAAGCATTTCCTTTACCCCAGGGTTCAGAACAATGGACGACATAGGGCGCTTATGCCGAGAGTCGGTCCAGCGCCAGCTACCGTGCGAGTCTGCAAAGTAGATCTGGATCCTGTGAATTGCCTCGGCCTCGTACTCTTTCTTGGCTTGCAAGACAAGCTGCTTGAGGATAGTGTTATTCCGCGCAACGACGCTGTGATGCCAGCATACATCAGCCACGAGGCCAAAAATGAGTCAGAATGGGGAATTTGAATATCACCTTATTGACAAGACTTCGCAACCGCTACCGTCTTGCTTTTTACTGCGACGGACCCTGAGCCAATGACCCTTGTAATAGATAGTGTGTGTGGTGTCGAATGTCGGTTGGAATACGACACGTGTCTTGACTTTGCCAGGAGGTGAATCTTCATCACCCTCTTCCTCTTCATCGTCACCAAATGAATTGTCTGCTTGGCGAGATCCTGAGAAGCCAGGGGTTGTGGTGCGAGTAGTAGTTTCGAACTCCCTAGAGCGCTGCCACTCAGGGCGGCGTGAGAGCCACAGCATGAGCCAATCATAAGGATAGTCCTCTTCCGAGAAATGCGCAGTGAGGAAGAATGCTGTGTGAGGTAGCAGCGTGTCAGAAAAAGGCTTCAAATTACGGGCGACTCCTTACAGTTGAGGAAATGAGACCTTTGAGGTACGCTGTCGTCAGCAAGGAGGTGGATGAGAATGATTCAGGACATACCAAGCTGAGCTGGAGGCTCTTCTGGCTGTCTCAACTGTTCCTCCCAGGACAACGAGTTTCATGCCGTCAATGACTGAGGAACCTCCTGCGCCTCCGACGAGGGGTTGAACGAGCGACTTGAGAGCGTCCATGGTAATAGTAATGTCTCAAGGTGAGCGGACAAGCCAACGTTGCGGGGAAGGACACTTTGAGTGTAAATAGTGGGAATGTAGGTAACAAGATGGGTGTGTGAGGATAAGAGGAGGATGGTATCTAATAAACGCTGTAAGGTGATATATAAGCTGGTGCTGTCTGGTGCAATAGGCTATAAGAAGCAAACGAGTCAGCTTAATGCTATTAGAGTCTAGGGAACAGACAAACAAATATTCAGGCAACAAAATAAGTCGGGAACTGTCTACGGTTCCGTTCGGACTAGTATGCAACGAGGAGAAAGCAAGTCAAGCCGCGTCAGCACTGAGCAGGAACGTGGGTATTCTTTTACTCCAGTAATAAGCGCCCAACTAAGGTCACGCCACCACCACTAAAACTTCACAGCATGGTTCACAGCTTGTTGCAAACGTCTGAATATCTACGTACAAGTAGATACATGTGTACTCAAAAGCAAAATGAATCGAGAATCACGATACTGCCAAGTATAACCCTTCTACTGCAACATTAGCCTGCCATATTCCCAGCTTCCGGACAATTCTGAGAATCATTGGCGCAGGAAACACCAGCACATACGACACAGGAACTACTACCAGCAGAGGGATGGTCAGAAACAAAGTAATACTTGGTTTGATAACCAAGAAATAAAATAACGCCTGATAGGATGTCCAGTCCGTGAACTATAATAAAAATAATGGGCGGCCGAATAGCGGTGGTAAGAGGGCTTTTGGCTAGAGGGGGGACAAGCGAATTGGACACACCATGGATATCGTGTTTTTGTAGAATGAAGATTCGTGGTATGGTGACCCTGACTCTACATCAGATGCTTGCGGTGGTCGCACTCGCTGGAAGATAGGTCGGGGCGGATATGGAGGTGGGTAAGCAAGTGGCCAATGAAATGTTGTTTGGAGACAGAGCTGCGAGTGATCCAGTTTCATATTCAATTTGAAATATAAGATAGAAGCGAAACGCACTTCTCCCCTCGCAAACGCCCTAGCACCAAGCAAATTAAGGAAACATAGAAGAGCGCCCAGAGGCAAGGCAATTAATAATGTTGTACCAGTCTATAAAGGCCGGTCAGAAGTGAATACAATTCTCAAATTTCAAACTGAATGCCAGAAGACCAAAAAAATCAGGAGCTAGAACAAAATGCTTACCAAAGTAAATACAAAAAGGTAAACCCATGCAAGGAGGGCATAGGGAAAATTGAGCACTAGAAGATGGAATACAGCCGCATGGTATGCTCTATGAGTCATGGGTCGGAAATAATGAGACCAGCGACGCCGCGAAAACAGTGGCCACCTGTGCGAGCCTCCAGACTGTGCCTCTATTGGTATACCGGGACGCTGGTGACGCCTCTGATGACCATCGTGTGCAAACGGGTAGTCACGGTCATCCCCAATCGCCTCATATATGTCCACGTCAGACTCGATATCTGGATCAGAGTGGAGCAGTGATAGCACTGTTTGCGCTAGAGAGGGCGCAAATGAATTGGATGAAATAATTGTGCTTGACTGTGAATGTGTCCTTTGACGTCCCGACGAACGTTGGGTAGAGCCTGACAAAAAATCACCAAGTAGTGGTGTCTGCTCTGTAGCATCTTCAGCACGAGGAAACGAATTAGATGAGACTGATAGTTGAGGGGAAAGATATCCTGAAGCACGATCTGAATCTGGTGGAACCTGTGGTGATAATGGCGCTGGTAAGCGATGCCTCCGACTATGTCGAACCGCGCGTGAACGCCGTTCTTGCGACGGATAAGGCGGTGGGGGATCGTGAACCCCAGCTGCCTGGTTGAAGACTATGTCTTGAACTCCAGAACGGTTACAAGACTCCTCAGCAGACATTTCTTGAGACATTCTTCAAGTTGAGGAAGTGGTCCAAATTGAGCACGTGATTTGATATTAATAAGAGCTATGTTATGACAGGTGCTTAGTCATCATAGAACCTACATAAAATATTACATAATTTGAGCGGCAAGCCTTGTCACTTCCTGTCAGCTGTGGGCGGAGTCCCGTCAACTCTGGCAAGCAGTAGACAGTTACCAGGGCTCGCCTCAACTTTTTTTTCCGCATGAACCTTTTGCTTTACTCCCAGGATTGGTACTACTGAACGACTAGCTTCTACATTTGTCGACGCACAGATCTCACTACAATTTGATCAAGCCAGCAGCAAATGCCATTGGACCAGTGCTCTGTCTTCTAATTACGATGAGTTGAAATGTTTATGAACAACCAAAGCTACATTTACAAGCACCGAGCTATCAGGTACATTCCCACTAGGGCGATGTGACTGTTTTCCATTTGCATATATGCGTCGACAGAACTGTAAAGAAGCGGCTCTCAATCCTGCTCTAGACTGAAGTTGTGAAGCAAGCGATCTACTATGTAGTATACGTAGCTTGTAAAATAGATCAACGTTGAGATTAATAATGGAATATGCTGTCAGAGTTCTAGGTGCCGAAGCACATATAATGCCGAGAAAATAATTAAGCAAATATAATAAATTCGGAGGCGCGGTGACCATGTTAGCGGTTTCTTCTTTTTGCTTGCTGACTTCCCACATCCGCTAATTATTGTTGGATCACCCGCTCCTTCGAAACTTTTGATCTCTACCTTTCGTCTTTTTGTCTGCATTCTCCCTTTCTTCCTGTTCACGCACGGCATTATCTCTCTTTCTAAAACATGGGTTGTGTTCAATCTACTGGCGTCGACAGCGAGGCCAAGGCTCGTGCGTATCCATATACCCTATATCCAAACGAAGACCTCACTTAAGTTTTGAAAGGCAATGATGAGATTGAAAACCAACTCAGACGAGATCGAATGATGGCCAAGAATGAGATTAAAATGTTGCTGCTGGGAGCAGGAGAGTCGGGAAAGGTCAGTTACGCACTGACCATCCCGAACACATTGTTTGACGAAGTGTGTTTTCGTAGTCCACCGTCCTCAAGCAGATGAAACTCATCCATCATGGCGGCTATAACGACTCTGAACGAGATTCCTACAAGGAAATAATTTACTCAAACACCATTCAGTCCATGCGGTGCGTATTATAAGCGGTCGAAACTCGATTGTAATTCTGAACGGTCTTCTAGCGCCATCCTCGAGGCTATGCCTCAACTCGATATATCTCTATCGCCACAGAACGATGCCCGTCGTGCCGTAATTCTCGCTATTCCTGGTCAAATTGAGAGTGATGTGCTCCCGAGAGATGTCGCTGACGCTATTCGAGGACTTTGGCGAGACTCGGGTGTCAAAGAGGCTGTTCGTCGCTCACGAGAGTTTCAGTTGAACGATTCTGCTGTCTACTACTTCAACGCTATCGACCGCATGTGCGGACCAGGGTACATGCCGACGGATCAAGATATCTTGCGGAGTAGAGTGAAGACGACTGGTATCACCGAAACGACATTCAAGGTTGGCGAACTTACGTACAAACTCTTTGATGTCGGTGGTCAGCGAAGTGAACGTAAGAAGTGGATTCACTGCTTCGAGAACGTCACAGCGTTGGTATTTTTGGTATCCTTGAGCGAGTACGATCAGATGTTGTATGAAGATGAGAGTGTTGTAAGTCCGAAGCTCCTTAGTTGTGTATCTCCTTTCAGATTGATTACGCCCACAGAATCGCATGCAAGAGGCCTTAACTCTCTTCGACTCGATATGCAACTCACGGTGGTTTGTTAAGACATCAATTGTACGTACTTTCTACCTCGTGGCGTATTACATACTTATTCGCTGTACAGATTTTGTTCTTGAACAAAATCGACCTGTTCGCAGAGAAATTGCCACATTCACCGCTTGGTGATTACTTCCCAGACTACACGGGCGGTGACAACTACGACGCCGCTTGCGATTATTTGCTTCACCGCTTTGTCGCGCTCAATCAGAATGCGGCAACCAAGCAAATATACGCCCACTATACTTGCGCAACGGATACTCAACAGATCAGATGTGCGAACCCTCCCCTTGCACCCATGTTTTACATAAGCTGACTCTACCACCCTTCATAGTCGTGCTGAGTGCTATTCAAGATATTCTGCTACAGATTCATCTTCGTGAGTGTGGTCTGCTGTGATTGCATCATAGCGCCACACTTCTCCCTTTGGTCTTTGTTTTCTCCCATGCGTCATCTGCCTCTCGCACATGCAGTTCGGTCTACCAGCTTTCATCGCATCAGACATTCATACCTCTACATCTTGGTTATCCATCTCTCTTATTTTGGGATCCCTGTCTATCATTGTTCTGTGCGCTCTTATGAACATATACGTACCATGATAGGTTCGTAGGAGTGTGATTTATATCGTTGTGTCATTTTCTCGCTTCCTCTCTCATTTCCTTCCACCAAAACACGGATTGACCAAAAACCTAGTATACCCTTATACGATTCCTATGTAATTGGAGACCTTATCTTGACCGCTCGTTAATTCTTTGTGATCGAATTTATAAAAATTTCTGACAGCACACCGGATGCTCCGGCCACGGGCGTGTGAAATGCGAAGTTCGGGATGATATTATTGTAAAACAGGAATTTATGATCGAGCACATGCTTAACCCAAGCCACATAGGGAACCCCATCAGTCATCCATCTACGCACCATGCGCTCGGGGGTCAACGGTGGTACTGGAACCACGACCGTGTTGGGCTCTCTTATCACAAGAGCGGTGTCTTGCCATGCCAGGTTGTCACCACCGGATCCAAGTATAGCTCGAATTTGATAAGTAACAGTCATGGGATCTCTTTGTTCTTGATATTAATGGCGCAGCACTCTTGGAGTAAAAGATGGTGACTGATGGCGAATTCTGGCATCTACGGGCGCCGTAAGCACCATTCCCGAGGAGGCATAGGATTTAGTTAGGCGCCCATGTCAACGGACAGGTCGAGCGCTTTGCACAGGTATGGCTGAAGCTTATTTACCTTTCTAGCATAGTTGAATATCCATTCTTGTTCCAGAACATGCATCACGAGTCTGCCGATAGCAGATGCCACTATATAGAGGAACGCCACA
>Ga0310811_10003947_pt1 | contig 18685 bp, 16 predicted proteins | sample YCmetagenome_FD_207642 | JGI IMG/M metagenome (GOLD analysis project Ga0310811, IMG submission 207642) | Soil microbial communities from experimental microcosm in Duke University, North Carolina, United States - YC | ecosystem: Engineered > Artificial ecosystem > Soil microcosm > Unclassified ...
CATTTCGCACGTGGTGAACTACGATTTTCCGATGCACGTCGAGGATTACATCCACCGCATCGGCCGCACCGGCCGCGCGAATGCCATCGGCGACGCGATCAGCTTCGTGACGCCGGAGGATCATGGCGAGTTGCGCGCGTTGGAACGCTTCATCGGCCGCGGCATCGTGCGCAAACGGGCGGAAGGATTTAATTATACCGCCGCGCCGCCGCCGTATAATCCGGCGGAAGATGACCGCCGATTTCAGCGCGTGCAACATCATCAAGGTCGTCCGCAACCGCGTTCCCATCAACCACAGCGGCCCGGCCAGTCGCGCCCGCAATACAGCGGTGGCGGCCGCCCGCAACGACCCGTCAGCGGTAATCGTGAAGGCAGCAACGAACGAACCACGACCAACAGCCGTCCTCAAGGTTACGGCCGGCGTTTTAGTCCGCGTTGAGCGTATGAAATTCACATCAAAGGCGTTACGATCATAATTCAATTCGCGGCCCAAATCGGTTTCCTCGACGTTCAGGGCTTGGATTGCGATTTGAATGAGGGGCGTCGCCCAAAGATAAATGTTGCTATTCCCCCGAAAAACGTCAGTCTTGGCTGGTCTGTAAGATAGCTAGTATCTTTCAAAGGCATGGTGAATCTTCAAGTGAACTTGTTTCAGTGATGATTTTAGACCCGGCGTTCGGGAACAGTCTGTGGAAAGTAACGGTTAGTCAGACAGTAAAACATCAATGAGCAACAAACTATTCGTAGGAAATCTTTCCTTCAATACCACTGAAAACGACCTGAACGACGCCTTCGCGGCGCACGGCACGGTCACTGAAACCAACCTGATGATGGATCGCATGACCAACCGCCCCCGCGGTTTTGCGTTCGTCACCATGAGCTCCGCTGAAGAAGCCCAGAAAGCCATTGCCGCCCTCAACGGCGCGCAATTGGACGGACGTGCCCTCACGGTCAATGTCGCCAAGCCGCGCGAAGAGCGTCCGGCCGGCGGCGGTGGCGGTCGCCGTGAATACGGCGGTGGCGGCGGTGGCGGCCGTGGTCGCTACTAATTCATAATTAGTTTTCAGGGCGGGGTTCGGGTGAACCGAACTCCGCCTTTTCTTTTTTATTTTTTCTGCCATTCTGGCATTCATTGGCATCCATGAGAGAACAAACCAAAGAACAACACATTGAAGTCGAAGGCCGTGTCACCACCGTGCTGCCCGGCACGATGTTCCGCGTCGAACTCGACAACAAGCATCTCGTGCTCGCCACTGTCTGCGGCAAGATGCGCAAACGCTGGGTGCGCTTGACCGTGGGCGACCGCGTGAAAATGGAGATGTCGCCCTACGACCTGAACAAGGCTCGCATCACCTGGCGTCTTCGGTAATTCATCCTCGCTGGTTTTTTTGTTTCAACTGTCGCTTGCACATTGTCGTGTCTATGTCTAAAGAAAGACATGGAACAAAAGTCCGAGAAATCCGTTTCTTCCCCGATTGATCCGCACGTCCGCATCGGGCATGTTCACCTCAAAGTCGCCGACCTTGAACGCGCGCTGAAATTTTACTGCAGCGTGCTTGGTTTTGAATTACAGCAACGCTTCGGTTCGCAGGCCGCCTTCATTTCCGCCGGCGGCTATCATCATCACATCGGTTTAAACACATGGGAAAGCGCGGGCGGTTCGCCTCCCCCGCCCCGCAGCACCGGGCTTTACCATTTGGCCATCCTTTATCCAACGCGCGCGACGCTGGCGGATGCCTTGCGCCGCCTGATCGCCGCCGGCATCGAACTCGACGGCGCGGCCGACCACGGCGTGAGCGAGGCGCTGTATCTGCGCGATCCGGACGGGAACGGCGTGGAGCTTTACCGCGACCGCCCTGAACTCGAATGGCCACGCACGCCAGAGGGCGAACTGGCGATGTTCACGAGGCAATTGGACTTGGACGGGTTGTTGAAAAACTGACCGTTCATTCAAACTGAAACCCCTGCTGACGCATCCGCTGTAATTTGTAGAGCAAGGCGCGGCGGCTGATGCCCAGCGCCTTCGCCGTTTCTGTGCGGTTGGATTTGTGCTGCTGCAACGCGGCGAGAATCGCGTGCCGCTCGATTTCATCCATCGTCTGCGTATCCGACGTCGCCGCCGGCGCGACCGTCTTCGCCGCCTCACGCAATTTGGCGGGCAGATGATCGGGCAAAATCAGTTCGCTTTGCGAAAGCAGCACGGCGCGTTCGATGGCGTTGCGTAGTTCACGCACGTTGCCGGGCCACGCATAATTTCTCAGACAGTCGGCCGTCGCCTCGGCCAGCCGCGCACGATTGCGGGCAAACTCGGAAACGAACAAATTCGCCAACGGTAAAACATCTTCGCGCCGCTCGCGCAATGGCGGCAGGTTCAGTTCCACGACGTTCAGCCGGTAATACAAGTCCTCGCGAAAACGCCCGGCCTTCACCTCGGTTTCAAGGTCGCGGTTGCTCGCGGCAAGGATGCGCGCGTTGGTGCGAATCTCGCGGTTGGAACCGACGCGCTGAAATTTTCCATCCTGCATCACGCGCAGCAATTTTGCCTGCAACGGCGGGGACATCTCAGCAATTTCATCCAGAAAGATCGTGCCACCATCCGCTTCCTCAAACCGGCCGATGCGCAGGGCGCTCGCACCAGTGAACGCGCCTTTCTCGTGCCCGAACAATTCACTTTCCAGCAACGTTTCGGGAATCGCGGCGCAGTTCACCTTGATGATCTTGCCGTTGGCGCGAACGCTCCACGCGTGGATGACGTCGGCAACAACTTCCTTGCCCGTGCCGCTTTCGCCGGTGATGAACACGCGCGCCTCGGACGGCGCGATGAGCGCGACCTGCTGGAACAGCGCCACGGTCAAAGGACTTTTGGCGATGACATTCGGCGGCAAGGTTTTTTCCGAACCGAGATTCAGCGGCGCAGCGGGTGCGATGCCCGTTGCCTGCCGGACCGTGGCAAGCAACTCATCCAGATCAATCGGCTTGGCAAGGTAATTGAGTGCGCCGTCGCGCATGGCGATCACAGCGTCACGGATGTCGGCGTAGGCGGTGACGAGCAGCACGGGCAGCGTGGGAAAATCCTGACGCACGCGGCGGAGGGTTTCAAGGCCGGAGAGGCCGGGCATCCGCACGTCGGAGATCATCATGGAAAATTTTCCGGCGGGCAGAAGTTCCAGCGCACGTTCGCCGGAATCAGCGAGGATTGTTTCAAAACCCTGGCCGCGCAGGAACGAATCCAGCAGACTGCGCTGGCCGGGATCGTCGTCCACAATCAAGATACGCGGCGTTTCGTTTGGCACGCGGGGAAGCTAGCCGATAGCAGCGAAGGCAAAAAGGATTTTCCCGTGTGGTAACGCAGTTCAATTTCGCAACCTTCAGTGATTGACAGAATTATTGACGAATGAAAACCTGTTCGGGCTCCACTCGCAGATAATCAAAATGATTTAATGCTGCCAGACATGAAAACATATCTTCTGACCATCGTGATGCTGTTGGCGCTGTTCCAATTAACCCCGGTCTGGGCGCAGACACCTGCTTCACCCGATTCGGAGGTCGAGTCCATCCGCAAAGAGATGCAGCAGATGCGGGTGGATTACGAGCAGCGTATCCAGGCACTGGAGGCGCGGCTGCAAAAGGTCGAAGCGACCGCGGTGACGAATGCGGTGACCAACGTCGTGGTCATCAGCAGCACCAATCCGGCACCGACGATGATGGAGCGTGGCCTGGCGTATGCGAATCAGCAGTTTGCCGGTGATGCTGAACCGCGGGGGGCGGCCGCAGCCCAGCAGAATCCGGTCATCAAGGAGCAGGCGCAAAAGGTTCTGAACAACTTCATGGATTTCAATGGTTATTTCCGCGCCGGTTATGGCCGGGATCAACAGGGTGGTCCGCAGCCGGCGTTTCAAGCGCCCGGGGCTTTCTCGAAATACCGGCTGGGCAACGAGGCGGAAACTTACGGCGAATTGATCTTCGGCAAGAACTGGTATGTGCCGGATTTGTTTTCGCTGGATGCGCCGCCGCGCGCTGACGGCACGCCCACCGGCCCGATCGCACGCACGCAGGTGCGGATGGCGTTCTATGATCCGTATGGCGGCAATGGCTCCAGCTCCAGTTTTCAGACGTCGCTGCCGGAAGCGTGGGCGGAAATCGGCAATATTTTTGCCGTCCAGCCGGAAATGAAGTTCTGGGCGGGCGACCGGTTCTACCGCCGGCAGGACATCCACATCAACGACTTCTTTTTCTACAACATGAGCGGGGCCGGCGGCGGCGTAGAGGATTTTGAAACACCCATCGGCAAACTGGCGCTCGCCTGGATCGGCTATGGTGCGCAAAGCGGCATTTATTCGTCCGATATCGCCGTCCAGCCCGACTTTAAGAACGAGGCGGGGTTTAGCAAGCAGAGCCTCAACTTGAGCCTTTACGACGTGAAATTGCCCTGGGGTAAAGGTGAATTCGGACTGGTGTTTGCCAGGGAAAACAGCGGCAAAAACGCGGACGGACTACAGGCTCCGGATTCGAGCGGCGCGGCGCTCACGTTCATTCACACGCATGAAAAATTTCTCAGTGATGACGGGGTCAATACGTTTTCCCTGCAATTTGGCAATGGCGCAGCGAAGACGTTCACCTCCGGTTACGAGACCTCCACGACCACCAACGGCACTTTCATCATTCCTGACCAGCCGCATTCATGGCGGTTTCGGGCGACGGAGAGCTTCGTCGCCAAGCCGTGGTCGCACATCTCGATCAGTCCGGCCGCCATTTATCAATACACCGATTACGACAATTCCCAAGGCCATGTCCAATGGCTGTCCGCCGGCGTGCGCCCGATCTATCATTTCAACGATTACTTCAGCATCGCCTGCGAGCCGGGGGTGGATCATGTGATTGATTCAAGCCTCAATCGCAGTGGCACGCTCTGCAAAATCTCGCTGGCACCGCAGGTGTCGTTGGGCAGCAAATTCTTCAGCCGTCCGGTCATTCGCGCCTACGTCACTTATGCGGCCTGGACGGATAGTTTCAAAGGTGAAATTGGCGGCAATGATTATATGAATGACACCAGCGGCTGGACCTGGGGCATGCAGATGGAAGCTTGGTGGTGAGCGGGCGGCGCGTTTAAAATTGGCGAGGAAATGGTTTCGCCATGACTCAGTGGCCCGCGTCGCTGCTCTTCGGTGCGTGCAGATGGTGGGTTTCCTTCACCTTCACGCGGGATGCGAGCCACAGTGCGACAACACTCATGCCGACCGCCAGCCAGCCGAGTTTGTCGTAACCGACGAACTGGCCCGACGGCGACCGGGTCACAATCCAGCCACCTATGCTGGAAGTCACACCCGAAGTCAAATCACGCGTGCAACTGCTCAGACTCATGAAGGCACCGCGTCGTTTGGACGGCACGGCCAGCGAGAGGATCGCCTGACCGGGAACAAACCGCCCGCTGGCGAACGTGAAAAACATGCCCGCCGAGATCAGCACGGCCCAGACCGGCATCGGACCGGAATTCGCGATCCATAATGTAACCATCGCCGCGATCATGACCAGAATGGCAAAGATTTTCAGACGTCCGTAGCGATCGGCCAGGCGTCCGCACAGCGGCGCGGTCATTGCCGAGCAGATGCCGCCGACCATGTAGATGAGGAAAAGCCGGTTTTCCGGAAGGCCGACGTTGGATATAAGATAGGGTGCAAGCAACGGGATGATCGCAAAATGTCCCATCACGATGGCCGAATAAAAAATCAACGCGCGACCGGCATTGGGATCACGGAGCAGTTCAAAAAATTCCGTGAAGTGATGCAGCGGCGTGTCCTTGTCATTCAAATGAGCGCGCACTGGTGGCAAGGTTGCGTAAATCAGCAACCACACCACAACCCCCACGCCAGCGACGAGGAAAAAGGGCATCTCCCAGCGGAATTTCTGCGCGAGATACAAACCGAACGGCACGCCCAGGGCCGCCGCCGTGGCGAACGCGCCCATGATGATGCCCATGCCGGAGGCGCGGCGTTGCGGCGGCACGATGTCGCCGACGATGGCCATGAGAGTCGCGCCAGAAACGCCGCCAAACGCACCGCAGATGATGCGGGCGATCAGCAGGGTTTCAAAATTCTTGGAAAGCGCACACGCCAGCGTGCCGAGGCAGAAACCAGCATAGACGAACAGAAGGATTTTTCGCCGGTCGAACCGGTCCATGAACGGCGCGGTCAACAAACCGACGACGCCCGCGCTGATGGTATAGGCCGCGACGATCTGGCTGAATTTTCCCGGGCCGATGGCGAATTCCCGCATGAGCTGCTCGCCCAGCGGCATCATCACCATGAAGTCGAGGATGTGCGTGAACTGCACCGCCGCCAGCAACAGCAGCAAGGTGCGTTCAGAATAACGGGACGTCAGCACGAAAGATGAGACAGATGATGACGCGGCTTGATCGAGGAGTTACCCCAATCAAGGTTTCTGCGCATCCTTGATTTTTGCCAGCAACTCGTCACGTTCTGAAGTATCCGTCGTGCCGCAATGGCTGCCGACGTGCGCTTCGTGGTGCGGTTCTTCTTCCTTGCGCGAGAACGCAGCCTGCGCGCCGTTCATCGCGGCGCGGGGCGAGTTGAGCACGGCTTTGGCTTCGGCCAGATGGCCCTTGCCGATGGTGACGCCGTTGAACGCGGTTTTGACGAGTTCAGGTGAGGCCGGATACGGCTTGGGTTTGGAGCCGAAATTGTAGGCGAAATTTTTCCAGTTGTCGCCGGCTTGATAATTTGTGCCAAGCGCGCCGCTGGGATCGTAGCCGCAATGCACCATGCAGTTTTCGCAACGCGGATCGCGGGCAACGCCGTCCACGACGCCGTATTTTTCCCAGTTCACCTTGGAAAGCATTTCCTGATAGCCGTCGTAATGGCCATCGGTCATGAGGTAGCACGGAGCTTTCCAGCCTTTGATGTTGTAGGTCGGAATCGCCCACGCGGTGCAGGTCAATTCGCGTTTTCCGGCGAGAAATTCCTGATAAACGGGCGTGCCGAAAATGGTAAACTTCTCGCCCCATTCCTGGATCTTGGCGAATTTCTGGCGCGTCATCTTGCGCGTGAGGAAGAAATCCTCCGGCTGCTTGCCGAGGCGCTTGACCATGTCCTTCTTGGCGGCATCGTATTCGTAGCCGGGCGAAATCGTGTGGCCGTCCACTTCAAGCGAGGAGAGAAACTTGAACATCTCCTCAAGCTCCTGCACGTCGGTTTCCTTATAGACTGTGGTGTTGGTCGCCGTCTGGTAGCCGCAAATCTTCGCCATCTTAATGGCTTCGACACATTCCTTGAACACTCCTTCCCGCTCGACGATGAGGTCGTGCGTGAATTCGAGGCCGTCCACATGAACATTCCAATACATCCATTTGGTCGGACGAATGACGACTTTCTTTTTCGCCGTTTCATTGGCGTTGCGGATGGCGTCGGCCTCCTTGTCGGAAATCAATTTTTCCGCGAGCAGCTTTTTCAGCATCGGCTCGGTTTCAGGCGTATAGATCGCGGCGAGATAATCGCGCATTTTCTTGCGCATGAACACGCCGTTCGTGCAGATGTAAATGACGCGGCCCTGTTCGCGCAGGCCGGCGACGAGTTCCTCGATCTTCGGGTAAATCAGCGGTTCGCCGCCGCAAATGGACACCATCGGCGCGTCGCATTCCTGGGCCACGGCGAGGCATTTTTCCAGCGGCACCATGTCCTTGAGGTTGGTGGAATATTCCCGGATGCGCCCGCAGCCGGTGCAGGTGAGGTTGCAGGTGTGCAGGGGCTCAAGCTGCAAGACCATCGCGAATTTCGGTGTCTTGCGAACTTTATGTTTGACGATATGGCTGGCGATCTTGACCGTCAGCGCTAATGGGAAACGCATAATTATTTTACAGAAGCAACTTCAGTGGAGATTTCAGGGAACGAAACCGGCGCATTGGTCGGTGCCGGATCAGCCTTCAAAAAGTGTCCCGCCCCTGGCAGGAAAAAATCCAAGGGCGAAACACTCTGCGAAGCGTTGATTCCACTGCAACCAGCCAGCGCCAGCGGCAACGCCGTCAGCAGGGTAAGCCGCAGAAAAAACCAATTTAATCTCACTTGCCGAGTATAAACCAGTAAGCCACGATGGCAACTTCAAATTGACCTTGTCATGTCGCCGAAACTGCTCATTCATGGAACTTTGGCTGCGCTCTGGCTGGCGCTCGCCGGTCACGCGCAGGCGGATCCCACCACGAACCGGATTTTCATCATTCGCGCCCAAAAGGCGTTTTTTCAGACGCAACTGAACTATGAGGCCAACACGAACGCCGCCACCAACGCCTGGCAGTTCGGGCGGGCTTGTTTCGAACTGGCCGACTTGGCCACCAACGACACGCAACGCGCGGAGGCCGCCCGGCACGGCATCGAAGCCTGCCGCCAATTGACCACACGCGAACCCGGTTCCGCGCCCGGCCATTATTATCTGGCGATGAACCTGGGCCAGTTGGCGAAGGCGAAAGCACCTTCCATTGCCGCCTACAAGCTGGTTCATGAAGTCGAACGCGAATTCACGACGGCCGCAAAATTGGACGTGCAGTTTGATCACGCCGGCCCCGCGCGCACGCTGGGTTTGCTTTACTTTCAGGCTCCCGGCTGGCCGTTCAGCATCGGCGATGATGACAAGGCGCGCGAATGGCTCGAACGCGCCGCCCGGCTTGCCCCGGATTATCCGGGCAACCAGTTGGCCTTGGCCGAAGCGCAGTTGAAATGGCGTCAGCGTGATAAGCTTGCGGCAACTTTGAAAAAATTGGACGCCATCTGGCCTGCCGCCCAAACCAACCTGACCGGTGATAGGTGGGAACAATCGTGGCAGGAATGGGACGCCAAACGTGCGGCGCTCAAGGCCGGTTTTGAAAAGCTTGACGGACCGGAATCCTGACGTCCTAAGTTTTCTGTGGCGTCAGGTCGGCGGTTTCCGCTAAACTAGGTCAATTAGCTCGCTCAACTCGCTAAAATAATGGCACCCAAACTCATCGCGGCCTTGTCGGATTCCACGGTTTTCCTGCGTGAATGGCTGGCCAATCCGCAGCGAACCGGTTCCGTCGCGCCAAGCTCACCCCAACTGGCCTCCGCCATGGCGCGCTGGCTGCCGCATGACCCGGACAGCCATGTCTTGGAACTCGGCCCCGGCACCGGAGCGGTCACCGCCGCCCTGCTCAAAAACGGTCTGCGTGAAGACCGGCTCGTCGCCATCGAGCACAATTCCAATATGGCGCGGCGGCTGCGCGAAAAATTTCCCCGCGCCCACATCATCACCGGCGACGCGTGGGAACTGGATGAACTGCTGCGCAACCATCCGGAGATGATCAAATCCGTCGGCGCGGTCATCTCCAGCCTGCCGCTGCTGAATTTTCCGCATGAAAAAGCCGAGGCCCTTACCCAAAAAATCCGCGCCGTGCTGCGGCCCGACGGCCATTGGGTGCAATACAGCTATCACCTCGGCAAGAAGCAGGTGCGCGGCGCGGCAAGCTTCAAGCTGCGCCATTCCAAGATCGTCTGGCTGAATTTCCCCCCCGCCCGCGTCAGTGTTTTCCGCAAATAGTTTTTCCCCAATAAAAGCAAACAAAGGGAACGAAGTTAAAATCCCGCTTCGTTTCCTTTGTTGGCTTCTGTGAAAAGCAGATCACTTTTCCGGCACCTCAATCACGTCGCCGTCACGCAGCCAAAGGTCGGTTGAAGGTTGAGCTTTGTTTGCGCGATTCACTATTCCAGCCAACCGCGTTTGAAAAGTTGACGGCGATTGAGGAATGGCCGGCGATGATGACGATTGATGGTCACTGCAATCCACAATCCATTCGCGTGATTTTCCGGTTTTCAGGTCGCGGCGGATGACTTTCACGCGAGAGAGATCGGACTTGGAAGTAAGCGCGCTTTGCGCCACGTTGCGGGTCAACACTTCACCGATTTGGCAAAAGAATTCCTGCAATGGCAGTTGAACCGTTTGTCCGCCAGCCACGATCAATTTGGCCTCGCCCGCCCGGCTTCTTAGGTAATTAAAAATCGTCATGAATTGATCTTTTGGCAGATAAATCGCCGGCTCAGCCAGCGTGTGTTCGCGCTCGGGAATTTCCACCACGTCGCCAAATTCCAGCGGAATATCTTTGGCGCAATCCACGCCGTTGGTCACATTCAACAAATTGACTTCAATCCGTTTTGCCGTTGCGCCGTTGGGGTTTGGTCGAACCACGACAATGCGGGACAAATCAGCAAAGGCCAAAGGATTATTGGGCCGATCATTATTCTGGTCAAATCCGCCAATCGCCTCCAGCAACGTGAACTGGTTCCAATCGTTCGTTCCCTTGTGAAACAGGGCATACGAAAAGTTCGCCGAAGGCCGAGCCACGGTTATGGCGTCCCAATCCGGCAATTTATCCAGCGCGCCATGCTGGTGCAGCAAGGCAATCAACTTTTCCGCATGTTCGTGCGCGGCCGCGACGGTGTCAAACCGGCCTTTCCAATTGTTCTGAGCCCAACCATTGAGATAGTCCAACGGTGTTTTGCCGTAGTTGTCCCGCACATTCGGGTCGGCCTTGGAATTGAGCAGCAGGACAAACACGCTTTCATCCGCCGGTGCATTGCAAGCCGCCCAGTGCAAGGCGGTGCGGCCCTCATTATCACGCGCATTGGCATCCGCGCCATGCTGCAACAAGGTTTCTATCTGATTGGTGGAGCTTATGCCAGCAGCTGCCATCATCAGTGCCGTCCGCTTGAAAACGGTGGCGTTAATTGAGTCGGTCTCATCGCGCGCATCCGCTTTGGCTCCGGCGTCCAGCAATGCTTTGAGAATATCCGGTCTGTCCAATGCGCTGAACAAAAGCGACCGCCTGTCCGTTTGCGAATCATTCGGGTCGGCCTTGAATTTCAAAAGCAGTTGCACCATCGGAAATTGTTTTTCGGAAGTCGCCAGCCACAATGGATCAGTGTAGCCGTATCCATTTCTTGGGATGCTTGAATCAACTTTTCCTTTCGCAATTGGATTCGCGCCTGCTTGCAGCAGCAATTCCGCCGAATTGGTATCTTTCGCATGAATCGCCGTCAGCAACGGCGCATCCAGCTTGCCGCCGTTCGGATCGGCTTTGGCGGACAAAAGCATTTTCACCATTTCCGGCGAATTATTTCCAGCGGCAAAGCTTAACGGAGTTCGGCCATCCGAGTCTTCGGTATTTGGATTTGTCCCGGCTTTCAAAAATGACTGGATCATTTCCGGTGACGCCCCGATAGCGTAGTTCAACACCGTCCGTCCTTTATCGTCCTGCAGATTTACGTCAGCCCCAGCGGCCAGAAGCATCTGGACGATCTTTGGCTGACCGCTTTGCACGGCGGAAAACAAAGGAGGCACGCCGGAATTATTCCGGATATTCACATCGGCGTGGCCGGCCAAAAGCACTTCCGCTACAGATTTAAATCCTTTTCGCGATGCTAGATGCAATGGCGTGTTGCCGTTTTGCCCCTTGAAATTGATGTCCGCGCCCCGGTCCATCAGGAATTTGGTCATGGCCTTGTTGCCGGCCACAACGGCGGCCATCAACGGCGTGACGCGAGCAGCGTTGGGATCGGACATCTCGGCCACCCCGGGGATTTGGAAACATGAAACATTGACGTCCGCGCCGTGATCCAAAAGATAAGCCGCCACTTTAAGCCAGCCGTGGTAGGCGGCCTTCACCAGCGGCGTGCTGCCGTCGCTCATTGCATTGATCAAGTCCGGGCTATTCTGGATCATTTGCTGGATGCGGGTGATCTCCTGATCTTCTTCGGAACCCACGGGCCCTGATAGATCCAACAAGTCCGTCCTGGCTGAATTCAGCGCCACGAGCTGTTGACGCAAACGAAGCTCTTCACGCTCGGCGGCGCGCACTTCGGTCTGCGTAGCTCTTCCGACCTGAAACATTTTTTGCGTATCCGCCAAATCCTGTTCGGCCAAGGTGATTTGTTTGGCCAGCAATTCCTTTTGCTGCCGACGCGCATCGTTTGCGGATTGCGGAGTGAAAAGTTCCGCGCGCAATTTCAATCCTTGCAGCATCCCATCAATCTTTTCGCCAATCTGCCGGTTGATTTCATTCAGCGCAGTCTGTTGTCGGACAACATTGAGATTGTCGGGTGCATAATCCACTTTCAACTGCGTCAGTTTGGCCTCCGTTTGATTGCGGCTTTGCAATAACTGGTCCAGCACGGCATCAGGAACCAGTGTGGGGAGCAGCTTTTCCACTTCCGACCTTGGCAGGTCTTTCAACTGGCCCCAAAGTTTGGCATCGGAATTCTCGTTCGCTCCAGGATTTTTTACGGATGTCCCCATGCCCACCAGATTCTGCCGGCTCAAGGTGGCGAGCGTCGTCTGGTCGGAAAAATCTTTGAGAATGCGTTCGTATTGCGCGGCGGCTTCATTCGTCTTGCCCTGCATCCGGTAACATTCGCCAATCCGAAAAACCGCCGTGGCCGCCAGCTGCCGGTCCTGGTCAAATTTCGTGGCCAGCGCCTGATAACTGGCAATCGCCGCGTCGAGATTGCGATTGGCCTGCTCTTCAAACAACCCTTGCTGCAGCAGCGCCGTGAGATCATTGGTCTGCGCACGCGCAAACACGGCGGCCAAAAGGAAGATCAAAAGGCATAATTTCGTTTTCATAATTTCATGCTGTCACAAACCGCCGGCGCCAGTTGTCATGCTTTTGCAAAATTTATTTAAGCCACAGATAAAATGCGAACGGACTTTTAACCGCAGATTTCGCCGATGGACGCAGATTATAAGTGAATCGGCGAAAATGTGCGCCATCTGCGGTTGAATAAAAATCCGCGTCCATCTGGTGTTCATCCGTGGTTGATTTCCAATTTATATCCCACGCCATGCACGGTCTTGAGCCAGCGCGGTGCGTCGGGATTTTTTTCCAGCTTGGCCCGCAGGCTGGCGATGTGATTATCCACCGTGCGCGTGGTCGGAAACGTGGTGTAACCCCAGACCACATCGAGAAATTTTTCGCGCGTCACCGGTTCGCCTTCGGCCTCGGCCAGCAGGCGCAGCATGGCAAATTCCTTCGCCGTCAGATGAATTGGCTTTTTCCCACGCGCGGCCGTCTGGCGGGCCAGATTAACTTCCACGTCGCCTAAATTTATTTTCGCCGCCGGCTTGGTCTTCCGTTCCATGCGCCGCAACAAGGCACGAACGCGGGCGAGCAGTTCGTCGGTGCTGAACGGCTTCACGAGGTAATCATCCGCGCCCGCGTCGAGGCCGTTCACGCGATCTTCAATTTGTCCCTTGGCGGTGAGCAGCAGCACCGGCGCGGCGCTGGCGGCGCGGCGTAATTCCGCGCACACGACAAAGCCGTCGAGGGCGGGCATCATCACATCGAGCAGGATGAGGTCGGGCTTTTCGGCGAGCGCGCGCTGGAGACCACTCGCGCCGTCCGTCGCCGTCAACACGCGATGCCCTTCGGCGGCGAGCAAATCCGCCAGCGCCGTGCGCATCGGCGCCTCGTCTTCGATGATCAGAATTCTCGACATATATTTTTAGCCACAGATTTTCACAGATGGACACAGATAAAATACTATGGATACGGGTTTCACGAGTTGGCACGAATGAATTTTAATCTGTGCAAATCCGCGCAATCCGTATCTTAAAAATCTGTGGTTCATCTGTGTCCATCTGTGGCTTGATTTTTGATCGGCAGTTCAATCGTGAACCGGCTGCCTTTGTCCAATTCGCTTTCCACCAAAATTGTTCCGCCGTGCGCCTCCACGATATGTTTCACAATGCTCAAACCAATGCCGACGCCTTGCGTTTCACGACGCAATTCCGAACCACGCCGGTAAAATCGCTCGAAAATCTTCGCGTGTTCCGCGCGCGGAATGCCCTGGCCTTCGTCCGCCACCCAAAGCTGAAACACATTCGATTTGAATTCCAAACCGATGCGGACGGCGGAATCTTTCGGCGAATGCTTGATGGCATTATCAATCAGGTTGATGAGCGCCTGCTGCAAGGCGCGGCCGTCCGCATTCATTTCGATGTTGGGCGTTGAATGTTGAGGGCTGGATGCTTCCAATTGCAGGCCCACCTCGCGTTCCGCCGCGTAAGGCTCCATCAGCTTCACCGTTTGCCGGACCAGCGCGGTCAAATCCGTCGGTTCAAACTGGTATTGCTTCCGGTTTTGTTCGATGCGCGAAAAATCCAGCACGTTTTCGATGAGCGACGAAAGCCGGCGGCATTCCTGCACGATGAACCGGAAATACTCATTTTGTTTCGGCGCTTCGGAAATTTTCCCGCGCTCCAGATTTTCCGCCATCAATCGCACGGAGGCAATGGGTGCCCGCAATTCATGCGACACGCTGGAGACGAAGTTGGATTTCATTTCACCCAACTGTTGTTCACGTCGAAATGAACGGTAGGCGGCGATGAATCCAATCAAGGCCGCCGCCGCCGCACCTAAAATTAATGCGCCAAACAGCCTTGCGCGCCGATGTTCGTTGGCGAGCATTTGCGAACGATTCGTTAGATAAAATGCGATTTCAAAATTTGCCGCGCCGGGCGTCATCAACGCGCCAAATTTTTGCATCGTTTTTCCCAACAGCAATTCTTGAGACGAAATTTTCTTGGCCTCCGACGCGGACGATGACTTGCCTTCAACCGCCACTTCAGCGTGAACGAATTCAGGAATCAAAAATTTATTTTCTTTCAACGTTCTGGCAAAAATAGTTTCTACAATGTCGCGCGGGACAAACTTAACCGTGTAACCGCGCGCATGGTTCAAATCATCAAAAGTGCTTGGCTCGAAAAAGGCGAGCGCGGCGTCCGGCGAATTGCCTGTCCACCGCGCCCAAAATTTTGGCGGATTCCAGCCATTTGTTAAATTTATCAATTCGGACGCTTTGCGAAAAGGCGCGGCCCATTCATGTGTTTGAGATTGTCTCTTCCAAAATTGCTGGGTCCAAAAAAATTTCTGTTGAATGTTCGCATCGGCCTGATTAGTCAGACTTTGAGCCAGTTCAAGCAATTTCGGAGTAAGCAATGAAGGCTGGCCGGTTATCCGCCACCAAATGGATTGAAGCAAATCGCCGGTCAATTTTGCGTCGGGCGCTGAAAGCAATTTGTAACAGGCGATTTCTTCAAACGAAACTCCAGATTCGGTGAATTGGAAATTGGAATGACCAATCATTTCTTCCGGCGGGCGAAACAAATCAAACTCTGCTTGCAGCGCGTCATCAGACGGCTTGCTGTTCAGGAAGATTTGCCGGCGGGAATCAATTTCTGCTGACGTTTTGGCGGCGCGCAAGTTTTCCCATAATTTTTTTTGTTCCGGCGAAAGTTCGCGAAACCATTTCGGCGGAATTGGCGCAGGCGGAAAATCCGGCGGAGAAATTTGCCGGCCATCCATCAAAATTTCCGCGTCTGGCACGGCCAAATCGGCGAATTTGAATTCGGGATAATCGCGTTCCCATTTTTCAATGTCCGCTTTTAATTTGGCGTCAGGAAATCCGCTGCGTGGCCCGTCGCGCAGATCAACCATCCAAATATTTTGCAACGAAAGAAATCTTTGGAGTTCGTCATTCACCGATGAGCGCAGGGCGAGCGCCAGGCTTTGCACGTTTTCGGCGGCACGTTTGCGTGCGTCGGCTTCCGCCACGTGTTCATCCTGTCGCAGCGAGATCAAGCCGACCACCGCCAGCACGGCCACCGGCAGCAAAATCAACACGCCTTGCCAGAAGAAAGCCGGCTTGTGTTGGTGATGAGTGACGGGCATCTGGTTCTTTATGCCGTCAATCGTAACCGCACTGCAAGCCGCAGTTGTCACGGTTTTGTAAAATCCGCCCGCGAACATCGTGTATTCAAACCAAGTTTAGAATTATTCTAAATCTTGACTTGGACCGGCTCCGCGCTAGATTATTTTCCCAATGAAGGCGCGCAGCCATCACGAAGACGAACAGCACCTGACCGAACAGTTGGGGGCGACCGGCCTTCGTCTGACGCCGCAGCGCCAGCAGGTTTACGATGTGCTGGTGCAGAAGCGCGATCATCCGACGGCCGAAGAAGTTTTCATCCGTGCCAAAAAGCAGATGCCGGAGATTTCCCACGCGACGGTTTACAATTGTCTTGATGCGCTCGTAAAATCCGGGCTGGCGCGGCAGGTGACCGTGGATCGCGGCGCGACGCGGTTTTGTCCAAACATGCACGAACACGGCCATTTTCATTGCGATTCGTGCGGGATGGTTTTTGATGTGGGTCTGCCGAGCGAACTTCCGGGCGTGGCCTTGCCGCGTGGGTTTACGCCGCAGCGCTACGAAGTGGCCATCCACGGCAAATGCGCCGATTGCGCGCAGAAGAAATAATTTTTAAGCTTTAAAAGCAACGATGAGCACCGCTACCGATACCATTGAGTCCCTGGTCAAACAGGATTACAAATACGGCTTTGTCACCGATGTCGAAACCGAATCCACGCCCCCGGGCTTGAGCGAAGAAACCATCCGGCATATCTCAGCCAAGAAAAATGAGCCGACGTGGCTGACCGACTGGCGCATCAAGGCATTCCGTTACTGGCAGACCATGCCGGAACCCAAGTGGCAGTTCGTCAAGTATCCACCGATCGATTTTCAGGACATCAGCTATTTCTCCCAGCCCAAGCCCAAGGCCAACGCGCCGAAAAGCCTGGACGAGGTTGACCCAAAACTGCTCGAAACTTACGAGAAGCTTGGCATCCCGTTGCGCGAACGCGCCCGGCTGGCAGGCGTGGCGGTGGATGCGATTTTCGATTCCGTTTCCGTCGGCACGACGTATCGCGAAGAACTGGCGAAGAAGGGCATTATTTTCTGTTCCTTCAGTGAAGCGGTGCATGAACATCCCGAGCTCGTCAAAAAATATCTCGGCTCGGTAGTGCCTTACACGGACAATTATTACGCGGCGCTGAATTCCGCCGTCTTCACGGATGGTTCGTTCTGCTACATCCCGAAAGGCGTGCGCTGTCCGATGGAGCTTTCCACATATTTCCGCATCAACGCTGCGAAGTCTGGCCAGTTCGAGCGCACACTCATCGTGGCCGACGACGGGGCACAGGTCAGCTATCTCGAAGGTTGCACCGCGCCGATGCGCGACGAAAACCAGTTGCACGCCGCCGTCGTGGAACTCGTGGCGCTGGAAGGTTCGGAAATCAAATACAGCACCGTGCAGAACTGGTATCCCGGCGATGTAAACGGCGTCGGCGGCATCTACAATTTCGTGACCAAACGCGGCCTCTGCAAAGGCAAAAATTCACGCATCACTTGGACACAGGTCGAAACCGGCTCGGCGATCACCTGGAAATATCCAAGCTGCATCCTGCTCGGCGACGGTTCCAAGGGCGAATTTTACTCCGTGGCCGTCGTGAACAACATGCAGCAGGCCGACACCGGCACGAAGATGATTCACATCGGCAAGAACACGAAAAGCACCATTGTTTCCAAGGGCATTTCGGCTGGTCGTGGCCAGAATAGCTATCGTGGTCTCGTGGAAATCCGCAAGAGCGCGGCGAACTCCCGCAACTTCTCGCAGTGCGATTCGATGCTCATCGGGGCCAAGTGCGGCGCGCACACCTTTCCTTATATTGAAGTAAAGAACACCACTTCCAGCGTCGAGCACGAAGCCTCGACCTCGAAGATCGGTGAAGACCAGATTTTTTACTGCAACTCGCGCGGCCTCGCCACGCAGGATGCGGTCAACATGATCGTGAACGGCTTCTGCAAGGAAGTCTTCAAGGAACTCCCCATGGAATTTGCCGTCGAAGCCCAAAAGCTTCTCGGCGTGAGCCTCGAAGGCAGTGTTGGATGATTTGAACCGCAGATGGACGCAGATTAACGCAGATTAGGGAATCAGGATAATTTATCTGCGTTCATCTGAGTTAATCTGCGGTAAATATATTTAGAACATGAGCAAGCAACCTATTCTTGAAATCAAAAATCTCCACGCAGGCGTGGAGAATAAACAAATCCTCAAGGGCTTCAGCCTGACGATCAATGCGGGCGAAGTCCATGCGTTGATGGGCCTCAACGGCAGCGGCAAAAGCACGCTCGCTGCGATCCTTGCCGGTCGCGACGGCTACGAAGTCACCGAGGGCACGGTGAATTACCTCGGCAAAGACCTGCTGGATCTTGACCCCGAAGAGCGCGCCCGTGAAGGCGTCTTTCTCGCGTTCCAGTATCCGGTGGAGATTCCCGGCGTGAACAGCACCTATTTCCTCAAGGCCGCGCTGAACGAAATCCGCAAGCACCACGGCCAGCAGGAACTTGACGCCATCGAATTCCTCGCGCTCGTGAAGGACAAAATCAAGCTGCTGGATCTCAACGAGGACCTGCTCAAGCGTTCCGTAAACGAAGGTTTCTCCGGCGGCGAAAAGAAGCGCGCCGAGATTTTCCAGATGGCCGTGCTCGAACCCAAGCTCGCGATCCTCGACGAGACCGATTCCGGGCTGGACATTGACGCGCTCAAGGTTGTCGCCAGCGGCGTGAACAAATTGCGCCGGCCCGATTCCGCGCAACTCGTCATCACGCATTACCAGCGCCTGCTGAACCATATCATTCCCGATGTCGTTCACGTCATGGCGGATGGCAAGATCGTGAAATCCGGCGGCAAGGAACTCGCGCTGGAACTTGAAGCCAACGGCTACGAAGCGATTTTAAAGCAGTAATTTTTACCACAAGGCCAACCGGCATTTCTG
>Ga0310811_10003948_pt1 | contig 18679 bp, 21 predicted proteins | sample YCmetagenome_FD_207642 | JGI IMG/M metagenome (GOLD analysis project Ga0310811, IMG submission 207642) | Soil microbial communities from experimental microcosm in Duke University, North Carolina, United States - YC | ecosystem: Engineered > Artificial ecosystem > Soil microcosm > Unclassified ...
CGTTCATCGATCAGCGCGAGCGGTGTGGCGATGCCGGCGACATTCAACGATTGAAGCAGAAGGTATTCGCGTCTAAAACAAGCGGATTGGGCTGCGTCGGCGTGTGCCGCAGCGAGCTTCAATAACACCGGCATCCCATCGGTTAGGCGGCGGGCACGATAGAGAGCCGAGCCCGCTGTCGTGCAGATCCAATCAAGGGTCTGATGATTCGCGACGATCATTGCCCGTCCTTTGTCCACCGGCAACCTGGTCTGACACCTACTCGTTGCATTTCCGCTGTCGAATGGGGCGCAGGCCCGCATGAATAATTGGCCAAAGTCATCGCTTCGTGATCCGCAACGACTTGATGACTAGTCTACTCGGTCCTACTCGGCCGCCAATCAGACCCGGTCTTACCGCAGTCGCGCCGGTACGTACGTTAACCCACATACCGGGCCATGTCGGCGCGGTACCGTGGTGTTAGGTCCGTTCAATTCACTACGCTGTCTGCAAATATCGCTTCTGGCATTGCCGCCTCAAGACGCTTTTTGATTACATCGACTCTGCTAGTGGTCGGATAGTGCCCGCGAACAATAACCATCAGGATCGCTTTGCTGCACTGTCGACGCTTCTGACCGGCGTCTTCCTTCTCCTGTCTCCCCCCGCAAGCGCACAGGAATTCTCGCTGCTGGCCGGCCCGCTCGTAAGCGGCAGCGCAAACACCTATTCGTGGGCCGCCGGTTATCGCGAGGGCCTCGGACGGTTCGCCGCATGGAGCTTTTCCTGGCTCAACGAAGGCCACATTCCCGACCATCATCGGGACGGCGTGAGCCTACAAGCCTGGGGACGCCTGCCGCTGCAAAGCGATCGGCTGGAGTTGTCGGCGGGACTAGGACCCTATCGATACTTCGACACTACCGCGGCGCGAGCCGGAGGCAGTTATTCGAACACGCATGGCTGGGGCGTGTTATGGAGCATGCGAGCCGCGTATTATTTCGATCGTCGCTGGATCGCCCAAGCGCAACTGAATCACATGCAGGTGTTTGGCGGCCATGACACGACCGCGCTGCTGTTCGGCATCGGCTACCAACTCGAAGCGAAGGGCGAGCCCGGTCCACGGGAGCGCGCGGTTTCACGGACCGCGAAGGTGACGAATAACGAAGTCACCCTCATGCTCGGCAAGACGATCCTGAACAGCGACAAATCGGAGTCGGCGACTGCCGGAATTTTCGAATATCGGCATGGGCTGTGGCGCTATGTCGATGTAACCGCCTCATACCTCCATGAAGGCGGTCAAATCCAGTCTCGGCGTGACGGTGTCGCAGTGCAGCTTTGGGCCACCCGTGCTTTCTTCGACGACCGCCTCACGCTAGCGGTTGGCGTTGGGCCGTATATTGCCATCACACAAAACGATGAACTTCCGCAACATCGCACCGGCGACGGCCGCACGTCGGCGCTTCTCGCACTATCGGCGAGTTATCGGCTTGGCCAGCATTGGCTCACGCGCATCACTTGGAATCGCGTACTCACGCGCTACGATCGCGACACGGACGTGATCGTAGCCGGAGTCGGCTGGCGCTTTTGAGCAGTGCTCAGGCAGGGAATCGGTCCCCGAACATCGGCAACCCACTGGCGGATTCGGCCTGGGTCGCTTCGTCCTGAAGGACGTCCCAGTGCTCGGCGAGTTTGCCATCTTCGAACCGGACGATGTCGGCTGCAATCCAAGCGGTGGGTCGGCCGTTCCCGGAAAAGCGACCATGCGCAATGACGTAGTCTCCTTCGGCCACGATCAACTGGTTCTCGTAACGCAAGGTGTCCGGAAGCGTGCGAACGAGATCGAATAGGCCGCCGCGTCCCGGCGCAATATGGGCGCTGTGCTGAATGTAGCGATCGGACCAAAAGCGTTCAGCGGCGGCATAGTCGCGCTGGTTGAACAGCGTATCGAACGCATCGAGAACGATGGCCTTGTTCTGTTCGGGTGAGGTTTTGCTCATGGTCGGACCCCGGAGAATGTCGAGTGGATTGCGCTGGTAAAGGGAAAGATAGTGGCAGCCCGGCACGAGCGATAGCCCCGCATTTCGCTGGCCCGCCCGTCATCGACACATCAGCGTTGCGCCACGATTGCGCTTTAGACTGCTACGATGCTGTCGCCATGGTGTTCGCGCTGTGTCCCGACGCGGTTCTCGGGAGCGTCTGCTTCCGCGGCACGCTATTCGTTACTCTGTTTCACTGCTTATTCGGAGTCTAAAAATGTTTCCCAAGAGTCAACGCGCGGCATCCGCATGGCTGCTTTGTGTCGCCGCGCACTGCGTGGGACTTGCTGTTCCTAGTGCCGACGCGCAGACCGTGATCCCCGACGCGATTCATCGTGACAGCGTCTCTCCACCCTGGCAACACGGCGAAAACAACGATCGGACCGAGCGCGGGCTGTTATTTACCGAACCGGATGCGGACAATCTCGCCGATTTTCACGGCGATCCCCTTAACCCGGCACTTGCGTTGTACGTCGGCGGAAACTATTTCTTTGCCATGGCGCCGCTGGTGCATGCGTTCGAGGCGCGTTATCCGCGGTACCGGGGGCACATCTATTGGGAAACGATCCCGCCGGGTTTACTGGTCCGCCAGATCGAACAGGGCGGCACCGTGACGGTCGGCAATATGACGTGGACCGTCAAACCGGACGTCTACCTCGCGGGTTTCAATGCGGTTCAAAAGCAAGTGGGCCGAGGCCTGCTGCAGGCTCCGGCGGTGCCATATGTCACTAACACGCTGACGATCATGGTGCCCAAAGGCAATCCGGCGCATATCACTGGACTCGCCGATCTGGGGCAACCCAACGTTAAGCTGGCGATGCCGAATCCTGCCTTCGAAGGCATTGCACGCCAGATTAAAGCGTCGCTCGAGCATGTGGGTGGCGAAGCCCTGGTCAACCGCGTGTACGACGCCAAGGTCAGCGACGGCAGCACGATGCTGACTCACATCCATCACCGCCAGACGCCGCTTTGGATCATGCAGGGCAAGGCGCAAGCGGGTGTCACCTGGCAATCGGAAGCCATGTTCCAGGAGCAGGCCGGTCATCCAATCAGCCATGTGGATATCCCGGCAGCCGATAACACTACGGCAATCTACGCGGGCGCCGTGGTGAAGGGCGCACCGCATCCTCAGGCAGCGCAGCAGTGGCTGGATTTCATCAGGTCGCCGCAAGGGCTGTCCATCTTCGAGCGTTATGGATTCAAGCCCTATCGGGCGCCCGGTGGCTGAGCGGGCGGCGGGCGAAGGGCGGCGGACTGTGCGGCGCCAGTGAAGCGTCCGTCTTCCTGGCGTCGTGACTTGGAAGGACTGGCGTCGCGCCCGGCCCGCCGTCAACGCCTGTTGCGCATCCAATCCCGCATCGGGTGAGTATCGAGCCAGCGCGCGGCGCGCGCGCGATGATGCTCGTGTCGAAAGTGCGCGCTCACTACGACCAGCGCAATGGCCAGAATCACCGCAATGCCAACGACCAACTCCGCCATGGCAACCTCCCATCGGGATAGCACCACATAGTCTTATTCTAGGCGACTGCTGGCACGGTGGGCCGCCGCCGCGCGAGTGTCGCGCGGCACGCGCGCGCGACGCATCGTCGGGGGCCCGAACACGTGTTAGCATCGGCTGCGCGCGGCGATGCTAAACTTTCCAGCCGAAGCCCGCGTTGGCTAATCGCTCAAGCGATTGCGCGGCGGCGCGGGGAACCGCAACAGGAGAGTTTCATGCAGGGCAATTTTCCGCATCGCACCAGGTCGCTGACGACCATGCACGACGATGAGCCGGAGCATAACGAGACGCTGCTGGGTCGCGTCAACGCACTCGAAAACCGGTTGCTGAAAGAGCGTCGCGTGCTGGTATTCGGCGCCATCGACGACAAGCTCGCGCGTGACGTGTGCGCGCGCCTCTTATCGTTAGCGTCGGAGTCGACGGCGCCGATCGATATCTTCGTGAACTCGCCGGGCGGCCATGTCGAAAGCGGCGACACCATGCACGATATGATCAAGTTTATCGATTCCACCGCGCCGGTGCGCATGATCGGCACCGGCTGGGTATCGAGCGCCGGCGCGACGATCTACCTGGCTGCGCCGAAGGAACGCCGTTTTGCCTTGCCTAATACCCGCTTCCTCCTGCACCAGCCGCTCGGTGGCGCACGCGGACAGGCGTCGGATATCGCGATCGAGGCACGCGAGATCGTCAAGATCCGCGAGCGCATCAGCCGCCTGATTGCCGATGCGACCGGTCAGCCGTACGAGAAAGTCGTCGAGGATACCGATCGCAACCACTGGATGTCAGCGCAGGAAGCGATCGACTACGGCGTGGTCGGGCGTCTGATTGGATCGCTGCGGGACCTGCGAGACTGACGGCGGATCGACCGTGGGTCGAGGGCCGGGTCAATTTCAGTGTTCGGTCCTCACCTTTGGACGGATCTCGATCACGCGCCCCGGCCGCAGTTGGTTGAGCGCGTAGGGCCGGCCGCCGATCGCTTCGGCACCGGACTCGTCGGAGCCAAGATTGAACAGCGCGACCTGCTCGCGCGACAGGACCGGCGCCACCACGCCGCGATCGACCATTTCATATCCCGGCTTCAGTGCGATGGGCGGCAACGAGCCGAACACCCGGCTGTCGAAGCCGCCTAGCCCCTCGGGCGGCACCGCGACCGCATTGACCAGCGTCGCTTGGGTCCCGACCACGTTGTCGGGGCCATAGGGATTGCCTTCGGCCGCCCGTTGCGCGTCGCGGTTCTTGCCGTCGGTATCGACCGTGTCATCGAGCGAAAAATCGTTCATTAAGTCGATCCCGCGCGGGTGTGCGTCCTCCAGCCGCATGGACTTGTGCCCGGGCAGGGCATCGGAAGGCGTCTCGGCTCGCGTGTCAGCCTGCCTCGGCGCCTGCGTTTCAGCGCGTATCGACGCAGTCGGTCCCTGATCGGCAGCATCCACCTTGGCGCCGAGCGACGGCGTCGCGGATGCCGGCGCGCCCGGGTTCGCGTCCTCGCCGGCTGCGGCGCGCGCGATGTCGTCGGCGCTCGCGTGCGCGGTTTCGGTGGTCGGTTTTTTCATCGGGCTCTGGGCGGCCTGGCGATGCTGTTCGTCGCGGGGCGGGTTCTGCTCGGCGGTGCTCATCGCAAATTTCCGTGGGCGTGCGTGATTCGATGATGGACTTCGCCGCGGTGGTCAGCAAGTCGCATTTCGGCTAAGTAAATTCGAGAAATGGACGATCGATTCGCCGATGCGACGGAGGACGCCTGTAAAATACGCAATATTTTTCGCCGCAACCCTATGCCGCTAAAGAACCTACCCTTCGAATTGCGCAGCGGCTCCGTCGATACGCTGCTCTTCGTCGTCAAGACTTCCGATCTCGACGAGATGCGCGCGGAGTTGCGTCGCCGCTTCGATGCGACGCCGGAGTTCTTTGCGAACGATGCGGTCGCGATCGACCTGCGCCGGCTCTCCACGGACCAGCGGGTATCGGTCGGCGAGGTGGCGGACATGCTGAGGGAGTTCCGCATGCATCCGGCCGGTATCGTGGCCGATGCGGCGCAGCGCGATTGGGCCGACAACGGCGTGCTGCCGTTGGTTGAATCGCGCGACCGACGCGGTGCGAAGGCGGAAGGCTCCGAGGGCCAGGGTGGCGATGCGGCGGCGCCGGTGCATACGCAGACGCCCAATCCAAATGCGCAGAATGCGTCCAGTGCGCCAGCGCCGCAAGACGTCGTCGGCGATGCGGGGGGAAGTGTTTCGCCGGCCGGCACGCTTGGTGGCGATATGGCAGTGCCCACGCTGGTGATCGACAAGCCGCTGCGCTCCGGTCAGCGGATCTATGCCAAGGGCGATCTGGTGGTTCTCGCAGTGGTTAGCCACGGCGCCGAGGTGATCGCGCAAGGCAATATTCACATCTATGCGCCGCTGCGTGGGCGGGCGCTGGCGGGGGTGCACGGCAACCATGCGGCGCGGATTTTTTGTACCTGTCTCGAGCCGGAACTGATCTCGATCGCCGGAATCTACCGGACCACCGATACACCCCTATCGCCGGATTTGCTCGGCCGGGCGGTGCAGATCCGGCTCGACGACGAAAAGTTGATCATTGAGCCGCTGCGGCTGACGTGAACCGTCGCCACAGCGGGTGACAGACATTGACGAATCCAGGGTAAAGGTAAATGGCAAAAATCATTGTGGTGACTTCGGGCAAGGGCGGTGTCGGCAAGACTACGACGAGCGCGAGCTTCGCGTCGGGTCTGGCGTTGCGTGGTCACAAGACAGCCGTAATCGACTTCGACGTCGGCCTGCGCAACCTCGATCTCATCATGGGTTGCGAGCGTCGCGTGGTCTATGACCTGATCAATGTGATCCATGGCGAAGCGAGCCTGAAGCAGGCGCTGATCAAGGACAAGAAGTGCGAGAACCTCCACATCCTGCCGGCGTCGCAGACGCGCGACAAGGATGCGCTCACGCTCGAAGGCGTCGAGAAGGTCATCAATGACCTGATCGAAATGGAGTTCGATTACATCATCTGCGATTCGCCGGCCGGTATCGAGTCGGGCGCCTTGATGGCGATGCATTTCGCCGACGAGGCGCTGATCGTTACGAACCCGGAAGTGTCGTCGGTGCGAGACTCCGATCGTATTCTCGGCATCCTGGCGTCGAAGACCAAGCGCGCCATGGAGGGCAAAGAACCGATCAAGGAACATTTGCTGATCACCCGCTACAACCCCAAACGCGTCAGCGAGGGCGAAATGCTCTCGCTCGAAGATATCACCGAGATCCTGCGTATCGAGTTGATCGGCGTCGTGCCGGAATCGGAGTCGGTGCTGCACGCGTCGAACCAGGGCATTCCCGCCGTGCACCTCGACGGCAGCGACGTGGCCGAGTCGTACAAGGACGTCGTCACGCGCTTTCTCGGGGAACAAAAACCGCTGCGTTTTATCGATTACCAGAAGCCGGGCTTGTTGCAACGTCTGTTCGGCAACAAGTAAGGGGCAACGCAATGTCGATACTTTCTTTTTTGCTCGGCGAGAAAAAGCGCTCGGCATCCGTGGCCAAAGAGCGTTTGCAACTGATTATCGCGCATGAGCGCGGCGGTCGGCATGCGCCGGCCGATTACCTGCCGGCTTTGCAGCGAGAACTGGTCGCCGTGATTTCGAAGTACGTGAAAATTTCGAACGACGACATCAAAGTCCATCTGGAGCGCCAGGACGACCTCGAAGTGCTCGACATCAAGATCGAGATTCCGCAGGCCTGAATGTCGCGCCTGTCTTTCGTCAAGCCGTTTCGTCGTGTTGGCCTCGGACGAGGCCAACACAACGGCGGGACAGCCGTTCACTTTTGCCGGTCACGCTGCGGGTCAACACTGCGTCGCGGCACGGGCGCGTCAATCGTTCAGGCCCACTTGCGGCGACGCGAGCGTGCTCAACTGAAAGCGGCCGTCATTATTGAACAGCCAGGACTCCAGTACCTCGACTTCGCCGCGCTGATTCAGCATCGTGGTCGGCGGCGCAGGCAGCGGCGCTGCGCGCCGCAGAGAGGCCAGTGCGGTGCTTTCCGCCTTATCGTCTCCATTGGTGCGATAGACGGAGGATTTCAGTAAGCGGCCATCGCGATCGACGACGAAAGCCACGACCACCACGGAGCGCAGCATCGGCTGTGGACGCCCTGCGGCGATCAGCGACGGGTTCGCCGAATCGATCCGGCGAGCGACCTGGACCTTGTAGCTTTCTGTCGCCACCCGCGGCGGCGTTGGCGTTGGCGCGAGCACAATCGTTCGGGTGGGCGTACTGATCGTGCACGCCGACAGCGCGACCAACCCCGCGGCGCACACCAGGGCAGGACGCAGCGCTATGCGTAGCAGTACTTGGAATATGCGAATCAAAAGGGGCCGGGAAACCGGCGCGGCCGGGGACGAAATGGTCACGGACATGGCGACACCTGCTGAGAGGTCGACGCAACGACGGTGGATTGCGGTCGGCGCACTAGGGCGGCGTGACGTGGCGCGCGTCGGACGTTGCATGGCACGACGCCTGGCGTGATCGCGCTATGCCACGCTGCGCTGCGGGAGCGCCGCTTGCTACCGACATGGTGACATAGTTGCACTCCGGCCCGCAGGCCGACATTGGGAGAAGCCATGAGTACCGTCGACGAGCCAAACAAGCACCCGGATCCCGCGCGGCATAGCGACAACGAAAAGAGCGAAATGCCCGAGCGCGATGACAAGAACCGCGAGCAGGCCCCGCATGACAAGCCCGGCACAAAACCTGGAGAGGGCGAACCTCCGGTGGGTTGATCTTCGACGCCCGAACGCCACCGGTTGCACCCAGGTATTTCCGTTGCTCAACTGCAGGATCGCGGAAGCACGCATGCGTAGCGCTCTTGCAGGGAGCACCGCGCCCGCTCACGCGCCCGCTCAAACCCGGTATTCACCAGACAAATACTTAGACTCGAATCGCAAAGCTGCGCCTTCGCTATGGTTTCTCAAAGCGACAATTTGCCACGACCGTCTATTTCGGCTCAAGCACGGTCAGCATGCGCCGATATAAGCATGAAGGTTGTCGCTGTGGCGGAAGAGAATGAGTTTGAAAAATATGAAAATTGGTACGCGCCTGGGCGGTGGCTTCGGGCTTATCGTGGTGTTGATGGTGGCGTTGATTGTTGTCAGCCTCATTCGTTTAGCCAACATCGGCGACATCAACAACAGGATCATCGACAAGGATTGGGTCAAGTCGGATGCGGCGCAGACCATCAATGCCTTGACCCGCGCCAATGCCAGTCGGACCATGGAGCTGTTCATCACGAGCGACAAGGACAAGGTTAGCAGGATTTATCAATCGATCAACGCCAACAAGCAGGCCATCGACGAGGCGCTTGGCACGCTCGACATACTGACTTACACGCCCGAAGGGAAAGCGCTGCTGGTGAAGATCAAGGAATCCCGCGCGGCGTACGTGAGCTCTTTCAGCAAGGTCGCCAAGTTGCTGGCACAGGAAAAGCGGGACGAGGCCGCCAGTATGATGAGTGGCGAGACCCTTCCAGCCCTGGATGTAGTCGAGCAACACATCACGGCCATGGTGAATCTGCAGAAAAAGCTAGTGGATGCGGATGGCACGGAAACCAGGCAAAACATCGAGTCGGCCCGCAATCTGCTGATCGGGCTGGGGCTGGCGGCTGTATTGATCGGTATCGGCTTGGCTTATGTCATCACACGCTCGATAACGCGCCCGTTGCGTGAAGCGGTGCGCGTCGCGCAGACGGTCGCGTCCGGCGATTTGACAAGTCGCATCGTGGTGCAGACCAAGGACGAGACCGGCCAACTTCTGCAAGCCCTTCAGGACATGAATGAAAGTCTAAAAGGGATCGTTGGCGAAGTGCGCGTAGGTACGGATACGATTGCCACTGCGTCGGGCCAGATTGCGAGCGGCAACCAGGATCTGTCCTCCCGCACCGAAGAGCAGGCGAGTTCGCTCGAAGAGACTGTCGCCGCGATGGAAGAGCTGACCAGTACGGTCAAACAGAATGCCGACAACGCCCGGCAGGCGAACCAGTTGGCCGCATCGGCCTCCGACGTGGCGCTCAAGGGTGGCGCAGTCGTCGTGCAAGTGGTTGATACGATGGGCTCGATCAGTGAATCAGCTACGAAAATTGTCGACATCATCAGCGTGATCGACGGCATCGCCTTCCAGACCAATATCCTGGCGTTGAACGCGGCAGTGGAAGCGGCCCGTGCCGGCGAACAGGGTAGGGGCTTTGCGGTGGTCGCAGCCGAAGTCAGAAACCTGGCACAACGCTGTACGGCAGCGGCCAGGGAAGTCAAAACCTTGATTGGCGACTCGGTGGACAAGGTCGATGTGGGCAGCAAACTGGTGACACAGGCAGGCGCCACGATGAACGAGATCGTGGCCAGCGTGCAGCGCGTTACCGACATCATGGGCGAAATCACCGCCGCCAGCGAGGAACAGAGCGCCGGGATCGAACAGATCAACAAAGCCATGAGCCAGATGGACGACGTGACGCAGCAAAACGCGGCGCTGGTGGAACAAGCCGCGGCGGCGGCCGAATCCCTGCAGGGGCAAGCGGGTAATCTGGCGCAGGTGGTCGGGGTGTTCAAGCTGGACGGCGCGCACTGCGCACCGGGACCATGACGCTTGACGTGTGGGCGTCCGGGTCAAGAGATCTCTGAAGTGGCGGACCTGCGCGATGATTCCCGCAGATCCGGTAACTTGAGTGGCGTGAGTTACTTAAGTTTTTGTGCGACAACCCGATAACAAGATGGGGCGGCCACAGCTGTCCTTGACCGGCTGAATGCAAGTCACTTATTTATATTACATACGGGGGAAGTGTGAAGAAAGTTGCTGTCCTTGCTGTGGTACTGGTTCTGGCTGGTTGCGCTGGCACAGGGAACGAGAGTTTGCGTTCCGAATCTGAATCCACCGTCTCGACAAAAATCGTCGAGGGAAAAACAACCAAAGAGCAAATCCGGGCAACGTTCGGTTCCCCGGAGAAAACCGAGTTTACGGACGGCGGGCTTGAAATCTGGCGCTACGAATTTACTAAAGTGCACGCCGATGCTGTCGACTATATCCCCGTTGTAAACTGGTTCGGCTCCAGCCATAGCGGCAAAAAGAAGGAGTTGGTAGTTATGTTCGATTCCTCAAACATGGTAAAGCGTTATTCGATGAGCGTATCGAATGTGGCCCAGAAAACGGGGATTTTCAACAATTAAGGAACTCGGCTCGCTCAACACGCGAGCCGACAATTTCACCGCAAAGCGACGGCTGGAGAGCAACGTCCTCGATGGTGGTAGATGCGGTCCCGTCGCCGCACGCGCCGGTTCAGGCGTAGGTCACCTCTTGCATATCGGCTTCGGTGGCGCGGAGCTGATCGCCACGTCCGAGTAGCAGGGTCGTAACGACGGTTAAGAATGGGGCGACTTGTCCTGTGGCCAGCGCGCGGTTGATGCGCGGCAGCATCTCGGCCACGTTTTCACTTGTACCAGACAGTGCCAAGGCTGACTGTGACTTTGGGTACAAGTGGCGGAAGCGGTGAGATTCGAACTCACGGTGCCCTCACGGACACGGCGGTTTTCAAGACCGCTGCCTTAAACCACTCGGCCACGCTTCCCAATGAAGCCGTGATTGTAGCCGATCGGCGTCGCCGACGGCGCAATTCGTATCGCACACAGCCTTCAGCCGGCGCAGGTCACGGCGGGTCCTTGAGAAACAGCGCTTGCAGGTCATTTAGAAAGCGACGGCCGAGCGGCGTCGGTACGATCTGTTGGTGATCGCGATGGAGCAGGCCGCGCTGTTCGGCTTCGTCGAGTGCGGACTCGATCGATGTCATGGTCATGCCGGTCCGCTCGAAGAAACGGTGTACCGGAAAGCCTTCCGTGAGCCGCAGCGCATTCAGCATGAATTCGAACGGCAGGTCGCGCGGACCGACTTCGTGCTCTTCCTGCACCGGCGTGCCGGCCTGTGCATGCGCCATATAGCTGGCTGGATGTTTGTAGCGAACTTGGCGGACGATTCGTTCAGGAAACGACAGCTTCGTATGCGCGCCCGCTCCGATCCCGAGATAGTCGCCGAAGCGCCAGTAGTTCAGATTGTGGCGGCTTTGCCGCTGCGGCTGCGCATACGCGGACACTTCGTAGTGTTCATAACCCGCCTCGTGTGTGCGCGCGGCGATCCAATCTTGCATGTCGGACGCGGTGTCGTCGTCAGGCACTTCCGGGGGGAACTTATGGAAGTAGGTGTTCGGCTCGAGCGTCAGGTGATACAGCGACAGGTGCGGCGGCGCGAACGACAGCGCGGTCTCGATGTCCGCCTTGCATTCGTCGAGCGTTTGGCCGGGCAGCGCGTACATGAGATCGAGATTGAAGTTGTCAAAAGTCGATTGCGCGATGTGCACGGCGCGGCGCGCCTCGCTTGCATCATGGATGCGGCCCAGCGCCTTCAGATGCCGATCATTGAAGCTTTGGATGCCCACCGATAGCCGATTGACACCGCTCGCCCGGAAACGGGCGAATTTCGCCGCTTCGAACGTGCCGGGATTCGCCTCCAGCGTGATTTCCGCGTCCGCGTCCAACGGCAGCAGTGCCCGAAGGTCGGACAGCAGCCGGTCGAGCCCGTCGGCCGAGAGCAGGCTCGGGGTGCCGCCGCCAATGAATACCGTATGCACGTGGCGTCCCCAGATGAGCGGCAACGCCAGTTCGAGGTCGGCGCGCAGCGCGTCGAGGTACACCTGTTCCGGGAAACTCTCGCCGCTGAACTCATGTGAATTGAAGTCGCAGTACGGGCACTTGCGCACGCACCAGGGGAAATGCACGTACAGCGACAGCGGCGGCAGGCTGTTCAGCCGGATGCGTCCGGGTCCGAGAAACGCGGACACCGTCTTCGCATGCGCCGCGTGGGCGTGCTTGTCCGTCTGCGCCGGCGTGCCGGACGGCGGCTCTTTCGGTGACGTGCTCATGGCGTCTCCGTCAGCCGCTCGACCAGTTTTCGCAGCGCGAGCGCACGATGGCTGTGCGCGCGCTTGATCGCGGGGTCGAGTTCGGCGACGCTGGCGCCCAGCGCCGGGATGTAGAGCAGCGGGTCGTAGCCGAAGCCGTGCGCGCCGCGCGGCGCCAGCAGCACATCGCCGTGCCAGCGGCCGTCGACGAGCAACGGCTCCGGGTCTTCGGGATGCCGTACCAGCGCCAGCACGCAGTAAAAGTAGCCGCGCCGATCCGCGTGGCCGCGCAGCGCGTCGAGCAGGCAGGCATTGTTCGCCGCGTCCGATTTTTCGCCGCCTTGGCGCTGCGCGAAGCGTGCGGAGTGGACACCCGGCGCGCCGTGCAGCGCGTGCACGCACAGCCCGGAATCGTCAGCGAGCGCCGGCAACCCGGTCGCCGCCGACGCATGGCGCGCTTTGGCCAAAGCGTTTTCGACAAAGGTTGCGTGCGGCTCTTCCGCCTCCGTCACACCCAATTGGCCTTGCGCGATCAACGCTATGCCGAGCGTTTCCAGCGCGGAGAATTCGCGCAGCTTGCCGGCATTGTTCGACGCCAGTACGACACGCCTTAGCACCGCATCGACGCTGCGCTCGAACGGGGCGCCGGCTTGCGCCGCATCATGGCGTGGTGGCTCAATCATGGGTTTCGAGCGCTCGTTTTTGCGCCTCGATCAACTCGGCGATGCCGGTCTGGGCGAGATCGAGCAGCGCATTCATTTCATCCCGCGAGAACGGTTCGCCTTCGGCGGTGCCCTGAACCTCCACCAAACCGCCGGAACCGGTCATCACGACATTCATGTCGGTGTCGCAATGCGAATCTTCGACGTAGTCCAGGTCGAGCACGGGCGTGCCGCCGTGGATGCCGACGGATACCGCGGCGATGAAGTCGTCGATCGGCGATTCTTCGATGCGGCCGGTCGCGACCAGCTTGGCGACCGCGTCGTGCGCCGCGACGAAGGCGCCGGTGATGCTCGCGCAGCGGGTGCCGCCATCTGCCTGGATCACGTCACAGTCGATGTGCAGCGTGCGCGGGCCGAGCTTCTCGAGATCGAACACCGCACGCAGCGCGCGGCCGATCAGCCGCTGGATCTCCTGCGTGCGCCCGGTCTGCTTGCCGCGTGCCGCCTCGCGATCGCTGCGCGTGTGCGTCGCGCGAGGCAGCATGCCGTATTCGGCAGTCAGCCATCCCTGCCCGCGGTCACGCAGGAACTCCGGTACCCGTTCGGCAATGCTGGCAGTGCAAATGACCTTGGTGTCGCCGAATTCGACCAGCACCGAGCCCTCCGCGTGTTTCGTGTAATGTCGCGTGATGCGGATGGGACGCAGCTGGCCGGCTTGGCGGCCGCTTTGACGGAGGGGAACAGCTGAAACGGGAGCGTTCATAAGCGGGCGAACTCCGGGGTCGAACTCGTATGGTAGTGTGGGCAGTGATGCAGAACCACTGCAAAGTATGCGGATTTTAGCGCGCAGCGGCATGGCGCCGGAAATGGCCGTTCGGTCAACGCGCGACGCGCCCCGAGAGCGCCGGTCTAAAATGCGATAATTGGCGCCTTCCCCACGTTCCAGTCCCGTTTGGCTTTTTCTTCGGCGGAACGTCCGAGGTCCTCAACAGGCTTTATTCGCCACTTACGCGAGACGCACGATGATCTTCAGCATGACGGGCTACGCCAGTGTGACGCGCGAGCTGGCCGCAAGCGGCCGCGATGCCGGCGGCGTACCCGGTACCACCGCATCCGCCAGCACTGCGAGCGTATCGGTCGAACTGCGCACGGTTAATTCGCGTTTTCTCGATCTGAATTTCCGTATGCCGGATGACGTGCGGGCGGTCGAATCAGCGCTGCGTGAAATGCTGATGACCAAGTTGTCGCGCGGCAAGGTCGACATTCGGATCAATTTGCAGCGCAGCGAGCAGGCGGCCGCGGCCGGGGCGCTGAACACCGAGGCGCTGTCGCAACTCGCCTCGCTGGAACGCGCGGTTTTGACCCAGTTCCCGAACGCGGGCGGCCTGCGCACCGGCGAGATTCTGCGCTGGCCGGGCGTGATCGCCGAGAGCGGCGTGTCGGCCGAGTTATTGCGCGACGCGGTGCTCGCCTGCGGCAAGCAGGCGATTGACGAGCTGATCGACGTGCGCCGCCGCGAAGGCGCGCAGCTCGCGTCGATGCTGCTCGCGAACGTCACCGAGATGGAAACCATCGTGGCGCGTATCACGCCGCTGGTGCCGGATTTGATCGCCAAGCACCAGCAGAAAATTGTCGAGCGTCTGCAGGAAGCGCTCGGCATCGCAGCGCCGCGGGGCGAGCCGACGCCGGTTTCTCGCGAGGAGATCGCCGAGCGAATTCGCCAGGAAGTGACCATGTACGGAATCCGCATCGATATCGCGGAAGAGCTGTCACGGTTGTCCGCGCACTTGAACGAGACACGTCACGTGATCGATAAAGGCGGCCGGGTCGGCAAACGCCTCGATTTCATGATGCAGGAGCTGAACCGCGAAGCGAATACCCTGGGTTCGAAGGCGGCTGCGAAGGAGCTCGCCGACGCGTCGATGACACTGAAACTACTGATCGAGCAAATGCGCGAGCAGGTGCAGAATCTCGAATAACGGTCTACACACGTAACCAGAACGGCAACGCACACGTCATGTCACCCACGCGCAATCCGTATGTCGGCGAATATCCCGGCAACCTGTTCATGGTCGTCGCTCCATCGGGCGCCGGCAAGTCTACGCTGGTCAATGCGCTGCTCGCGAAGGATCGATCGATCCGGCTGTCCGTATCGACCACCACGCGATCACCGCGTTCGAAGGAGACCGATGGCGTCGAGTACCATTTCGTCGATGTGGCGGATTTTCTGGAGCGCCACGCGCGCGGCGAGTTCCTCGAAAGCGCCGAGGTGCACGGCAATTACTATGCGACGTCGCGGCTGTGGATCGAAGAGCAGATGAAAAGCGGCGTCGATGTGCTGCTCGAGATCGATTGGCAAGGCGCGCAGCAGGTCCGCAAGCAGTTTCGCAACGCGGTCGGCATCTTCATCCTGCCGCCGTCGCTGCTTGCGCTGGAAGAGCGCTTGCACAAGCGCGGTCAGGACGAGCCGAACGTCATTGTGCGGCGCTTGCTGGCCGCGGGAAGCGAGATGGCGCATGCATCGGAGTTCGACTATGTGCTGATCAACGAGAATTTCGATCGCGCGCTGTCCGAGCTGCAATGCGTGGTCGCGGCCACCCGTTTGCGCTTTGCGTCGCAGCATGCACGCCATGCGGCGCTGTTCACGGAACTTGGGATTCACTCGCCGCAGGCGGAGTAGTCGGTCCGTAGGTTAAAATGAAGTCGTAGCAACACGGCATTGACAACAAGGAATTGATAACATGGCTCGCATCACAGTCGAAGATTGTCTGGATAAAATCTCCAATCGCTTCGAGCTCGCGTTGGCGGCGACCTATCGTGCGCGCCAGCTCGCGCAAGGCCATACGCCTAAGATCGACAGCAAGGACAAGCCGACGGTACTCGCGTTGCGCGAGATCGCCGAGGGCAAGGTCGGCATCGAGATGTTGAAGAAGGTGCCGGTTTGATCGGCGCTTGGACCATGTAGGTTATCCACCGTCACTCGACCGCAACGGAGGCGCATATGAAGTCCCACTCGTCGCCTTCCACCTTGCGCAATGAGGGACACTCCGACGAGCCGCGTATCCGCGGCGGCGTCACCGGCCTTGGCGAACCCGCCGACGCGCGCGACGCCATGGCCGAGGCGGTAACCCATACCGCCGACGCGGCGAGCGGCGCCGACGCCGCGGATAGCCCGGAAACGGCTGGGCGCTCCGCGCTATCGCCGCGCAACTACATCGACGCGGTACTCGAACAGTCGTTCCGGCACTTGTTCGGGCCCACGGCCACACCCGAACAGCCGCGCCGGCACGATGTGGTATCGATCGCCAAGCTCACCGAAGAGTTGGCGACCTACCTCACACCCGCCGAGATCAAGGAGATCAAGGCGGCGTTTCATTTCAGCGACGAAGCCCATCTCGGTCAGTATCGCCACAGCGGCGAGCCCTATATAACGCACCCGGTGGCGGTGGCGGAGATCTGCGCGGGCTGGAAGCTCGATGCGCAGTCGGTGATGGCCGCGCTGCTGCACGACGTGATGGAAGACCAGGGCGTCACGAAGACCGAATTGGCCGAGCGTTTCGGCCCGAAGGTCGCGGAACTTGTCGACGGCTTGTCCAAGTTGGACAAGATGGAGTTCCGCAGCCGCGAAGAAGCGCAAGCGGAAAATTTCCGCAAGATGCTGCTGGCGATGGCGCGCGACGTCCGCGTGATCCTCGTCAAGCTGGCCGATCGGCTGCACAACATGCGCACGCTTGGCGCCGTGCCGCCGACCAAGCGCCGCCGGGTCGCCCGGGAGACCATCGACATCTATGCGCCGATCGCGCATCGCTTAGGCCTGAACAACACCTATCGCGAGCTGCAGGACATGAGCTTCGCGAATTTCAACCCGCACCGTTATGCGGTGCTCGAGAAAGCGGTCAAGGCCGCGCGCGGCAATCGCCGGGAAGTGGTCGGCAAGATCCTGGAGGCGGTACAACGCTCGCTGAGCGATGCGAAGATCGAAGCCGAGGTGACCGGCCGCGAAAAGACGATCTACAGCATCTATAAAAAGATGCGCGACAAGCAGCTGTCGTTCTCGCAGGTGCTGGATGTCTACGGGTTTCGCGTAGTGGTCGAGACGTCGATGGAGTGCTACATGACGATCGGCGCGCTGCATGTGCTGTACAAGCCGGTGCCGGGCAAGTTCAAGGACTACATCGCGATTCCGAAAGTCAATGGCTACCAGTCGCTGCACACGACGCTGGTAGGGCCGTTCGGCACACCGATCGAATTCCAGATCCGCACCCGCAAGATGCATGAGATCGCGGAAGCAGGCGTCGCCGCGCACTGGATGTACAAAAACGGCGGCGCGGACCTCAACGACGTGCAGACGCGCGCGCACCAGTGGCTCAAGTCGCTGCTCGACATTCAGAGCGAGGCCGGCGATTCGAGCGAATTTCTCGAACACGTCAAGATCGACCTGTTCCCGGACGCGGTCTATGTGTTTACGCCGAAATCGAAGATCATGGCTCTGCCGCGCGGCGCCACGGCGCTCGACTTCGCTTATTCGGTGCATAGCGACCTCGGCAACCAGTGCGTAGCGGTCAAGATCAACAACGAGTTGCTGCCCCTGCGCACCGAGTTGAAGAGCGGCGACATCGTCGAAGTGATCACCGCACCGTATTCGAAACCGAATCCAGCGTGGCTGGGCTTCGTGCGCACCGGCAAGGCCCGGTCGGCGATCCGCCACTACCTGAAAACCATGCGCTTGAACGAGTCGGTTCAGCTAGGCGAGCGCCTGGTGGATCAGGCGCTCAAGGGCTATAAGCTGTCGCTCGGCGACGTCACCCCGGAGGCGTGGGACAAGCTCGCTCATTGGACCGGCAACAAGCCGCGCCAGGAAGTGTTCGCCGACATCGGGCTGGGCCGCCGCGTGGCAGCCGTGATGGCCAAGCGCATCGAAGTGCTGCTCAGCGGGCGCGATGGCGAGACCGACGACTCGGGGCGCACCGACGCGACGCCGTTGACCGCCGGCGGGCCTCCGGTCGTGATCACCGGCACGGAAGGGATGTCGGTGCAGTTGTCGCCATGCTGCCGGCCGATTCCGGGCGACGACATCATGGGCTATATCGGTATCGGGCTGGGGATGGCGATCCACACCACCGATTGCCGCGTTGCACAGCGTATCCACAAGCGCGATCCGGGCCGTTGGATCGACGTCGCATGGGCGCCGCAGCCGGGGCGGCTGTTCGACGTTGCCATCAAGGTGCTGGTACGGAATACGCGCGGGGTGTTCGCGCGCGTTGCGGCCGATATGACGGCTGCCGACGCCAACATCGTGCACGTGGCCATGGATGAGGATTTCGCGCAGGAATCGACGATCCTGCGCTTCTTGATTCAGGTCAGCGACCGCGTGCATCTCGCGAATGTCATGCGTCGCACGCGTACCAACCCGGATGTCATGCGTATCTCGCGAGAACGGCCAAGCGAGGAGACGCATCATCGTCATCACGATGTCGGCATGCGCATCGAGCGAGAGCGCGCCGATTATTGAGCAAAGGGTGGGTCACGCGATTCGAGGAAAACGGCGCCGCCGTTTCCTTGTCGGCGCCGTTTCGTTGTCGG
>Ga0310811_10003949_pt1 | contig 18676 bp, 17 predicted proteins | sample YCmetagenome_FD_207642 | JGI IMG/M metagenome (GOLD analysis project Ga0310811, IMG submission 207642) | Soil microbial communities from experimental microcosm in Duke University, North Carolina, United States - YC | ecosystem: Engineered > Artificial ecosystem > Soil microcosm > Unclassified ...
ATCGGTCGAGTCTCACCTCTACTCGGAGGATCTCTGATGTTTGGTCGTTGTCTCACGGCACTCGTCAGCCTTGCGTTGATTGCTTCAGCAACGGCAGCCCACGCCGATTCGGCTGCCGATGAGGCGGCGATCGTAAAGCGCTTGCAGCGCTGGACGGCCGACTTCAACGCCAAGGACCCGGCCGGGGTTTGCGACCTCTTCGCCCCCGATCTTGTCTACTCGATCCCGGAGGTCGTGCGCGGCACGCATGAGACGATGTGCACGAACCTCACCAAGATGCTGGCGCGGCCCGACATCCAGCTCCACTACAAGAACCCCGATATTCACGAGATTCTCGTGTTGGGCGATGTCGCGGTCGTCCGGCTGACGTGGACCCTGACGACCCAAGTGAAGGGTGCCAAGGACACGACGACGGAAGAGGGCATGGACATATTCCGGCGTCAGCCCGATGGAAAATGGTCCATCGCCCGGTTCATCGCGTTCACAACCCGCGCGAACAAGCTGCTTCAGTAGAGAGGCTGCCCATGCTTCCGGTGGAAGTGCCGCCGCATTTGGCGCATGCTGCCGCTTCTCCTGGGGAATGAGGGACGATGGCGCTGCAATACTCCGCGCTTTGCAAGGGATGCTGGCAGCAGATGCATATGCCGATCCCGCTGCGCGGCGGGTTCTCGATGCCGTTTCGTGTCGTGGGCATTCGTCCCAGCAAGATGAATCCGAACATCTGCACCATCTGCGAGATGATGTTCAGCCGCATGATGAAGGCGCGGACGGTGATGATCGAAGCCACGATCATGTTTGCCGATCTGCGAGGCTACACGAAGCTCTCGCAGTCGCTGCCGGCCGGCGATGTTGCGGGCCTCCTCGACGATTTTTACGACCGCTGTGCTGCGGCCATCTGGGAGCACGACGGGCTTCTCAACAAGACCATCGGCGATGCGGTCCTGGCGATCTTCAATTTCCCGATCAAGCGCGACGATCATTCGCGCCAGGCGGTGCTGGCGGCGCGCCAGTTGCAGCAATCCTTTGCCGATCAGCGGGCGCGCCTTGATGGCGCACTGGCGGCGGACGGGGACGAATTCGGCATTGGTGTCGGCATCCACACGGGCGAGGTGAGCTTCGGCGAATTCGGCCATTCGCACCGCGACCTTACGGCGATTGGCACGGTGGTGAACATGGCCGCCCGGGCGCAATCGGCGGCCCAACCCGGCCAGATCCTGGTCACGAAGGAAGTCCGCGACCAGGCGCAAGCAGAGCTGCAGGGCAGCACCGCCAGCGACTACGCCCTCAAGGGGTTCGACCGGCCGGTCGCGCTCTACGCCGCCTGACGCTTCGGGCTCAGGCGGCCGCCTTGATCGCGGCCTGTTTGACCTTGCCGTCGACATGGCCTTCGAACTGCTGGAAGTTCTTCTCGAAGCGCTGCGCCACGTCGCGGGCGGCGCTTTCGTAGGCCTTCTTGTCTTTCCAGGTGTTGCGCGGATTGAGCACGTCGCCTGGCACGTCGGGACAGGCGCTGGGTACCTGCAGGCCAAAATGTGGATCGGCCGACGAGGCCACCGCGGCGAGTGTGCCGTCGAGCGCTGCGCGCACCATGGCGCGCGTGTGGCGGATCGACATGCGCTCGCCGACGCCGAAACCGCCGCCGGACCAGCCGGTGTTGACCAGCCAGCACTTGACGTTCTGGCGGGCCATCTTCTCGCCTAGCATCTTGGCGTAGACCGTCGGATGGCGTGGCATGAAGGGGGCGCCGAAGCAGGTCGAGAAGGTGGCCTGCGGCTCGGTCACGCCCTTCTCGGTGCCGGCCACGCGCGAGGTATAGCCGGACAGGAAGTGATACATCGCCTGTTCGGGGCTGAGCCGGGAGATCGGCGGCAGCACGCCGAAGGCATCCGCCGTCAGCATGATGATATTTTCGGGCGTCCCGGTGATGCCCGACGGGCTCGCGTTGGGAATGAAGTCCAGCGGATAGCAGGCGCGCGTATTCTCGGTATGGCGGTCGTCGTCGAGATCGAGCGCGCCGCTCAGCGGGTCGTGCACCACGTTCTCCAGCACCGTGCCGAAGCGCTCGGTGGTGGCATAGATCTCGGGTTCGGCCTGGCGGCTGAGCTTGATCACCTTGGCGTAGCAGCCGCCCTCGAAGTTGAAGAGGCTGTTCTCGGCCCAGCCATGCTCGTCGTCGCCCAGCAGGGTGCGCGCCGGGTCGGCCGAAAGGGTCGTCTTGCCGGTGCCGCTCAGGCCAAAGAAGATCGCGACATCGCCTTTCGGTCCGATGTTGGCTGATGCGTGCATGGGCAGCACGTTCTTGTCGGGCAGCAGGTAGTTCAGGATCGTGAACACCGACTTCTTGATCTCGCCGGCGTACCAGGTGCCGCCGATCGCTACGACGCGGTCGGTGAAGTTCACGAGCACGGCGCAGTCCGACGCCGTGCCGTCGAGCGCCGGCTCGGCCTGGAAGCCTGGCAGGTTCAGGATGGTGAAGTCGGGCTTGAAGTCGGCCAGTTCCTCGACCTTCGGCCGCAGGAACATGTTGCGGGCGAAGAGATTGTGCCAAGCCGTCTCCGTGATCACGCGCACGCCGATACGATGCTGCGGATCGGCGCCGGCCCAGCAGTCACGCGCGAACAGCTCGCGGCGCTGCGCATAGGCGATCATGCGGTTGTAGAGGGCGCGGTAACGCTCGGGCGACATGGGCTTGTTGGTCTTGCCCCAGTCGATGCGCTCCTTGGTCTCGGAATCCTCGACAAAGAACTTGTCATTGGGCGAACGGCCGGTATGCACGCCCGTGCGGACCACGAAGGCGCCGCCGTCGGCAATCGATCCCTCATGTCGCCGCACGGCCTCTTCGTAGAGGGCCGGCACTGACAAGTTCCAGTGGACGTTGGTGAGGTTTTTCAACCCCAACGACTTCAGCCCCAGTTTGGGGATGACAAAGCCCGTCTGCTGCACGTTCAGCTCCCTGTATCGCGTTTCATGAAAGAGGGTTGAATGAGGTCCCGAATAGACCGGTCCGATGGCCCGAACGCTTCCGTGTCGTCTCGCCCAGCGCTATTCGCTAGCGTTGACATCGGGACGTTGCAAGAGCGGCTGGGGGGCAATCCGGCGTTCAAGATGGTCACATTTCGCAATCCGGGCGGAGGCCCGACGAAAGGCAATGTCGGGCCGCCCTATGCTGCCGGCAAGATAGCATTGCGTGATCAAATTGGGGCGGCGAACGTTGCGTCGCCTGTGCGCCAGCCCGGCCGCCGGCCGGGCCTACGCCGCTGATAAGGCTGTCACTGCAGCGAAACCGACTTCAAAGAGCGCGGGAGGAAATTTTGCTTCAGTATTCTCTGTGCAAATTAACCCGGTTTCGAAGCTTGCGTCCGGCGAGCATCCTCGCAACGTTGTCGAAGACGAGATCGAGCGTCATCGGGAGATACCGCTCGAGATCGTCCGATGAGCAGTGTGGCGTAATAAGTAGATTGGGCGTTTCCCAAAGGAAGGAATCGGCGGGCAGCGGCTCGGGATCGAAGACGTCCAGGATCGCGCCACCAAGCTTTCCCTCCCTCAGCACCTTCGCAAGTGCGTCATAGTCGACCAATCTCGCACGTGCGAAGTTCACGAAACCCGCGGTGCTCTTCATCAGCGCGAATTCCCGCTCGCCGATGATCCCGTCGGTCTGCGAGGTCGAGGGGGCGGATACCACGATGAAGTCGGCGCGCGGCAGGACCGAGTGCAATTGGTCGAGCCCGACCACCTCGTCGCAATAGCGATGCGGCTGTGCGCTGCGGCGCACGCCGATGACGTGCAGGCCCATGCGTTTGGCCTCCTTGGCGCCAGCACCGCCGAGCTGGCCGGCGCCAATGATGAGCACCGTCTTGCCCTTGGCCTGGCCGGTGTAGAGCGGCAGCCATTGGTGCCTGGCCTGCGCGTTCACCAGTGACGGGACGCGGCTGTTGAGCAGCAGGATGCACATCAGGATGTGCTCGCCGGCTTTCTGCTGATGGATGCCGCGGTTGTTGGTGATGACGACGTTCTTTGGCACCCAATCCATGGGGCGCAGATACTCGATTCCCGCGCCGATGAAGTGGATCGAGCGCAGCTGTGGCGCGACCTCGGCCAGCCGATCGCGGGGCACCTGCATCGACGTGACCAGCACGGAAGCCGTCTCGAGGAAGTGCGGCCCATTCTTGAGGTCCCAATCGGTCGTATACCGGACCCTGCCGGCAAGATCCGGCCGGCGCGAAAGCGCATCGCCGATCAACGCGTCCGTCATGTGGAAGACAGGATGGGAGGCGCTCCGCGAATTGAAATGCAAATGCAGCGGCGTCGGCAGGAATGCGTTCACTGAAGGGTCCTCTCAAAGTCGCGTTCGGCGAAGGCAAGCACGTCGCGCGGTTCGACAACGACGGTGACCTCGGAACCGACGCCGATGCCCGTGTCGGTAGCCTCGTCGCTGATGTTCGCCGTCCAGTTGGTGCCGTCGGCGAGTCGAAGCGTCACTTCCTTATGGCGTCCGAGGTAGATCTGCGCCGTGACGGTTGCCGACAGGGCGCACTGCGTATCGTGCGTTCCATGGCGTACGAGCGCGATGCGCTCCGGCCGAACGAACAGCCGTGCCTCGTCACCCACCTGTATCGGCGCGGGCGAGGTCGCCGCGCGCAAGAAGCCAAGGCCGGGAACTTCCAGAAGCGACGACGCTGCGTCGGCCGAGCGGCAGATCGCCTTCCTGGAATTCACGGCCCCGAGGAATTCCGCAACGAACGGCGTTGCCGGCCGGCGGTAGACGTCCTCCGGCCTGCCGATCTGCAGGACCGTGCCGCGTCGCATCAGCGCCAGCCGATCGGCAAGGCCGAGTGCTTCGTCCTGGTCGTGGGTGACGAATATGGTCGTCACGCCGGTGAGACGCTGGATACGCTTCAGTTCGAAGCGCATTTCCTCGCGCAGCTTCTTGTCGAGCGCACTCAAGGGCTCGTCCAGCAGGAGGATCGCCGGTTTGATGACCAGTGCCCGCGCCAGCGCCACGCGTTGCTGTTGGCCGCCGGAGAGTTGACGCGCCATGCGCGACTCGAAGTCCGCAAGGCCCACCAGGCCCAACGCTTCGGAGACCAGCGTGCCGATCGCCGAACGTGGTACGCGACGCATCTTGAGGCCAAAGCCCACATTGTCCGCGACCGTCATATGCGGAAAGAGCGCGTAGTCCTGGAACACCATGCCGATGTTGCGCCGGTGTGATGGGACACCAGCGGTCGACCGGTCGCCGACATAGATGTCGCCGGAGTGAGGCACGAAGCCGGCGATGGCGCGCAGGAGTGTGCTCTTGCCGCAACCGGATGGGCCGAGCAGGGCGAGGATTTCCCCGGCCGGAACGGTAAAGCTGATTTCTGCGAGCGCGGTGACCTCGCGATAGCGCGCGGTCACCCGGTCAAAGCGCACGGCTTGCGGGGATATCGGTCTCTCGCTCATCCGGTGACGGTCTCCAGCCCAATCCAGCGCTCGGCAAGCACGACGATCCCGGTCGTCATGACGATCAGCAACGTCGATATCGCGCAAATCGTCGGGTCCGTCTCGAGAGTCGCATAGGCATAGATCTCGATCGGTAGCGTCGTGCGGTCCCAGGCCAGGAACTGGCTTGCCGTGAAGTTGTCGAACGAGGTGACGAAGGCGAAGATGGCGGCGGAGACGATGCCGGGCTTGATGCACGGCATCGTGACCCGCACGAACGCCACGAAGCGATTGGCGCCGTGAATGACCGCCGCTTCTTCCAGCGAAGAAGGAAAGCGCGCCAGGGAGGCGACCAGCACGCGCACCGTGTACGGCAAGGTGAGGACGAGATGCAGAAGGCCGAGGCCGATCAGCGAACTCACGATTCCGATCTGCGCGAGCAGGACCAGGAATCCCATGCCCAGCACCACCTGTGGCACGATGAGCGGCGAGTTGATCGCCGCGGCGACAGCGTTTTTGCCGAAAAAGCGGTATCGTGACAGCGCAACGGCGCACAGCATGCCGACGGTCAGGGAAACGAGGGTCGAGAAGACGGCGAGCAGCAGGCTGAACTGGAAGCTCCGCGGGAACTGTTCGCGCTGGAAGATGTTGGCGTACCAGCCGAGGGAAAATCCGACAGGTGGGAACGCCATCTCGCTCCCTGAATTGAACGAGGTGCCGATGATCACGATCATCGGCACCACCATGCAAAGGAGGGTGAAGCCGGTGATCGTCCAGGGCAGCCATCCGGCGCGGTTCATCTTTCCGCTCTCCGGATTCGCGATCCGATCACGTGGATCAGATAGAGGATCGCCAGTGTGACCAGAAGCAGCGACATCGAAATCGCGGCGGCGAAGCGTTTGTCGAGGACCGCCATCGCCTGATCGAACACGGCGTTGGCGATCATGTTGAAGTATCCGCCGCCCAGCATGCCTGGGATCACGTAGGCCGTGAGGTCGAACAGGAACACCAGCACGACACCGGCGAGGATGCCGGGCAGGCTGAGGGGAAGGGTGACGTAGAGGAAGGTCCTCGCCCGATTGGCGCCCAGTGAGGCCGCCGCCGTCTCGAGATTGCCTTCGATGTTCTTCAACACGCTGTAGATCGGGAAGATCATGAACGGCAGCGGCACCAGGATCAGGCCGATCGCCACGCCGGCTTCGTGGAACAGGAGCGGGATCGGGCTGTCGATCAACCCCAGCCCCATCAGGGCGCGATTTACGATGCCGTTGTTGCCGAAGACGAGGATGAGTGCGTAGGCACGAACGACGTCACTCGTGAAGAGCTGGATCACCAGGATCAGGGTCAAAGCGAGTCGGGCTGGCGGCGATGAGCGTGCCATCACGTAGGCGTAGGGATAGCCGAGGAGCAGGGTGATCGGCGTGCTGTAGGCGGCGATCCGGAGCGATCGCCAGAGGAAGTCGAGATAGAAGGGGTCGGTGAAGAAACGCTTGTACTGGACGAGGCTGAGAGCGCCGTTGGCATCGCGCAAGCTGATGCCGCCGGCGACCACGAGCGAGCCGAGAAAGGTTGCGACAACGAGCGCGCCCGGGACGAGCAGGAGATAGGGAGTTGCCCCACGCCCGGCACCGCCGCGCCACCGGCTGATCTGCCGGTCGGCACCGCCAGCTGACGCAACGACGCTCATCGCGTCACGATTTCCCGGTTCCAACGCTCGACCCATTCGCCGTAATGGGCATTCACATAGTCCCAGTCGGGAACGACGAGGTCTTCAAGCGGCGGGATCACGTCGCGAATGCGCTCCGGCGCCTTGGCGTTCTTGTTCGACGGGATCGAACCGAGTTGCTCGACGATTCGTTCCTGGATCGTCGGATCAAGGATGGCGTTGATGACTTTCGCCGCCTCGGCGCGATTGGGCCGGCCCTTGATCATCGTCACCAGGTTGACCGACATGAATTGCGGTCGCGCCGGCATCACGAACTTGTAGTTCGAATCGGGTCCCAGCAGCTTATAGACGACCCCGAGGACCCCGTAGCCAGCAACATTCGCTTCTCCCGCCTGCACCAGCTTGAGTGCCTCGGCGTCGGCTTTGTAGATGACGCCGAGATTGGGTTTCAATGCCTTCAGCTTCTCAAAGCCCGGACCGATGTTCTTTTCATTCCCGCCGGCGAGCATCGCGGCGATGATGATGAACATTCCTTTGTCCTGGTCGATCGAGGTCGTGATCATGCCCTTGAGGCGGGGATCCCACAGGTCCTCCCATTTCTTGATGGGAAACGGCGTGCGGTCGGCGCGATAGAACATCCCCCGCGGCGACGACCAGATCGTCGGCCCGGCCGGATAGACGAGCTTCGCCGGGATGTCCTTCAGGTTCGGTATGAGGTCCTTCGGCAGCGGCTCGATGATGCCTTCGGCGAGCGCGGTCGCGGCCGTCGCGTCGGCGGTCATCCAGAGATCGACCTGCGGATTGGCCTTCTGGGCCTCGAGCCGCTGCAGGCCCGCGACCGAGCTCGCCTGGGTGACGAGCCTGATCTGGGTCCCGGTCGACTTCTCGATGTCGACCTTCACGCTGTTGAGGGCGTCGGTGAACGGTCCGCCCCAGGTCTGGATGACAATCGGAGTCGCCGCTACGGCCGGACCGTCGAGCGCCAGCTGCAGCGCCAGCGCCATCAGGGAAAGTTTCAAGAATCGCTTCATCGCACGGGTTCCTTGCTTAACAGTACGCGTTGTTACGCTTACCTGCTCGATCTCAAAATTGCGGTCGTGCTCAACGGGTCGCGATCTCGCGGTTCCAGCGTTCGACCCATTCGCCGTAATGGGCGTTCACGTAGTCCCAATCGGGTGTCAGCAGTTTCACGGTTGGCGGGATCACGTCGCGGATGCGCTCGGGCGCCTTGGCGTGGCGATTTGACGGGATCGAGCCGATCTGTTCGACGATCCGCTCCTGGATCGAGGGATCGAGAATGGCGTTGATGACCTTGGCCGCCTCCGCGTGATTGGGTCGGCCCTTGACCATTGTCACCAGGCTGACCGACATGAACTGCGGACTTTCCGGCATCACGAACTTGTAGTTCGAGCTGGGGCCGAGCAGCTTGTAGATGATGCCGAGGACGCCGTAGCCCGAGACGTTCACTTCTCCCGCCTGCACCAGCTTGAGCGACTCGGCGTCGGCCTTGTAGAGCACACCAAGATTGGGCTTCAGCGCCTTCAGCTTCTCGAACCCCGGACCGATGTTCTTTTCATTCCCGCCGGCAAGCAGCGACGCAATGATGATGAACATCCCTTTGTCGGAATCGATCGTGGTGGTGATCATGCCCTTCAGGCGAGGATCCCAGAGGTCCTCCCATTTCTTGATCGGAAACGGCGTGCGGTCGGCGCGGTAGAAGATTCCCCGCGGCGACGACCAGATCGTCGGTCCGGCCGGATAGATGAGCTCCGGCGGAATGTCCTTCAGGTTCGGCACGAGGTCCCGTGGCAGGGGGTCGATGATGCCCTCGGCGAGCGCGGTTGCCGCCGTTGCGTCAGCGGTCATCCAGAGGTCGACCTGCGGGTTGGCCTTCTGGGCCTCGAGCCGCTGCAAGCCCGTCACCGAGGTCGCCTGGGCGACGAACTCGACCCGACAGCCGGCCAGTTTCTCGATATCGGCCTGTACGCTCTTGACGGCGTCGAAGAACGCGCCACCCCAGGTCTGCACGACGATGGTCTTCTGGGCAGCAGCCGGACTAGCAAATGCAACCAGCAAGCCAAGCGCTGCGAGCAATCGCTTCAGTTTTAGCGACACGGTTTTCTTCCTCCCTGTCTTGGCGCTGTTATTGTTTTTGGGCGGCGGCTTGCCCGCCGTCAGTATTCCCGTTCTGTGTCGACGACATTGGTGAATGGCTTGCCCGCTATTTGGCGGCGGACATTGTCAAAGAAGATGTCGAGTGTCCGCGGGACGTACTGTTCGAGGTCGTCCGACAGCACATGCGGCGTGATCATGAGGTTCGGCGCATCCCAGAGACTCGACCCGGGAGGCAGCGGCTCCGGATAGGTCACGTCGATGATCGCGCAGCCGAGCTGGTCGGTGCGCAACGCTTCCTCCAGCGCTTTCGGATCGACGAGGCCGCCGCGCGACATGTTGATGAAGGCAGCACCTCGCTTCATCCGCTTGAACTCTTCGCGGCCGATGATGAAGCGCGTGGTCGAGGTCAGCGAGATATTGACGAGCACGATGTCGGCCCGGGGCAGGAGGTCGTGGAGTGCGGTCGGGCCATGCATCTCGTCGACCGCCGGGTGCGGCGTCGTACTGCGCCGGATGCCGATGACCTTCATTCCGAGCTTCTTGGCTTCCTCGGCGGCGCCGCCGCCGATATGGCCGACGCCGACGATCAACAGCGTCCGACCGGCCACGGTCGGGGTGAAGATACGGTTCCATTCCCGCCGGCGCTGCGCGGTGACGAGCTTCGGGATCTGCGCGTTGGCCATCAGGAGGGCCATCAGGGCCGATTGCGAGGCCTTGGGGACATGGGCGCCACAATTGGTGGTCAGGGTGAGGCCCTTGGGCACCCAGTCGAACGGGAGCATGAAATCCACGCCGGCCCCCAGCACTTGGACCAGCTTCAGGCGCGGCGCCTTCTCGGCCAGCCCCTGGCGGGGAAAGCGATAGCCGATCATGGCATCGGCGGATCCGATCGCCTGGTCGAACACGTCGCCGTCGATCCCCCAGCTCGTCTCCACGATCGCCGCCAGGTCAGGATGGCGCTGCAGCGCGGCCGCGTACTGGTTCGGATAGACGGTGAAGACCGGCATCAGATTCGTTTCGTTCTCGATGTGGATGCGAAACGGTGCCGTCCGGGAAAAAGCCTCAGACTTTGACTTCGCGGATGGCGGCATCTATCGCCCCTTTCGTTTCATGCGTTCGTGGAAGATGTAGCCAAGGAAATCCAACAGGACTCGGGCTGCAAGAAAGGCCGTCGTGCCCGAGTGATCGTAGTCGGGCGCGACCTCGACGAGATCGATGCCGACGACGTCGCCACGCTTGGCCAGCCCTTTCAGCAGATCGATGACCTCGTAGTAGAGGAAGCCGCCATGGCTCGGCGTGCCGGTGCCTGGCGCGATCGACGGGTCGAACCCGTCGATGTCGATGGTGACGTAGTAGCGCGGCGCGCGCGGGATCTCCGCCAGTGTCGCTTCCGTTCCCAGCTTGCGGATCTGTCGCACCGAAAGGATCTTCGAGCCGAGAGCCCGCGTGGCGTCGTAGTCGTCCTTGTTGGAGGACGATACGTTGCGGATTCCGAGATGCGTGATGCCGCTGACGTGTCCCATCTCCGAAGCGCGACGCAGGGGATTGCCATGGCCATACCGGACGCCGTGGCGCTCGTCGACGAAATCGAGATGGGCGTCGAAATGAACGATATGGACCGGCGGCTGGTCGTCGAAGGCACGGATGCAAGCGGCATGCACCGCGTGATCGCCGCCGAGTGAAACGGGGAGGGCGCCCGCTGCCAAGATCGCGCGCACGGCTGTTTCGGCGTTGGCCAGGCTCTGGGTCGTGTCGGTGTGGATGATATCGGCGTCGCCGATATCGACGATCCTGACCTGGTCGCGCGGCAGGTAGACAACATCGTCCTCGTGATCGTAGGCGCCGCTATGGCCGAACGAGAACAGGGTCGAGGCCTCGCGGATGGCCCGCGGGCCGAAGCGCGCACCCGGGCGATATTGGGTGCCCATGTCGAAGGGGATGCCGAGGATGGCGACGTCTGCTTCGATCCGGTTCCAGTCGAGGCAGATCGGCTGCTTGCCGAAGGTGCAGTGGCCTACGAAGGGCAAATTGAGCCGCCCGCTCTCGTAGTCGTGTGATCCGGTCTTTGCCGCCACAATCCCCCCTTAAGACGCTCGAAAACTATTGGGGCAGGCCGTTAGTTAAATAAATATCGATGTTATTAATGTCAGATAATGAATAGCCTATGTAAGAAATGGCTATCACCCTGCCGAAGCTCTCGACCCCCGATCTCAAGCTCCTAAACGTGTTCGTCACTGTCGTGCACAGCGGCGGCTTCTCGGCCGCCCGCACCGAGCTCAACGTCAGCCAGCCGACGATCAGTGTGAAGATCTCCGATCTCGAGAACCGCCTCGGCATGCGGCTCTGTCAACGCGGCCGCGGCGGGTTCAAGCTCACGGCCGAAGGCCAGCGCGTCTACGAAGCCTCGATCGATCTCTTCCGCTCGCTCGACAACTTCGGTGCGGAGATGGCCTCGGTCCGCGGGCGTCTCGGCGGGGAGCTGCATGTCGGCGTGGCCGACGCCACCGTGACCAATGAAGAGTTCAGGCTCAACGAAGCTTTCACGGTCTTCAAGCGCAAGGCCCCGGACGTCCATCTTCACCTCCATGTCGCATCGGCACTTGAATTGGAGCTGGGCCTGGTCGAGAGCCGGCTCCATGTGGCGATCGGGCCGTTGCAGCGGCGACGGCCCGAGCTGGTCTATGCTCCGGTGCTCTCCGAAAAGCAGACCCTCTATTGCGGCCGTCATCATCCGCTCTTCGAGCGCGCGCCCGATGGGGTCGATCCTGCCGAACTCAGTCGCGTGGAATTCGTCAAGCGTGGCTATCTTGCACATTGGCAGGCGCCGCTCGGCGTCCGCTTCAATGCCACCGCGACCACGATCCACATGGAAGCAACGACGCGGCTGATCCTTGCCGGCACGCATATCGGCTATTTGCCGGTCCATCACGCCGAATCCTGGGTGGCCGCCGATGAGCTGCGGCCGATACTGCCGGCGTTGCTCACATACGATTCGCCGTTTTACCTCGCCGCCCGCCGCTCGCCGTCGAATGCCGCCCTGCGTCGCTTCCTCAAGGACTTTCGAGTCGTCCAGGGAGCTCCGGCTCCGGTATGAAGCGCGCCGAGCAGCCGTTGGGTTGAGCGATTCATCGAGGAGGTTGGATCTTGTCGGAAAAGCAGAAAAGGCGTCGGCGCATCACGGTTGCCGGCATCAACGAACCGGGGCCGGGTCTTTCCTCCAATTGTTTCGTCGTCGACGACTTCGTCATCATCAGCGGACTGACCGCACGCGCGGTCGACGGCAAGCCGGCGGCGCTGGGCGACGCCGAGGCCCAGGCGACGATGGCCTTCGAACGCATGCAGGCCCTGATCGAGGCGGCTGGCGGCACGATGAACGACATCGTCAAACTCAATTGCTATCTCACCGACATCCGCCATCGCGAAGGGTTCGTGGCTGCACGCCGTCGATTCTTCGTCGACGATTTTCCGCCCTGCGTGGTGCTTGGCGGTGTCGTTTTCACCGCGCCGGAGTTGCTGATCGAGATTGATGCCTGGGCAATCCTCGGCTCGGGTTCCTGAGACGGAGGATGGTTGATCCAACCAGGGGCTTTTCCTGGTCGTCTCCGAGCGGGCCTGGAGGCCAGCGGTCCGCCGGAAATTGAGTTCGCCGCAAAGCCGGCCGGCGCCATCACGCCGCCCGGTTCTACGGCAGCGATGCCGCGCACTTCTATCGCATGGCCGACATGGAAGGCACCGTCTGGGGGCCCGGGCGGACGCTACAACGCCATACTCGACGAGCGGGGCCGCCATGGCCCCGTGCGGCCTTGCGCGCTTCACGATCGAGTCCGAGGGAGGAGTGTGCTGCCAACCGAGTGGCACAAGCCATAAAAGCATCGGCGCTGGAGACTATCGTTCGGGGTGACGGTTTATCCAACCTGTGCCCGCGGGACTTCGCCAGATTGTTCTCTTCAGTTTTCTTCCCGAAAGATTTGGCAGACGCCGCCTCGTCAGGCGACGCCGTTGGCTCGCTCGCCAGCTAGGTCGTCGAACCCAGAATGAAGCGTTCCATCGCTTTGGCGAAGCCTTCGTCATTGTAGGAATCAGTGACAGCCGTGGCCTTGCCCTTCACTTCATCCGAAGCATTTCCCATCGCGATGCTAAAACCTGATCGTTTGAACATCAGCACGTCATTGGGTTGGTCGCCGATTGTGGCGATTTCCTCAGCCGGGACGCCCAGGTGCTCCGTGAGGTATGCGACAACGGCTCCCTTGTTTGCGTCCTGGTTCGTGATGTCGAGGTAGTAGGGCTGCGACCGGCTCGCCGTCGCATGTTGGCCGAATGCGCGCTGGGCGTCAGCTTCGCAGCGCTGGACCCGATCGTGGTCGTCGCTAATGCCGACGATCTTCGCAATCCGATTCTCCAGGTCGCCGAAATCCGTAACGACCTTGGGCTCGAACTTGACGGTCCATGCCTCGCGCTTCACGTGCGCAGCGCCGGGTTTCGTAATCAGCCAGTCGTTGCCGCTGTAAACCCAGACGTCGAGATCATGATCGCGAATGAGATCGATCGCCTGCCGGGCGACGTCAGCCGGCACCGTCTTTTGTGTCAAGATTTTGAGGTCGCGGGCAACGAACAGTCCGCCGTTGAAGCCCGCAATCGGCGTGTCGAGGTCGAGGGGGTCGAAGAGCATGGACATGCCGAGCGGCGGCCGGCCGCTGGTTATGGCAAAGCGGATCCCCGCTCTTCGCATTGCCGTGACGGCTTCCTGCGCGCGCTTCGTCAGCACCTTCTGCTCGTCGACGAGCGTGCCATCCACGTCCGCAAGCACCAGGGAAATCTTTCGCCTCTCCGCCATCAGGGCCTCCGTGGCACAAATCAGTCGAGCGACCTCCAGGCACGTCCGGAGCGCGCCAGCAACTCGTCCGCTGCAGCGGGGCCGTTTCCGCCAGCGGCATAGTTTGGAAAAGCCGGTGCCGGAGCGTTCGCCCAGGCGTCGAGGATGGGCTGTACCGCCTGCCAACCTGCCTCGACATTGTCGGCACGCTGGAAGAGCGTGGCGTCGCCGATCATGCAATCGTAGAGCAGGGTCTCGTATCCCGTGTTGGGCGCCATCTTGAAAAAAGTCTTGTAGGCAAAGTCCATGCTGACGGTGCTGAGCTTCACTGACGGCCCCGGGCGCTTGGCCGCGAATTCGAGTGCGATGCCCTCATCGGGTTGAATGCGGAGGATCATCCAATTGGGATGCAGCCGTTCGACATGCGTGCCGCGGAAGAGTGTGTACGGCGCCTGGTGAAAGCGCACGGCGATCTCCGTCCACCGGCGTCGCATGTACTTTCCCGTGCGCAGGTAGAACGGGACACCAGCCCAGCGCCAGTTGTCGATTTTTAGCCTGCAGGCGAAAAACGTTTCGGTATTCGAGGCGGGGTCGACGTCGGGCTCCTGGCGATATGCCCGCACTGGCTTGCCTTCGACCGTACCGGCGTCGTACTGGCCGCGCACGCTGTCCCTCAGCGCCTGCGCACCCTTGAACGGACGGATTGCCTCAATGACTTCCGCCTTCTTGCCTCGCACTGCATCGGCGTCGAACGATGTCGGCGGCTCCATCGCGGTCATTGCAAGAAGCTGAAACATATGGTTGGGCACCATGTCTCGGAGCGCGCCGGTCCTCTCGTAGAACTTGCCCCGGTGCTCCACGCCGACCGTCTCCGACGCGGTGATCTGGACGTGATCGATCTGTTCCCGGTTCCAGAGCGGCTCGAACAGCCCGTTGGCGAAGCGGAGCGCCATGATGTTCTGGACTGTTTCCTTACCTAGGAAATGATCGATCCTGTAAATCTGCTGCTCTTCCAGCACCTTCAGAATCTCGGCATTGAGCGCTTTGGCGGAGGCGAGGTCATGACCAAACGGTTTCTCGATCACGACACGCCGCCATTTCCCATTGTTCTCCTTCATCAGATCCGCAGCCGCTAGGTGAGCCACCGTCGGGCCAAAAAATCGATCGGCAATGGCGAGGTAGAAAAGGTAGTTCCCGGACGTCCCGCCAGCTTTATCCAACTCCGCGAGATGCTCGCCCAATCGTCGGTAGGTGGTCGGATCGGTGAGATCGCCTTGCAGATAGCTCATCCTGTCGGCAAGCCATCGCCATGAGCTCTGATCGATCTGGTCAGCCTGGAACTCGCCACCATGGCCCACGGCATCCTGCATCGTATCGGTGAGGCCCTTGCGCCATTCGTCTGAGGTCTTGGTCGCCAGGTCAACGCCGACAAGATGGAATCCGCTCGCCAGTCGCTTGGCGTTCACCAGATTATAAAGCGCGGGCACGACCAGCCGCTTCGTCAAATCTCCCGCTGCGCCAAAGATCACCATCGCGCAAGACGGAGCCGGCACTGCGCTCTCGTCTTGTCCTGCGCTGACTGTCTTGGTGCGCCGATCCTGCCTGCCTGCCATCGTCGTCCTGCCTTCCTGTGATGCATGGTCTGAGGGGCCAAGGCGCGCCAAAGGCCTTCAGGCCGATGACGTGGCCAGCGCCTCCGAGGTTCCGGACTCTTGTATCGCGACTCCGTTGCCCGGGCCGCTTGGTCAGCTTTGATTGCCTCGTTTCTCGAGGTGGCCGCCGAACTCGTAGCGCATGGCGGAGAGCAGCTTGTCCGCGAAATCGGCCTCGCCGCGTGAGCTGAACCGCTCGTAAAGGGCAGACGATAGCACGTGCGCTGGCACGCCTTCGTCAATGGCCGCCTTGATGGTCCAGCGACCTTCACCCGAATCGGATACACGGCCTGCGAATTTCGACAGCGCTGGATCCTCGATCAGCGCGGTGGCCTGCAGATCGAGCAGCCAGGAGGCAATGACGCTACCACGACGCCAAAGCTCGGCGATGTCGGGTAGATTGAGATCGTACTGATAGTGCTCGGGATCACGCAGCGGCGTCGTTTCAGCGTCGGCGGCAGCCACCTTCTTGCCGACGTTGGCAGCCTTCAGGACGGCCATACCTTCGGCGTAGGCCGCCATCACACCGTATTCGATGCCGTTGTGCACCATCTTGACGAAATGGCCGGCCCCGTTGGGCCCACAATGCAGCCAGCCCTGCTCGGCGGTGCCACCAACCTTCTCGCGGCCCGGCGTGCGCGGGATGTCACCGCGGCCGGGCGCCAGGGCGGCGAAAATCGGCTCGAGATGCTTCACCACGTCATGCTCGCCGCCCACCATCATGCAATAGCCGCGTTCCAGGCCCCACACGCCGCCGCTGGTCCCGACATCGACATAGTGGATGCCGTTGGGCTTGAGGGCCTTTGCACGGCGCAGATCGTCGATGTAGTAGGAGTTGCCGCCATCGATCAGGATGTCGCCGGCCTCCAGAAGCGGCAGGAGATCGGCGATCGATTTGTCGACCACGCCAGCTGGCACCATCAGCCACACTGCGCGCGGCTTCGCGAGCGCCTTGACGAACTCGGCCAGCGAGCCGGCACCGACGGCCTTCTCCTCCACGAGCTCCGCCACCGCCTTTGGCGACATATCGAACACCACGCACTGATGCCCCCCTTTCAGGAGGCGGCGAACCATGTTGGCGCCCATACGGCCCAGCCCGATCATTCCCATTTGCACGTGTCAGCCCTCCTCGAACAGATCTACGAACTCCCGATGGCGACCGGCGATGCGCTCCACCGCCTGGTCGCGCCTAACCCTTTCCCGCACGCCACTCGACCACGGGAGCTCACGGTGCAGGAAGGGTACGCAAGGCAGATGCAGTCATAGCAATTCCTTCTCAGCTCGCCTTGCGCATGGACTGGCCCTTGGCGGCAACCCGCTCCATGAGATCGTTCCAGGATTTGACGAAGGACGCCGCGCCTTCGTCCTGCAGCTGCTGGGCAAGCGCATCGATGTCGATGCCGGCCGACTTGAAGTGGCCAAGAACCGCTTCGCAGTCTCCGCCATCGGAGGCGAGAGGTTCTCCCACGTCACCGTGCTCACCAAAGGCTTTCAGCGTGCCCTCCGGCATGGTGTTGACGGTGAAGGGCGCGGCCAGAGCCTTGACATAAAGCGTATCGGACGCGTTGGGGTCCTTGGTGCCGGTGCTGGCCCACAGCAGCCGTTGGGCGCGAGCACCGGCGTTGGCAACGCGTTGGAAGCGCGCCGAGGCGAGCAAGTCACGGTAGGCCAGGTAAGTGCGCTGGCCGATGGCGATGCCGAGTTTGTTGGTGAGATCGGCAGGGACCTTTCCACTCACCGCGACGTCCCAGCGGCTGATGAACAACGATGCCACCGAGGCAACAGCAGGGTTGAGCCCCGCCGCGATTCGCCGTTCAACGCCGCGCAGATAGGCGTCTGCCGCCGCGAGATATTGCTCGCGCGAGAACAGCAGGGTGACGTTCACGGGGACGCCCGCGAAGATCGCAGCCTCGATGGCCGGCAGGCCCTCGCGGGTGCCGGGTATCTTGATGAAGAGGTTGGGCTTGCCGCCGCGGCGATGGAGGTCCTGGGCGGCGGCGAGCGTCCGGTTGGTGTCGTGCGCCAGAAGCGGCGACACCTCGAGCGATACCCAGCCGTCCACACCGTCGGTCTTGTCGAAAACCGGCCGGAATAGATCGGCGGCGCGCGTCAGGTCGGCCAGGGCAAGGTCGAAGAACAAATCCTCACCTGACTTGGCCAATGGCGCATTTCGGGCAATGTCTGCGTCATACATTGTGCTGTTCTTGATCGCATGATCGAAGATCGTCGGGTTCGAGGTGAGCCCCGTCACCGACAGCTCGTCGATATAGCGTTTCAGCGTGCCTGCGTTCAGCAGCTCGCGGGTGATGTTGTCGAGCCACAGGCTCTGTCCGAGATCGTGCAGCGTCTTGGTCGGATTCATGGAGTCACCTCAGCGTCACATCAGACTGGGGAAGGGAGCGCAGCCTCTCATGTAGGAACGGCAGACCACCATCGAGAACATCCCCGATGTGCTCGATGGTGAAGTCTGCCGGCGGGAGCGCAGCCAGGACCTTCTCATCGCGGGCGTAGGATCCCTGGCGCACGAAGACCGTGGTCACGCGCTCCTGCCATACGCTCTTGACAGCATCGAGGATACGCAGCTTGTCGTCAAAAAAGACGTAATGATCGGACGGGTAGCGGCGCTCGATGTCGGCAAGCGCCTCCTCTTTGTGGATGTAGATCAGCACATGACCTTGGGCGGCCGAGGCAATGCCCGCGTGCTGCACCTTGCGCGGCTGAAAGACGGCATCGCCGTCGGTCAGGATCGCCGTCGGTCCGAGTGTCTGCAGGCGCTTCAGCACGTCCAGAGCGCGTGGAAAAAGGCGGTCGGCGAAGGGGTAGTCCATGAGCCACGCGGACATGGACAAAAGCTCGACGTGGAACGGATGCTCGTCGCGATAGCGTTGCAGCGCGCCGATATAGTCACGATAACCCAGCTCGACAAACAAATCCTCCAGGATCCGCCAGTAGCGGTCTCGTGTGGTGTCGCCGTAGGTCTCGGCGAGATGGTCCTTGAGATCCTGCTGG
>Ga0310811_10003950_pt1 | contig 18671 bp, 11 predicted proteins | sample YCmetagenome_FD_207642 | JGI IMG/M metagenome (GOLD analysis project Ga0310811, IMG submission 207642) | Soil microbial communities from experimental microcosm in Duke University, North Carolina, United States - YC | ecosystem: Engineered > Artificial ecosystem > Soil microcosm > Unclassified ...
GGCATGGGCCCAGGGCGATGTTCGCGCCGGACAGAAAGTTTTCAGTACCGAGTGCGTGGTGTGTCACTCCAGTGTCCCTGGTGGCTCGGGCTTTGGCCCCTCGCTTGCCGGCGTCGTCGGGCGCAAGTCCGGTTCGCTGCCGGGGTTTGACTATAGTACGGCGCTCAAGAGTTCCGGCTTGGTCTGGAACAAGGCCACGCTTGATCAGTTCCTGAAAGGACCTAGCCAGATGGTTCCCGGCACGACCATGCAGGCGACCGTTCCTTCCGCGGTGCAACGGACCGACCTCATCGCGTATCTTGCGACGTTGAAGGGCGCCGCGGCAGGCGCCGCCTCCGCCGCGTCGATCGCCAAGGTCGTCGGTCCTAGCCAGGCACAACTCGACGATGCAGCAGGCGACACGCGGAACTGGCTCTACGCCACCCACGACTATGCCGGCACGCGTTTCGTCGATCTCAAGCAAATCACGCCGGCGAACGCCGCTACGCTCCGCCCGGTCTGTCTGTACCGCGCCGATGAGGCGGCTGCGACCCAGACCGATCCGCTCGTCTACAAGGGGGTGATGTATTTAACGTTCGAAGCCACAACCGTGGCGATCGACGCCACGACCTGCCGCCAGATTTGGGCTTATACCTGGCGATTGCAGGGCCACATTATCTCACCGACCAATCGCGGGGTCGCCATCAAGGATGGCAAGCTCGTGCGAGGCGTCGCGGACGGACACCTGATCGCGCTCGACCTGGCAAATGGCTCCCTACTGTGGAGCCAGCAGATCGCGAGCGCCACCAACGGTCAGTATCTCAGCATGCCGCCATTGATTTGGAGAGACATGGTGATCTATGGGCCAGCCGGCGCCGATTACGGCGCCCAGAACTGGATCGGTGCGTTCAAACTCGAGAATGGCGCCCCGCTATGGCGCTTCTATCTCGTGCCCAACCCAGGTCAGCCTGGCGCAAGTAGCTGGAAGGATCAGGGGGCCCTGAAGCATGGTGGTGGCAGCCTCTGGACGCCGCTCTCGCTCGACGCCAAAAATGCTGTTCTGTACGTGCCGGTCGGAAATCCGGCTCCCGATTTCTATGGCGCGGTTAGGCCAGGTTCTGATCTCTATACCGATTCTCTGCTCGCCCTCGATGCGCGAACCGGCAAGCTCCTTTGGTATCACCAGTTCGTCATGCATGACGAACATGACTCTGATCTTTCTCAGGTGAGTCCACTGTTCAATCTGAACGTTGGCGGTACGGATCGCCTTCTTATGGCGGTTTCCGGGAAGGATGGACAGCTTCGCGTGGTCGACCGCACGAACCATACCGTGCTCTACGAAGTGCCGATCACGAGGCACGAAGACGTCGACGCTGAGCCAACCGTCGCGGGCGCGCATCGCTGCCCCGGGTTGCTTGGCGGCCTGGAATGGAACGGTCCCGCCTTCGACCCGGTGACCAAGCAGTTATTCGTCAGCGCGGTCGACTGGTGCGGTACGTTTAAGAAGTTTCCGGCGCCACCGCCGTATGAGGCGGAACAGCATTATTACGGCGGTTCGGTCATACCAGATCCACGCGACCAGGCGAAGGGGTGGCTCACGGCGTTTGATGCCGCAACCGGCAAGGTGAATTGGAAATACCATTCACCGACGCCGCTGATCGCGGCCATCGTTGCGACGTCAGGAGGTGTCCTATTTACCGGCGATCTGGACGGTAACTTCCTGGTGATGAATTCCACGACCGGAGACGTGTTATATCGCTTCAACACCGGCGGCAGCGTCGGCGGTGGCACCGTTTCATACGAGCAGAACGGCAAACAGTATGTTGCCATCACATCGGGCGCCGTGTCTGCCTTCTTCGGCGGCAATGGGCCGCCGGCGGTGGTGGTCTTCGCCTTGCCGTGATGTGGCCGACCAAACGGTGGCGAGATACTGAGGTTATCGTCTGTTCGCCACAGGAGCGGGCCGCGCGAAATAATATCCCTGCATCCGCGAGCAGCCGCGCGCCGTCAGAAATGCGGCTTGGTCCGGCGTTTCAACACCTTCGGCGACGACATCGAGTTCCAAGCGCTGGGACATGGCAAGGATTGCCTCAACGATCGCGACGGCGGAGACATCGCCAGGCACGCCGCTGATAAACCTCTTGTCAATCTTAATCTCATGGATCGGTAATTGCCGAAGATAGCTCAGGCTCGAGTAGCCGGTCCCGAAGTCGTCGACCGAGAAGCGCACCCCGCGATCCGCCAGACGCCGCATGATTTTCGTGACCTCGGCGACATCCTTGATCAACAGGTTCTCGGTAATTTCGAGCGTGAGGCGGTCCGGCGTGACGCCGGCGTGCGCAAGCGCCGTGGTGACGTCGGCGACGAAAGAAGGATGGTTGAACTGGTGCGGGCTAACATTGACGGACAAGCGCCACTCCGGCTGGTCGCGCTGGGCACGCGCGAGCAGGGCGCAAGCCTCACGCAGGATCCACCGTCCGAGCGGGACGATGAGGCCGGAAGCTTCAGCAATCCCGATGAATTCGGTCGGCTGGACCATGACGCCATCGCGGTGTCGCAGGCGGATCAAACTTTCCGCGCCGACGGGTGTCCCAGAGGAATCGACCTGATCCTGAAGCCATATCTCGAACCGGTTGGTATTCAGGGCGCTTCTGATTTCGTCCTCGACCGCATGGCGCGCCACGATGGCCAAGTGCATGGCCTGTTGGAACATCACGACATGGGTGTCATTCGCCTTGGCCTGATACATCGCCGTATCCGCCTCACGGAACAGGGTCTCGAGCGTGTCATCCTGTTTTGGAAACACGGTAAAGCCGATGCTCGCGCCGAGATAATGTTCATGGTCACCGATCGGAATCGGGTGGTTGGCGAGCCCCTCGACGATCTTGCGCGCGACGATGCCGGCATGGGCGGCCGCGTCGGTGGGCGTGCGGCCCGCGTCCGTGATGAGAACCACGAATTCATCGCCGCCGACGCGGGCGACCATATCCGCCGCATGCAGCATTTTCTTAAGCCGTTCGGCAACTTGCCTGATCGCGGCGTCGCCGATCGAATGGCCGAACATATCGTTGATTGTCTTGAACCGGTTGAGATCAATGAAGAGGAGCGCGCCATGTGCGCCTGTCCGGCGCGCCTCCGCCAAGGCCTCGCCGATGCGCTGGTTGAGGAGGCGCCGGTTGGGCAGTTCGGTAAGCGGGTCGAGATGTGCGAGCTGGTAGATCTTCTCCTCCGCCGTCTGGCGCTCCGTAATGTCGATCCAAACACCGACGATGCCGACGGAAATCCCATGGACATCCTGCTGCAGTGTCAGGTCAGACCGGATCCACCGGTAGCTGCCATCACGGTGCCTGATCCTGTAGCGATGGGTAAACTGGCCGGCCTGAAGGACATGCTCGATGGCGCCAGCTGCCTGTGGCAGGTCCTCGGGGTGGACATGGCTTCGCCACCAGTCAGCCTTGCAAGTCTCATCGGGGGCATAGCCGAGCATGTCACGGATATTCGGGCTGGCAACGAGTGGAATGGCTTTGTTGTCGCGCAGCGTCAGCTCAAATAGGACGACACCACTGGCCGCGAGCAGCCGTTCGATCCGTTTCTCGCTCGATGACCGGGCCTCGATCGCGGTATCCCGCTCCTGGCGCGCCGTGATCGTCTGCAGCGCCTTCGTCAGGTTCGCGGTCAATTCCAGCAGAAGCGTCTGCTCTTCCGCGCCGAAGGCCAACGGGTTGGATGAATACAGCGTGAAGGCGCCGATGGCATGATCTTCGTTTAAGCCAAAGGGCATGGCGATGCAGGAAAAGAACCCGGACGTCAGCGCCGCGTCCCGCCAGGGTTCGAAATAGGGGTCGTTCGCGATATTATGCGACCGCACGATCCGGCGTTCACGGATCGCGGTGCCGACCGGTCCCCGTCCGCATGGCTGGTCGGCCCAGGTAATGCGGAGGTCTGAGACATACGCGGTTCCAAGCCCCGCGCTTGCTGCGGGGAAGATAGACCGTTCCTCATCGCGCTGCGCTAATCCGATCCAGCTCGCATCGTAGCCGGTTTCGACGGCAAGCCGGCAGGCAGCTTCGAACAAGGCTTCGGCCGTGCCCGCATGGGCGAAAGCCTCCGTTGAGGCATGGATGATCCGCAAGGCCCGGTTGGCGCGCTCCAAAGCATCTTCCCTCTGCCGGCCCAGAAGAAGGGGAGTCAGACGCGTGATGAATTCCAGGATAAGGCCGTGGGTCTCCTCAGGGAGAGTCGGGCTTTCGAAATCCAGAATCAGCGCGAAATGATGATCGACGAGATGAAACGGGTACATGATCTGCCGGCGGATGCCAGCCTGAATCAGTTGCTGCAGGTGAGGGTAGCGCGCATAGTCTTCGGTGGGCCGCATCGGGCCGGTATCGATCATCTGCCCCTTTGAGAGCGCCGTCCCGAAACTGAGCGCGCCGATCGGACATTGGCGGAACCAGGGGGTGATATCGCGGCCGGAAAAGCTGCTATCGGGAGCTATATGCAACTTGATCTGTTCCACCATGCGATACGTCGGATGAAACGCGGCGAGAAAGCAGAGCGTCGCTCCGCTCCGCTCGGCACAATAGGCCAGGGCTTGCGCGAGGGCCGCATCGAAGTTTGCGGCTTGCGCGATGGCAACCGACAGTCGGCTCCAGAAGGCCGAATCAGCTGAGACCTTCAGCCGTTCCGGGATCAATTGTTCGAGGCCTTCAGATGATAGGGTGTTACACTGAAATTTCTGAAGCTCGTTCATGTCGATTTAGGCGCTTTTGGACGCTTGCCGCGCGACGTTCCGACGCTGGTCCCCAGCGCCATGAGGAAAGTAAACTGCCGAGGAATCGAGAAGCCAAGCCGCATAAATACCCGAATTTCTGGTTGAATGATTTACTACTTAAAATTGTGCAAGAGAACAAGCAACCCAACATTAAAATTATCAGAAGGCCGTTAGATGAATGGCATACCTCTCTTCGGTGAGAGCGATCACCGCCGCGCTCTTACCCCGAACGTTTGAGCTGGTGGACCATCCATGAGTCGACGCGAAACGCCGAGGTTGGGTGCGCTCTTAGGCGCCTTCGACAATGCGATAGTCGCGTTCCGCGCCGGACCCGAGGGCCTGAAGGGCCCTTTGGTAAGCCTCGCTTTTGTGGGCCGCGAGGGCGACATCATAGCTATCGAATTCGACAACGACCGTCCGGAGCGGCAATCCGGCTTCGCGCGCCTGAACCTGGCTCGTAGACCTGGTCAAAAACCGCCCACCGAATGACTCAACCGCGGGCAGTGCTAATGCTCCATAGGCGCTGACGGCGGATTCATCCGAAAGCGAGCGATAGGCGACGACCCAATACCCCTTCTTCATGGTGCCTCCTTATCTTGTGCGAATATGCGAACATGACGCCGCGTCAGCGACATCCGACGTCAGCGGCTTCGAATTGTCCGGCGCGATTCAACCGACAGATTTCCCTCGAAGTCCGTGCCTGCTGGTGTTCGTGATCGATCCGCCATTCTAGACTGAAAAGATCGCGTCGATGACTTCCTTTGTGGTGACAATGGCACTGGCGTAGTTCGGGATATTGATGTCGAGCGCGGCATGCATCTCCTTATCCGAATAATCCGCCGTCGCGTCTTTTACCACCGTGACTTCGTAGCCAAGCTCAGCCGCGTAGCGTACGGTCGCTTCGATACAGGTATGTGCGATCAGCCCGATCACGATGAGCTGATGGATGCCATGTTTCTTGAGTAGCAAATCCAAATCTGTATTGGCGAAGCCACTGGAACACCAATGCTCCATGGCGACAATCTCGCTTGGTTGAGGCTCGAAACCGGGACGGAGTTCGCCACCCCACGTGCCGTATTCGAAGGCCTTTCTTTCCCACGCCGCCTTCTGAATGGGCGCCACGTATTTCCAAGTTTCGTAGTCGCCAGGACGGTATCGGCGATGCAGCGCGTAGAAGACGCGAAGCCCCGCGTTGCGCGCGGCATGCAGAACCTGCAGCATATGAGGAACGCAGTTATTCGCTTCTGCAACGCCCCGAATGCGGCTCCATACCTTGCCTCCCTCGGAAATGAAGTCGTTATAGGGATCGACGACAAGAAGCGCAGTGATCTGCTTTTCGTAGGTTGCCGTTGCCATGGTTTCCTCCGGGGCCAAACTGGTCGCCCAAGGTGACCGGTGGATTTATCGCTTGGGCGCTGGCATACCAACACCGGGTTGGGTTTGCCGCAGGACAGCGTGCACATGCTACCACGACCGAGGGGCCGGCTCAATTAAGTCCGCCCGGCGATGGATGCTGCGTGGAGAAAGGTTTCAAGTAAGTTTTGTTTGGCGCGCGGCGGGGCCGCCGCGCGCCAAAGAGCTTAGCTCTGGTGTGGGTTTTCATCCCAGACTGGGTCGTCCTATGCGTCGATCACGACGCGCCCATGTGCCGAGCCCAGACAGGCCAGGACATAGCCATCCGCGATGTCCCACTCATTAAGGACTGTCTGCTCGCCCATTTGGACCTCGCCTTCGATCTTGCGGATCTTGCAGGCCCCGCAAACGCCTGAACGGCAAGAACTCGCGAGCGCCAGACCGTTTTGCTCGGCGACATCGAGAATGACATCGCCGTCGGCGCAGCTCACCGTCACGCCGCTCTGCTGGAAGACGATTTCCGTTTGCGTGTCCGCGGCTGGCGAGGCGGCGACCAGGGCGGCGGGCTCCGGCGGCATGGGCAGCGCAATCGGGGCGGCGACCGGTTCGGAAGGCGGCCGTTGCGGGCGTTGCACCGGGGTGGGCGGCGCCACGGACGTGCCGAACCGCTCCTGATGGAAGCGATGCATCGGATAGCCTAACTGCTCCAAGGTCCCCCGCACCATTTCCACATAGCCGGGCGGCCCGCAGACAAACGTTTCCCGCTCCATGAAATCCGGGGCCAGCGCGAGCAAGGCGGCTTCGCTCCAAGGCCCGACCAGACTCGGCCAGGCCTGTCCGAGCGGCAAGTTGGTCGGCAGAATGCCCAGTTGGAGCGCTTCGCCGAAGCGCGCGCTGAGATCCATCAATTCCTTCTCGAAGATAATGTCGGCGGGGGTGCGGACGTTGTTGATAAACACAATGCTGGTCGGCGCCGCCGTGTCAGCCAGAAAGCGTAACATCGACATCATCGGCGTGACGCCGCTTCCGCCTGAAATCATCAGGAGGTGATCGGCGGGATGGTCCACGCAGCTAAAGTCGCCATACGGACCGCTCACCGTACATTCGGCCCCCACCTTCAGTTCCTCGTGCAACCAATTGGACACCCAGCCTTTGGGCACCCGCTTGACCGTGATGGCGAAGGAATGGGGCCGGGTGGGGGATGACGAGATGGTGTAGCTGCGGCGCAGCACATGGCCATCAATCGGCAGTTCTAGGGTGATGAACTGACCTGGCTTGTAGGCAAAATGGACCGGCTGGTCGGGCACAAACGTGTAGGTCTTAACGTCGGGTGCTTCGGGGGTGATTTTGACGCAGCGTGCCTTGAGGGGACCCGCCGGACGCGGGCTGGCATCCGTCGGCGGGAGTATGGAGGCGGGCATCTTGGGGCCTGGCTTGGTGGTGGGGGCGGGAACGGACGTGACCGGCGTGCCGAAGAGTTGTTCGAGCTCGGCCCGCGCCCGGGACCGGCCCCCGTCGCTGTTGGCAACCCCGCTCCTGGCCCGCAACGGCGGCGCAGATTGATGAACGTTCCTCACGAATTCCAGCGCCGCCAAACGCAGCGCAGACGCTTCATCGGCCGGCAGCGCCTTGCAGATGAGGGCCCAGTGCTCACCAATCGCGTCGATGTTGATGGACAAGGCCTTGGTGGTATAGGCCGACCAGAGCGATTCATAGTGAGATTGCAATTGTGGAAGCGCTTCGCGCAACACCGTGCTTTTCGTCCATTTGGGCGAGGCCAACAGCGAATGAAAATCCTCGACCTCGGCCGCGGTGATGTCGTTCTCGCTGTCCGTGAGATGGATGAAACACATAAAGAGAATCTGCGGGAAATCGGTTGTGGATGGCATGGAAATCAGGTCCTTGCAAAACTTGAGCGTGGGGATTGGTAAAGGGCGAATGAATCAGAGGCTGCTGCGCTGCGTAGGCGGAAGAACTTTGCCAAGAAGGTAGAGTTCGTCCGCGTTGAGTTCTTCGACGGAGCGTCCGTCTAAGTAGCGGCCCACATCGACGGGCGACTTCTTAAACCGTTGCGCCAGGCTGGGCGCCAATTTCTCGCGTTGATACTTGACAGGGGACCGGTCAAGGGCCTTCCGCAGCCAAAGGAGAGTGAGCCCGAAAATCAAGGCGTCGAGACAAATGATCGCAGTGGTGGGCATCAAAAGAAGATTCGGGCGGCCACCAAAAATATAAAACGTGTTGATCGAAACAAAGGCGCTGACCGAAAGGCAATGGTTGATGATGACTTCTTCGGACATGTCTTGCCGTGCCCGGCAAAGCCGACGGTACCCAGCTTCCAAGGCTTTTCCGAGCCCCAGCCCCGCCGCGACGGCCACGCCTAGCACCAACGGCACGGCGACCAATTTGGGGATCATGATCATGTGATTCCCAATGAACAGGCCGGGCTTCATGATGGACGCCATCTGATCGCTCTCATGAGTCCAGAAGCCGGAAAAATAGTAATTCCATGTTCCCGCATACAGATAGTAATAGCCATAAAAGCCGATGATGAGGCCAAAGAACATGTAATAGACATTGCGCCGGGCTGGGTCCGTGATGCCTTCCCAATAGGATTTCTCCAGGTCGATGTCGCCGCACGAAACGGTACAGCCGACGCAGACGCTCTTATCGCCAGTGGGTGTGGATGTACGGCACATCGATTGAGGGATCGCCGGTTGTGTGATGTGCGGCTGACTTTCCAGCAGGCCGTGCGGCTCGGTATAGATGCGCTGCACGACGTTCGCGGGGCAAAAATAGTTGCACCAGCTTTTGCCGCCCCAGAGATAGCCGACCACGATTGATGTGGCGATTGTCGCAAGCAGCGCGATCGCCAACGCCATCCGGTCGCTGTTGACGAACAGAAGCCGGGTGCAAAGCCCAAAAAACAGCATGCCGAACTGAACATACCAGGCATTGCGATGGAGCCAGCTGCCACGCCCAATCAAGGCGGGCGTGCGCTCAAGGCGGCCGGTGCGCCGCTGCAGGGTGGTGCGCTGGCGCCGCAGACCAAAGTAACGGGGCAATTGCGAGGCGAAGGAAAGCGGGCAAATGCGCCGCCACGCCTCATGGCCGAACACCATCAGAAACAGCGGGAAAAGCGGAATCAGCATCGTCCAGAAAAAGCGGTTGCTGAGATGATACGGCGCCATGGTCATCGTTTCATCCCGCATTGTCATATGGAGCGCCTGAAGATGGAACGGGCTCCAGTGGTTGTGTGGCATCGTCATCATTGGGCTCATGGGGTCCCAAAACAGCGATGCGATCAGACAAAGCCAAGCGACAAACAAGCCGGCCCGGACCGAGACCATCTTTCGTTCTGATACTCTTGCTAACATGCAGTTTCCTTTTGCGTACAATTAATATCTGCGTCCGGCATGCCAGACGCACGGAAGTTGGGCACCCAGGCGGATATGGATGCTTACGGGGGGGGCGATGGACGGCGCCGGCCAAAGGGCCGTGTTCGCCGCAGATGCTTGCCTTCATCGATGCCGTCATGGTGGTGCTGATACCATGATCGTGAAAGCTGCCGTCAACGCTTGATACAAACGAAACTTAATGTGTAAAGTGCCCGCCGTTACACGGCGAAACCTAATCGAATTCCAAAGTTAGTGGTATAATATAGGTAAATTCAGAACTGCGGTTGGGCGTTTGGTCAGTATCTATGTCTTGACGTAAGGTTTTTGAGAAGCTTACGCGAAACTGAAGCAAAATAACATTAATGTTCGATTTCGGAACAAGCGCTCCGTTCACTGTTTTTCGCAACAAACGCGGGCGATCGGCCAGGCCTCCGAATGGCCAAGGCGCTGTGTGGTGCCGCGCGCGTCATCTGGGATAGACGGTGGAGGTCCTGTTTCGGGCGTCAACTTTATGTCTTGTTGCCGCCAAGATCATGATGATGAAGATCGATGCCAATGTCGCGGAGCGCAAGACCGGTCCAAAAAGGAACTTCGGCGCGCTTGCTTTTCCGAGCCCGGGGTGGGACGGCGAGGTGACGTAGGACGGGCGTGACCAGATGGTCGCCCTGCAGGAGGGATCTCCGTTCGGACTGTCGATGGTGAGGCGCTCGGGAGATCAATCCATTAATGTAACACGCAAGGGTAGTGGACAATTGCGCGATGCAACTCCACGCCAGTGCGGTTGATGGCTACCTGTTCTCATTCGCGCAAAAGTTGTGAGTGTCCACCGTCGAGCGCGGCGATCGGCCCATAGTGATTGACGCGCGGGCCGGTATTACGGTTGTCGGCCGAGCGCCGCTGCATCGCAACCTCCTGTAGAACTTCCTGTCCATGAATTTTCCTGCCTACCCCATCCTGAAATATTGACTCTCATTCTTGCGGCGACTAAAGGACTGCTAACTTGTTACGGAATATTAACTAATTGGCGTCAATACGATACGAATAAGGCTGCCTTCATAACGATTAGGAAATGAAAGTCGGTATGAAGTGATGCGGATGCCAAGGTTTTACGCGTTTCATGGCTATTTGATATTAGCACCTATAAGATTCGACGGGGATGGTTATGGGGCGCCTATTAGATGACTTCTTGTCAGTAGACGTCGTTAGTCTGTGGCTTATGGATATCATTCTGTTTATGGGCCTGATATATGGGGCGATTCTGTTCACGAGTGCTGGAACGGAACTTACGAATGACAAGATCAGCACCTTGAGTGTTGTCGGGTTTTTCGTCATTGCCTGCTTGTTGTCGGCCGTTCCCAATGTGTACAAGCTTCATGAAAAGCTAAAGTTTTTCAAAGTGTTTGTGTGCATGACCAGCCTGATTTCCCTGGCGTTTGTCCTCATGCCGACGATGAGGGAGGCTGTTGCATTTTTTAACGTTCATATCCCAGATATACGTCAAGGGACGATTCTCTGTGCGGTCATCGCTTGGTCAATTGGGATCGTCTTTAATCGCCTGCTTTTGAGTGCTGCCTTGCGGAGCGGCTTCCTGGTGCGTCCTGTGGTCTTCATCGGCGATCGCGCCGAATGGAATGCGATCTCGAAAGACTTGTGTGATTCATTCCATTGCAAATACCGAGTCACAACGCTTGCTGTAAAGGACTTGGAACGGAAGGGGGTTGTTGAGCAGCTGCGTCGAGATAAGGTCTGGGCATTAGTTACAGGCACCAAAAATAACCAGAGCATATCGGAACCGTTTGAGGCATTTCTGATGGAGTGCTGTAGTCACGGCATTAAGATCTATCGAGATGTCGAATTTATGGAGCGCCATTTTAAGCGCGTTGATACCGCCTCTTTGTCGCCAGGTTGGCTTGCCTACAAACCAAATCTCTCCATGACCGTTTTTGGTGCGTTGGTCAAACGTGCGTTTGATGTCGCATTTAGTTTGGCGTTGTTGACCTTGATGTTCTGGGTCATGCTTGTTACTGCGCTTCTTATAAAATTGGAAAGCCCTGGCCCGATCCTGTATAGACAGAAACGTGTGGGCTACAAGGGAAAAGAATACTCAATTTACAAATTTAGAAGCATGCGATGTGATGCCGAGTCCGACGGAACAGCGAAATGGGCCGTCAAAAATGACCCGCGTATCACCCGCGTCGGAAGCTTCATTCGGCGTGTACGGATCGACGAGCTGCCACAGCTATTCAATGTCCTAAGCGGCGATATGAGTATCATTGGGCCGAGGCCGGAACGTCCGAATTTCGTTAAACTATTAACAAACGAAATCCCGCACTATCAGTACCGAAATTATGTCAAGCCGGGGATTACGGGTTGGGCGCAGGTCAGTTTCCCGTATGGCGCCTCGATCGAAGATGCCCGCATGAAGCTGGCCTATGATTTGTATTATATCAAAAACAGGTGCGTGTTATTTGATTTGTTGATCATTGCAGCAACAGTCAGGGTTGTTCTGTTTCAAGAGGGCGCAAGATAGTTTGCAAAGGTTGAGGGCCTCGTCATGTGGGTGAGTGGCTCCGGGAGTCAACGAAAAGGCCGCGCGTTGCGGGACCTTGATTGACAATTATGGTTTTGATGTCATTATTATTTGCGTTTAGCGCCGTTGTCGTAGAAACTATCTTTCACAGTCTCAAATAAACGGTGCGGCTAGAGGTGGTTGTGAAGAAAATTGACGACATGGCATAGGACTCAATGAACAGCAACGTTCTTTTGATTGTTGAAGACGATCCAGATCTATGCCGTCAATATAAAGGGGCGTTTGCGGATTGTGATGTCGTCGTTGCTCCTACGCATCACGAGGCTGTCAAAGCCACCAAACGGCAGAAACCACACGTCGCGGTCATTGACCTTGGTTCGCCCGCCGATGCCGTAGGACGCCCCGAAGGGTGGACAACGCTTGAGCAAATTTTACAATTGTCTCCGCAGACAAAGATTATTGTCGCCACGGGGAATGGGGGTAAGGAAAGCGCGCTTTTGGCCATCTCAAAGGGCGCTCATGACTTTTATGAAAAACCGATCGATATCGAGGTTTTAAAGATAATCATAAAGCAGAGTTTTCGCGTCCTTGAGGCGGAAAATAATTCTGCTGTGCAGAATTCCAACAGAAATCCTATCAAGAGCCTCGTGACCAATTCTGAGGTAATGCTTCGCGTTTGTAAAAACATAGAACGTCTCTCTCATACAAACATTCCTGTTCTGCTGCTTGGCGAAAGTGGTACCGGCAAAGAGGTGTTGGCGCGTGCCTTGCATGAGCTGGGGCCAAGAGCGTCTGGCCCGTTCGTTGGCATCAATTGCGGAGCGATTTCAGAATTTCTCTTGGAAAGCGAGCTGTTCGGATACGAACGAGGTGCGTTCACCGGGGCTGTAAAGCAGACCGTGGGGCGTATCGAGACGGCACAAAACGGGACTTTGTTTCTTGACGAAATTGGAGAGCTTCCTTTGCATCTCCAAGTCAAGTTATTGCGTTTTTTGCAGGAGCGGATCATTGAACGGGTGGGCGGAAGACGTTCCATACCTGTCGACGTGCGGATCGTGTCCGCGACCAATAGACAATTGGAGTCTCTGGTTCGCGAAGGAAAGTTCCGCGAAGATTTATTCTATCGGCTAAATGCTGTTTCGATCCGGGTCCCGCCGCTCAGGGAAAGGACGGGAGACTCGATTTTGTTAGCCCGCTATTTTCTCGACAGATTTGGGAAGGATGCCCGACGCCGTTTTGTGGGATTTACGGACCAAGCCGTGGAGGCTGTCGTCAATTATTCGTGGCCAGGCAATGTTCGGGAGTTAGAGAATCGCGTTCGACGCGCTGTTATCATGGGCGAACAAAATCTGGTTGGCGTCGATGACCTTGAGCTTTCCGTAGAGAAAAACCCGGAGTTCGACTTGCGGACCGCGCGTCGAAAGGCGGAGAGGGACCTGATAGAACTCGCGCTGGCCCACAGCGACGGCTCAATTGCCCGAGCAGCGCGGCTGCTCCAGGTAAGCCGGCCCACCCTTTACAGTTTAATGGACGCTCTCGGCATCAAGAGTTCCGGCGACCGACGGAGGGCAAGGTGAAGAGATATCACGGCATATTGCTGGGCGGGGTGTGCGGCATATCGTTGTTATTAGGGAGCTGGACCGTTCTTTACCGTGGTCAGACCGATTACGTCACAGCCGGGGAGCGATTTCTTGCCGAAGGTCAACCGCAAACGGCATTGATCGAGCTAAATAACGCCGTCCGAAAGAATGCTAAGAACGGCCAGGCGCAACTCATGCTGGCCAGACTTTGCTTACAGCTCGGGGACCCCATTTCCGCACAGCGTGCGGCGCGCGCGGCCATTGCCCTGGGGTATCAGCCGAACGAAGCGCTCACCGAACTGCTGTTGACCTATTTGGTGCAACGGCGGGATATTGAACTCTTGCATGAATTTCCTGATGACGCGAAGGCCGATGAGCGCACGGCTCGCATTGAGGTCGGGCGTGGTGAAGCTGATCTTGCCTTGCAAGAAAAATCAGAAGCTGCCGCGGAATTTTGCGCCGCCATAGCTCATGATCCCTATCTCAATCTGGGATATTTTGGCGAAGAGGATCTGGCGCTTTCAGAAGGTAACCTTCCGTTGGCACGACATAATTTAGAGTCCGGCCGTGCATTAGATAAAACGGACCCGGAGGGGGTGCGGCGTGAAGGACAACTTCTGCTGTTAGAGCGGAAGCCGGGTGACGCCGTCAAACTTTTGACGGGTTTGACCGCGATGTTTCCGAGCAATATCCTTGATAGGCTAACCTTGGTGCAGGCGCTCATCGCCCATCATCAAATTCAAGAGGCGCAGACAGAGAATCAAAAAATTCTAAAAGAAGCGCCGAATTTGGTGCAGGCCATTGATGATCAAGCAGCGCTTGATGTGGCACAGAAAAATTGGTCTGGCGCACAAGCGGCATTGGAAAAAATATCGCCCGTATTGAGCCGGCTGTCCAATGGAGACTATCTTCAAGCGTTAACGTCGAGCCATTTCGGCCTGTATGCGGCGGCCGCGCAGGCCGCGGAGCGCTATGAGGCTCGGCATCCCGGCGATCCTCGTGGTCTGCAGCTGAGAGCCGAGGTGGCTCTCCAAGCCGGTAAAGCCCCAGAAGCCCGCGCCGGTATCGCGTCGGTTCGAGATGATGAATTGGTTTTTTCGGATTTGTTGGTTCTACGCGGGGCAGATCGGCAGGAAAATCACGAATATCCGGCGGCGCGAGGGGATTTTGCGCGCGCGGCGCTCCTGGATGCCACAAATGAAAAGGCGAAACTTTCCCTGGGGGCGTTGGATCTGGCTCTCAAGGACCCTCTGGATGCGGTAGCGTCTTTGACGCCCTTAACGAAATCGGATCCACGCAATGTTGGCGTTTGGCGTTTGCTATGCCATGCAGCGCTGGATCTAGGCGAGGTAAGCGACGCGCAGGGCGCCTTGAAGAAGCTTCGCGCCCTAGAGGGGCCGGGGGCTGAACCGGAATTGTCCGGTGAAATCAACCTAGCCATGTATCATCTTGCGTCAGCCCAGGCTGATTTCGAAATGGCGGCGCATGCCGCACCGCAAGCGCTCGGCCCTCAAGTTATGCTGGCGCGGATCAGTGGATATGAGGGGAACGAGACCGCCGAGGAAGCCAGGCTAAAGGCGGCTTTAGGCCAGCATGTTAACAATCCAGGTCTAATTCAATTACTTGCCGAGATATTGACATCTAACGGTAAGACAGATCAGGCGCTGAAAATATTGGAGAACGCGCATCAGGCCGACCCCAACAATCCGCTATATGTCCATCAAATCTTAACGTTAGATTTAGCGGAAAGGAGGCCGGACCAGGCCAATGCATTGTTGGGTAAAATGAGCCCCGAAATTTCTGGCAACCCGTGGATTATGGGCGACAAAGTTAAAATTGCTCTCATGGCTGGGAAAACGGGAGAGGCCAGATCATTGCTGGAGGGCATGAGCCGGCAGAGCCCTCGTGATACGACCCTTTCCATTGCGCTTTCCTCTTTAGAGGTTGCACTCAATGATCCAACCGGCGCCGCCACAACGCTTGATCAGGCGCTATCAGCCAACCCGCATGACGCCGCGTTAATGACAGCGCGCGCCGAACTTACCCTTAGGACTAAAGGCCTGCCAGCGGCCTTGCTGCAAGCCAAAAACTGGGCGGGTGACGTGAATCATATGCCGCAGGTCCTCCTGATTCCCGGAAATTTATACTTGGCTGACAAGCAACCGTCTCAAGCGGCTGATGCGTTCGCGGAAGCTTATAGAACATCGAAACTTCCCGGGTTTTTGGCGTTAGAAATTGAAGCGTTGAACCGCATGCCCAAGGGCTCTCTTAATGAGGCGCAGCAGGCGAAGATCGAATCCAGATTAGACACAGCCTTAGATGATGTGCGAAAGCTGTTGTTGAACAATCCGCGACAACCGGACTTGCTTGATTTGCTGGCGCAGGCGGATATAAACAGCAATCAGTTTAAGAAAGCGAGGGCTGAGCTAGAGACGTCCGTTTCGGTGCGACCGAACGACGCCGATGCGTTAAATAACCTCGCCTACGTTGATGATCAGTTGCATGATCCGGAAGCGGAAGCGGTCGCGGCCCGCGCTTATTTTCTATCGCAGACGCCGCAAATATCCGATACGCTTGGTTGGATTTTATTTGAAGAGAAGAAATATAGCTTGGCAGTGGCGCTCCTCAGGAATGCTCATAAAGCAATGCCGTCCGACCATGACATTGCATCTCATTATGCCGCGGCTCAGGCCATAAAATCAGTAAGCCTACAGTGACGATCAAGCAGAAAACTCACAAGATCCCTACGTCATGCGCGGTCTAATTTTAGCGTTGACGATGACAGGTCTTCTTTCGATGGCCATCCGGCGACCGATGGTTGGCGTCATAGCCTTTGAGTGGATTTCCTTTATGAATCCCCAGCAAGACGCTTGGGGAGGGACGCTTGCAGACCTGCCTTGGGCCATGCTCGCGGCTGTCGCCACGATCATAGGCTGCTTGATATCCGGGGAATCCAGGAGGGTCTCGATCGACGGAATGACAATTCTGATTGTTATGTTCTTAAGCCTTATTTCGTTGAGCAGCGTTGCGGCGCTCGGCCCGCCAGATATTGTCAACCCGTTATACTGGCTTGTTTTTAAGTCATTTGCCTTTCTACTTGTCATTGGCCTGTTGTTGAGTGATCAGAAGAGGATCAATGCGCTTGTCTGGGTCATGGTTATTTCCCTGGGCTATTATGGTGTCAAAGGCGGGATTTTTACGATTCTGACGGCTGGAAAAAATCACGTCTATGGCTCCGACAATTCGATGATTGGGGATAATAATCAGTTGGCCGTCGCTCTCCTCATGACATTGCCATTAATGAACTATCTACGCGTCAGTTCTGCCCATAGGATCGTCAGATTTGGTGTTGCCGTTGCGATGCTCCTAACGTTCTTTTCGGTCCTCGGAAGCTATTCGCGCGGCGCCTTCCTTGCTCTGGCGGCTGTCGCAGTGCTCCTGTGGTGGAACAGCAGATCCAAGCTTTTGATCGGTGCAGCATTGGTGGTGGTGCTGTATGTCGGCATTAATTTTATGCCGCAGAACTGGGTCCAGAGAATGGACACGATTTCGACTTACCAGGAGGACAATTCGGCCCAGGACAGGCTTATAATTTGGCATGAGGCGCTTTCTCTGGCCTTGGCAAGGCCGCTTACGGGAGCGGGTTTTGCCAGCACACAGACGCCAAGCGTTCTGCATCAGTTTTTTCCTTCAGCCCATGTTCGCGCTGTTCACAGTATTTGGCTTCAAGTGCTGAGTGACAATGGCTTTCCCGCGTTTTTTGTTTGGGTGGGGATGCAGATACTCGGCTTTGTCAACATCAGGAGAATTCGCCGTTTGGCCAGGGGACATACAGCCGCCCGGTGGGCTGACGATCTGGCAAGAATGGCGGAAGTCTCGATGGTGGCATTTTTGGTCGGGGGGTCATTTTTGTCGCTCGGCTATTATGATTATGATTTCGCGGTATTGATTACACTCTCAGCGACCCGACGCATCCTGGAGTCGGAAGTTCGTGAGGCGTCGGGGGGCGCTTTCGATCCTTCGGCCACCAAGCATGGCTCCATTTGGCGCCAACGGAGAGTGGCTCAATGACAGGCGTCTATTATTTCCTCGCTGCGGCAGTCGTTTTTTGGCTCGGGCTATGGGTAGCAGCCGATGATCCTGTCCCGAAGCCAAATAAATCGTCAAGACAAACTGAAATGTTTTCTCCCTTTGAGTTCATCGAGCCAGAACGGCAAGTCTCTGGAACGCCGCATGAGTTATCGTCGGTTCAAAAGGTTAGTGGGAGCTGGCGTCAACGCGTTCAAAGTAGGAAACTCTGATGCGTATCGTGACATTTTCAACTTTATACCCGAACGCCAACATGCCGACGCATGGCATTTTTGTTGAGAATCGATTGCGCCAACTCATTGCACATGAGCGAATCGAAAGTACGGTCATCGCGCCTGTGCCATATTTTCCGTCATCCCGAAAAATTTTTCGGCGGTGGGCGAAATGGGCAAGCGTACCCTCTCTGCAGATCCAGCATGGCATTCAAGTTCGACACCCGCGTTTTTTGGTAGTTCCAAAGATCGGGCAGCTTTTAACGCCGAAATCCTTGTTCTTGGCGGCGCGGCGTTCGCTTCAGGAGCTCATAGAGACCGGGTACAAGCCGCGTTTAATCGATGCCCACTATTTGTACCCCGACGGCGTGGCAGCGGTTCAGCTTGGAAAGGCCTTTCAATTGCCTGTAGTGGTCACAGCCAGGGGGTCCGATGTCACGGAGTGGCCGTATGACCCGAGCTGCAATAGGCTGATCCGGGAGGCGATTTCCAATGCCGATGCGCTGATCGCGGTAAGTTCGGCGTTGGCCGATGGCCTAAAAAATCTAGGGGCAAATCCGGAACGCGTTACCGTGCTGCGTAATGGCGTTGATACAAACGTATTTGCTCCCGTAGATTATCATGAGGCACGGAAGCAGCTGCAGCTGCGCCGCAAAATGTTGCTCTCTGTGGGGCATTTGATTGTGCGCAAGGGGCACGATCGGGTGATCCGGGCGCTGGTGGAACTCCCGGAGTTTGAACTCATGATTGTCGGCGACGGAC
>Ga0310811_10003951_pt1 | contig 18671 bp, 25 predicted proteins | sample YCmetagenome_FD_207642 | JGI IMG/M metagenome (GOLD analysis project Ga0310811, IMG submission 207642) | Soil microbial communities from experimental microcosm in Duke University, North Carolina, United States - YC | ecosystem: Engineered > Artificial ecosystem > Soil microcosm > Unclassified ...
GTCAGCGACCTCCACAAGGGGCGGACGCCGAGTTTATCCACGATGGATAAAGTCAAGGCATTCATGCAGGCGAATGATCGGGTCTCTGCGGAGAGCGCGGCGTGATTATGCTTGGCATCTTCTGGGTGGCCATCATTGAGGCCTCGATAGATCTCATGCTCGAGCCGATCTTCGATGCAATCGCTGAGCACGAGTACGAACTCGCCGTTGCGAGGTTCTCATGACGAACATCACCTTTGAAAAATTGAGCCGGACTGCGGCGACGGGGAATCCTCCGCAATCCGGCTCTCTTGGCGAGGGAACGCAATACAATCCGCACGCCGAAATCCTCTTACCTGCGGGCTCTATCGCCTCGCCGGTACAAATTCTCAAATCTCTCAATTTGACGCAGGCCGTGCTCGATGGCCTTGCGGCGATCTTCTGGGTTTTCTTTCTCGCTGCGCTGTTCGGGAGTTTGCCGCTCGCCGTCGCGCTGATGGTCCTTGGAGCTTTCTAGATACCTACAGACATTGCGGGTTGCAGCCCCAATGCTGATGAAACTGAACTCTTCGTTTTCGTTGTCTGCCTTCATGAGCGCATTCAATCATGAAGGGTTTTTGGGATGTTGTCGGATCAGGTCAAAAAAGTGATGGATCAGGTCATAGATTGGAAATCGGAGATCGGCGCCATCGCCGGCCCTTTTCTCCCTCACGACACGAAATTGTCCTGGCTTGCGCGGGCGGCGCGGAAGTGCGGGATCACCTTACGGCATGTTCAATCGATCTATTACGGGCGCGTTAAAGACCCGAAGTTCAGTGTTGCGTCGAACATCCTGAGTGCCGCCGATAAGGCCAGAATAGAGGAAGCACGACGCAATGTGGAGATGGTCACGCGGTTTGTTCGTCAACACGCTGAGGGGCTTAAGGCCGTCGACGCGGATCTATATCGCGACCAAATTGACGAGTTGGTCCGTGAAGCTGGCCGGCTTGGCTCGCGAGATAGCGCCTGAAATCAAACATGGGGGAGACGATGGAAGAGAGTAGGCAGTTTGTTGCGTACCAAGAGACCATTCGCGCCAGGAATGTGCGTTCATGCGATGCACTGCTATCGCGGCTGGTTAGGTTTCACGGCGACGCCTTCGTAAAGGTTGAGCCGGTCATCGTGATTGAGGCGGCGCCCGAGCCGGCTCCTGTGCTCCCGGCCGCGCTCGAACTGACAGTTCCGCCACTGGCCGATTGCGTGACAGAGCTCGAAGAGCAGGGGCCACGCAAGCCGACCATCAAGGAAATCCGGAAATGCGTCTCCAGGCATTTCAAGATTTCCCTGGATGACATGGATTCGCAGCGGCGCCTCGCCGGAATCGTCCTGCCCCGGCAAGTCTCGCACTATCTGGCAAAGAAACTGACCAAGCACAGCTTGCCCGAGATCGGCAGGCGGTGTGGGGGCAAGGACCACACCACGATCCTGAACAGCGTCAAGAAAATCACCGCTCGGATGCAATCCAATCCGAAACTCGCCGAGACCATCGCAACGTTGGAGGCACAATTCCAATGACGCCACTCCATTTCATCGTGACCCGTATGAAGCGCCTGCCGCTCCGTCACCAGGCTACACACCTCAAGGCCTTGATCGACGCGGAGAAGCCCAGAAGCATTCGCCGCGGCGATCTCGAGGCCATGCTGAAGGACGTCAGGACGCGACTTATCCGCAAGGAGAACCGCGCCGCATGATCGCAAAGCTCGCATATTTGACGACGCCGGGGCCTGACCGCTTCGTCCTCAACATCCAGCCATTCGGTTCTGACGATCTCATGCGTTTCGAGATCGCCAAGGCCCATCTCGCCAATATTCTGATCGACGGCGCCGCGTTGGCCCTGCGTGAGTACAGTTCAAACCGCGTTCAACCCACCACAACCACGGAGAACGCACATGGCGACGATCGGCGACAACAGCCAGCTTAAATCCATTCTGGAGCGGATCAACCGGCTCGAAGATCAGAAGAAGGAGGTCAGCCAAGACATCACCGAGGTGTACCTGGAGGCCAAGGGCAACGGCCTGAATCCGAAGGCCCTTCGCGTGATCGTCCGCAAGCAGCGCGCCGACGCCAAGAAGGCCGCCGAGTTACAGGCTGACGTTGACGCCTATATGGCTGCGCTGGGGATGGCATGACGAAACCAGTCCATGTTTATGTGATCGGACGGCCAGCCGGACCCGTCAAGGTTGGCGTCTCAGTCAATCCGGGCTCGCGCGTGCTCGAGCTCCAAACCGGTTGTCCATTCCACCTTGAGCTATTGGCGTCCTTTGAGTTCAAAGATCGTCTGGACGCGATGCGTGAGGAGGCATTCTTCCACGAATGCTACGAGCATGTTCGATTGACCGGCGAGTGGTTTGACCTCGAGGCGGACTTAGCCGTCGAAGGGCTTGAGGGCAATATCGACATGCGCGCACATTTTGCGAGTCGCGCCGCATGATCCTGACGCCGAAGAACTGGAAATCATTCCAGCACTACAAAGACCGCGCCCCGGCCTGGATCAAACTCCACAAGGGCTTGCTGGACGACTTCACGTTCGCGCGCTTGCCGCTTGCTAGCAGGGCGCTAGCGCCGATGCTTTGGCTGCTAGCAAGCGAGTACGAGGACGGCGGAATTACTGCTTCGCTTGAGGAGATCGCCTTCCGGCTGCACATCAGCGAAGGTGACCTTTCTGCAGCGCTAAACCCTTTAATTGATGCAGGTTTCTTTGTTGCTAGCGAAGCGCTAGCAGAACCGGAGCAAGATGCTATCCTAGAGAAGAGGGATATAGGTAAGAGAAGAGAAGAGATAGATTCCGACGCTAGCGCGCCGGAGGAAAAATATTCGCGGAAGAAAATCTCAAAACCTCTCCCCGATGGATACACGCTTCCGGAGCAGGTTCGCACCTATGCCGCGGGTCTAGGCCTCTCGAGTAGCGAAATCGCTCGAGAGCACACGAAGTTCTGCAACCACGCCAAACAGACCGACCGGCGCTGTGCGGAGTGGGGGCCGGCGGAAGAAACCTGGATGATTGGCGCGGCTGAGCGGCTTGGCAAAAGCCCTCCCTCGAGCGGGAATGTGCCACCAAACTGGAATGTCGTGCTCGAGCTGTACAAGCGCACGGGTCATTGGTCGCGATGGGCCGGGCCTGATCCGGATTCTCCGGCCTGCGCAGCGCCTCGAGATTTGCTCGAGAGGTATGGCATCCCGCCGCCACCAGACCCTGAACCGCCATCAAGGACCATGCAATGATCCGCGATCCCTCAGACGGCACAGTGCGAGAAATACCAAAATCAGCCCCGCAACAAACGGCGACTCAGAATAACGCTGAGCGTGTGCCAAGCAGTGATGCCGCACTTTGCGGGGCTGATACCGGCCTTCGCCAGCCGACCAGGACAGACGCGCAACAGCGGCTGGAGAAGGCGCGGGAATGGCTCAAGGACTATCACGCGAAGAAGGAACGGGAAAATGCACGGGGCAGCAATGACACGGAACATTCGACGGACGGGCGTGCGGGCGACAATGAAGGGGAAGGTCAATCCTGACTACGCGGCAGCCGTGGTCGGAATTCCGACTTCGGAACGGCTTGCTAAGGCTTCCGGCCACTTCACGGTTGGCGACGACAAGCAGGGCACGCGGATCTACCATTTTCACGACGCGACCGTAGACCGCCTCTACAGCCGCCTTGCGCGGGCCAGCCGTGGCCGTGGAGAGGAGGAAACCGTTCGGGCTGAGTATCTGGCCCTCCAACGCTACAAGCACCACTGGCACCACTCTGGACTCGAGGTGAGCGTCGGCAGCGTTGACCTCAACCGCATCTTCGCTCCGGATTCGCCCGGCATGAACGGGATGCCCAAGACCGAGCGCCAAGCGCATCATCGCCGGCAGTATCGGGAAGCCCGCGATCTGCTCGGCTGGAAACCGCACATCGTCGTCGAAAACGTAATGTGCGCGGAAACCTCGCTCGAGGTCGCCGGCTGGGCGATCGGGTCGTTCACGTCGCGGACTGGGGCTCGGGACGGCGCCGAGAAGATCCTTCGGGAGAGTGCGCGGAAGCTGGCAAAGCTGTGGGGGATTTCGTGATGAATGACCTTGTGAGGTACTTTATCGGATCGGTCATGGTCGCGTTGGGATCGATCTCGGTCGGATACGGCGTCGGCATGATGTGGCGGTCGTGGCTCAATGTGAGGGGGATATCGTGAGCAGTTTGCGGGATACCCTTGGCGACGCAGCTCGCCCGCTTCTGATGCGCCTAGATGGGCCCATGCCCATGTTCGCCACGCTTTCTCGCCAAGAGCAGGACGATGTTCTGGACGGCAGATGCGTGTACCGCCAACACGAGCACACCGTAATTCTGGATTACACAAGAAAATGGGGACGTGGGTAACACGGGCTTGTCAACCCGTCAGGAATATGCCCAAATCAGACATCATCCTGATTTGCGTCGCCCGCCAGCTAAACAGCTCGGCGGGTTTCGCTTTTCTTGGCTGACGTTTCCTCCCTGACTTCCTCCGCCCGGCGCTGGTCCCCCACGCGCTGGGCCCTTTTCTTTCACAGGCCGCTGCGGCGGTCGCAGGAGATCGAAAATGTATAGAGAAATTCGCGTTCGCCCCGTCGTTCGCTACATCATCACCGAATACCATCATGACGAAAATTCCGCTGGGTCCCAAGGAGTCAGCGCAGAGTTTTCAAACGTCCATGACGCCAACAAGATTGCGGAGATGCTGGCCGAACCAGGCGTTGTGTTCGAGCCTGCTCGCGGTCTGAAGATCGATTGGCAGCGCGGCCCAGGTGAGCCGAGGGACGCCATCAAGTGGGTGCTCTCGGAGGAGAGCATCCGCTCCAATCTGTCCGAGACCCCCGTGCGCACCCCGTCAATCTGTGAAGGGAAACCGCTGTGATGAGCCCCGAAACTCTGGAATTCATCGCCCACGAGCTCTCCAAGCCGCTCCCGAAGGGCAAGAAGCGTCGTGTCTGGCTCAAGGCCAAGGACGGCGAAGTCATCGTCGATAGCCGGCTGTGATCCTCCTCCAAGTCACCATCTCCCCAGCCTTCGAATACGTCGAGGCATGGTTCTGGCCGGTCATGACAATCGTCGCCTTCGGCCTCGGCTGTATCACTGGCTGGATCGTTCGGCGCGGTTGAACTGAAATCAAACAATCAAACGAATTCAAATGACCCGTGGTGGAGCACGCAAGGGCGCTGGACGTAAGCCAGGATCGGCCACTCGCCTGAACCAAGAGGCGAGAGAAAAGGCGCTGGCGGATGGCGTGAGCCCGCTGAGCTACATGCTCAGCGTATTGCGCAATGAGCAGTTGGACCGCGACACCAGGATGGACGCTGCCAAGGCTGCCGCCCCTTATGTGCACGCCAAGTTGGCCGCTGTCGAACATTCTGGGTCAATTGGGGTCAAGAGCGCTCGGGAAGTAACCGACGATGAACTTGCGAATATCGCCGCAGGAAGCAGCGAAGGAGCTTCTGAATCGCCGGTCGATAAGGCGCAGCTTAACTGATTGGTGCCGCTATGCTGGTTTCGAGCCGGCGGCGCATCATCGCCTTTTGATCCAGAAGCTCGAGCAGGTTGCTCTTGGCAAGATTGATCGGCTGGCTGTTTTTATGCCGCCTGGTGCGGCCAAGTCGACCTATTCGAGCATTCTTTACGCCCCTTGGTATTTTGCTCAGCATCCTGCTCACTGCGTCATTGCTGCTTCGCATACTGCGGAGCTTGCGGAAAAGTGGGGCAGGCGCGTTCGCAATCTGCTTGCTGAACATAGCCTAGTTCTTGGAGTTGGTCTTGCGCCTGATAGCCAAGCTGCCGGACGGTGGGAGACTAATTCTGGAGGCGAATATTTCGCGGCCGGCGTCGGAGGCGCTGTGGCAGGACGACGAGCTGATCTGGTTGTCATCGACGATCCGATCCGTAGCCGAGAAGATGCTGATTCAGAGACCATCCGTGACAAGACATGGGATTGGTACAAATCAGACCTTTACACTCGACTTAAGCCGGGCGGACGGATTGTCCTGATCCAAACGAGGTGGCATGAGGATGATCTGGCTGGCCGTTTGCTGGCCGACATGCAGGCCGGCGGGGACCGCTGGGAAGTTATTTCGCTACCGGCCTTGGCTGAGGAGGACGACCCGCTCGGACGCTCTGTAGGGCAACCGCTGTGGCCTGAGTGGGAAGACGAAGACAACCTGGACCGCAAGCGCCGCGCGGTCGGGCCTCGGGATTGGTCAGCGCTTTACCAGCAGCGGCCGGCGCCGGAAGACGGCGACTACTTCAAGAAGGAATGGTTGAGGCCATATGACATCGCGCCAGATAGGGGACTTCTCCGGATCTATGGCGGGTCTGATTATGCGGTCACCGCTGATGGTGGAGATTACACCGTCCATGTTGTTGTGGGCCTCGACCCTGATGGTCGCATGTTTTTGCTGGACCTTTGGCGAAAGCAAGCGGCGTCCGATGAATGGGTTGAGGCGTTCTGCCAGCTCGTAAAGAAATGGAAGCCCCTCGGCTGGGCTGAGGAAACGGGCCAGATCAAGTCTGGTGTTGGCCCGTTTATTGATCGGCGCCAGCGCGAGCTTGGCGCGTATGTGTTCCGTGAGCAATTCCCGACCAGGGGCGACAAGGCGATCCGCGCTCAGTCAATCCGCGGTCGCATGGCGCTGGAAGGTCTGCACGTTCCGACCAAGGCTGAGTGGTACCCGGCGCTGCGGTCTGAGCTGCTGAGCTTCCCCGCCGGCAAGCATGACGACCAGGTGGATGCGCTCGGCCTCGTCGGCCAGTTGCTGAACAAGATGTCGCTCGGCGTTCGCCCTGTCGAGCCTGAGAAGCCCAAGAACGTGACGGGCTACAAGACCACCACTGGTGGATCAACCGCTGACGATTGGAAAACCTTCTAATGGCAGTTCCAGCATATCAAGCGCCGTGCCGGCCCAATGACTACGGGTTCCGAAACGGGAAGCCCACGAAGTAAATGCAGACCCTTCCTGTCCCCACACAGCAGGCTATGCCCGCTGGTCGCAGCTCCGCGCCTGCGATCGACCAGGGCAGCGATGAGGACTATTACGACATCACGCGCCTGCGCCGGCAGTGGAACGATTGGGCCTCTGCAAAGGACGCCGAAGGCCGCGAGATGGTCGAGTCTCGCCACTATTACCACGGCGACCAGTGGACCGAGACGGAGATTGCTGCCCTTCGGCGCCGGAAGCAGCCGGTTGTCACATCCAACCGGATTGTCCGCAAGATCGACGCCGTTGTTGGCCTGGTCGAGCGGCTGAGGCAAGATCCAAAGGCATATGCGCGCACGCCCAAGCATGACGAGGGCGCCGAGCTCGCCACGGCCACGCTACGGTTTGTGCTCGATAACAACGACTGGAAATCCAAGTCATCCCGCATTGCTCGGGCTGGCGGCATCGACGGCATTTCCGGCATTGAATACGATTTGGTGCCGGGTGATGAGGGCGACCCCAGCCTGGAAATGCATATCGCCTATGGAGATGGGTTCTTCTACGACCCTCGCTCAGTTGATGAGGGCTTCACCGACGCCCGTTACCTCGGCATAGCCAAGTGGGTTGATCTCGAGCAAGCCAAGGAGATGTTTCCGAAGAAGGCCGACGAGATCGATAGCCTGATGGAGTCGGGCGCCGATCAAACGGCTGTTGTTGAGACCGACCGGTCCCGAAACTGGATCAACACCAACGAGAAGAAGGTCCGCTTGGCGGATCATTGGTACATCCGCGGCGGCAAATGGCGCTGGTGCATGTATATCGGAACGGTGATGCTCATGCAGGGCGTCTCCCCGTTCATTGACGAGAAGGGCAAGACCTTCCCGCGGTATCGGATGTTCTCGGCCTCGGTTGACCATGACGGCGACCGCTATGGCTTCGTGCGCAACCTGAAGAGCCCGCAGGACGAGGTCAACCATCGTCGCTCCAAGGCGCTGCATCTGCTCAATACCCGGCGCGTTGTATCCGAGAAGGGCGCCGTTGACGACATTGAGGTGGCGCGGCGCGAATGGGCAAAGCCTGACGGATGGGTGGAGACGAATCCGGGCCTGAAGATGGAGCCCGACCAGTCGGCCATCGCGGACTTCAAAGGCCAACTGGAAATGCTCCAGGAGGCCAAGAACGAAATCGAGAACTTCGGTCCTAACCCGGCTTTGATCGGGCAAGGGTTGGAAGATAGCTCCGGTCGCGCCATTCAGTTGTTGCAGCAGGCCGGCATCGCAGAGCTTGGGCCGTATCTGACGGCCTATAAGAATTGGAAGCTGCGGGTTTACCGCGACATCTGGAACATCATCCAGCGCTATTGGACGGCAGAGCGCTGGATTCGCGTGACTGACGATCAGAACGTGGCCCAGTTCTTCCAGATCAATAAGCAGGGCCTCGACGAATACGGCCGTCCTGCGATCGTGAACGCTATCGGCTCGCTGGATGTGGATATCATCATCGACGAGGGTCCGGACGCGGTCAATATGCAGGGCGATAGCATGATGGTGCTTCAGTCGCTCGGCCCGCAGTTCATGGCGCAGTTCCCGGATATCGCGCTTGAGCTGTCACCGCTGCCCAATTCGGTCAAGAAGCCGATGCTGGACAAGATCAAGGCGAAGCAGGAAGCCCCGCCGCCGCCCGATCCGAAGGTGATGGCGCTCCAGGCCAAAGCACAGTTGGACGCTCAGACGGCCCAGCGCGAGGACCAGAGGGCCACGGCTCAGCAGCAGCAGGATATGGCGATGCAGGCCCGTCAGCAGCAGCTCGACGAGCAGATTGCCATGATGGACGCGCGCCTTGAGCAGCAGAAGGCGGCGAACGAGATCGAAATTCAGCGGATGAAGGCCGCGGCTGACATCCAGATCGAGCGCATCAAGGCGGCCAACAAGGCCCGGCTCGACCAGGAAGCGCACGCAAACAATATGGACCTCGCTCGAGACAAGGCCGCACAGCAGGCTCAACTCGCGAAGTCCAAGCCGCAGCCTGCATAATTTTTGGGTGCAGCGCGCCCGCCCGATCTGGAAGTGGTTAGCCAGATCGGGAAGCTATCGCACGAACCGGCGAAATAGGTTCAGGACTACATCGCACGCCTGAGCGACATCAGGCACCACGTATGCGCCACGAAACGGCGAAAAGGTGAAGACCATGAGTGATGTTGACCAAGGACCAAGCGACGACGAACTGTTCAACGAAGCCGTCTCGGATGAAACGCCGGATGCCCCGGTCGTAGCCGAGCAGGCGGAACAGCCTGTCAGGGATGAAGCTGGCAGGTTCGCCAAGAGGGAAGAGCCGGAAGCGGCTGAAGTGGTTGCAGAGACGCCGGCCGAAAAGCCGGTCGTTGATGACAACGCTTCCCATGTCCCTTCGTGGCGTGTTCGGGAGATCAACGAGGAAAAGCGCGCGGCGCTTGCTGAACTGGAAGCCTTGCGGGCGGAACGTGCCCAATGGCAGCGCCAGCAGCAGCCCCAGCCGCAGGTCCAACAGCCTGAGAAGGTTGCCAAGCCTGATCCTCTGCTCGATCCGGAAGGCTATGCCAGAAGCGTTCGTGACGAAATCCGCGAGGAGATTCTGAACGAGCGCCGCGAGGAAAGCCTTCAGAGGGCTGCTGAAGCCCATCCCGACGAGTTCAAGGAAGCCTATGCCGCCGCACAGCGGGCCGTTGATCCGGCGCTCAGAGCCAGGATGCAGCAGTCCCGCGACCCCGGCAAAACGCTTCTCGAATGGCATCGTGACAACAAGGTCAAGGCTGAAGTCGGCCACGACCCGAACGCTTGGCTCGAAAAGAAGCTCGAGGAACGTCTTAACGACCCCGCCTTCCTCCAGAAGGCGATCGAACGTTCCAAGGGCGCAAGTCAACAGCCTGATGGTCGCCCCCGTGTTGAACTTCCACCCTCGCTGAACGGTGCAAGCCGTTCGAACGCATCGCTGAAGCCGTCCAACGACGACCTCTCCGATGATGAACTGTTCCGAGATATTGCCGGCTGATCTGCTCTCACTGGTTGACGAAAACACCCGCCCTTGTGGCGGGTTTTTCTTTGCCGGTTTGGCGTGAGGCCATCAACAGAAAGGTAGCGGCCAATGGCCCTCACTACGAACCATCCGAACAATGAACTGATCAAGTTCCGTCGCAATGTCGCGACCGACTTCCTTCGTGCCTCCCGTCTCGATCCCTTCATGGGCTCGGACCCGACCAATCCCATCATCCGCATGTCGGATCTTGCCGGCGACGGGAAGGAAATCCGCATCCCGCTCGTGACGCAGCTCACCGGCAACGGTACGGGCGTCGGTACGCTGGTCGGCAACGAAGAGACGCTGGATGCCTACGGCATGCCGATGTGGGCCGACTGGGCTCGTAACGCGGTCGCGAACAACCGTGCTGCGAACAAGGAGAATTCGTTCTCCGTCCAATCGACCGCGCAGAGCCTGCTTCGTGGCTGGGCTCGTCGCATCGTCCGCGACGACCTCGTGGATGCCTTGCTGTCGATCCCGACCTCCCAGATTCAGGCTGGCCGGTTCACTTCGCCGGGCAATCGTGTCAACGGCATCAAGTGGTCGGCGGCGACCGCCGGCAACAAGAACTCGTGGGTGACCGCGAACGTTGACCGCGTGGTGTTCGGCTCCGTGATTGCGAACTACTCGACCACGTTCGCAACTGCGGTCGGCAATGTCGATTCCACAAACGACAAGATGACCGCGGCTGTCGGCTCGCTCATGAAGAATGTGGCGCAGCAGACCGGCGTTTCGGCGTCCAACCCCGGCGTCTACAACGGCAAGCCCAAGATCAATCCCTTCCAGATCAAGGGCTCCAACAACGACCAGGAATGGTATTTGTGCCTGCTCGGCTCGCGTGGCATGCGCGATCTGAAGGCCGATCCGACCATGTACCAGGCCAACCGCGACGCTCGCGAGCGCGAGTCCAGCCCGACCACGAAGAACCCGATCTTCACGGGCGGCGGCCTCGTCTACGACGGCGTGTATTACCTGGAGATCCCGGAGATCACCCAGCGCCTGCTCCTGACTGGCGTCGGCGCCGGCTCGATCGACGTCGAGCCCGTGTTCCTGCTCGGTCAGGGCGCGCTTGGCTACGTCATGGGCCAGATGCCCCGTCCGACCCGCCGCGATGAAACCGACTACGACTTCATCAAGGGCATCGGCATCGAGGCGCAGTATGGCGTCGGCAAGATCGCCAAGGCTCCCCAGTCTGTCGGCTCGGCGGCCACGGTCGGCGACCTCATCGATTGGGGTATGGTGACAGGCTTCGTTAGCGGCGTCGCCAACGCCTGATCCAACTGAGCGGCCTTCGGGCCGCTCTTTCCTTCTCATCATCATCAAAGGAGTTGGCAGATGGCCACTCGAATTGGTTATACCCAGCCCCAAGCTGGTCTCTTGGGCGAAGCTCGCACCCAGAAGGTTCTGGGCGGCGCAATCGCCGTCACCGTTGCGGACAACGTCACCGGCAACAACGTTGCGCTACTGCGTGCTCCGGCAGGCTTCGTCGTCACTGGCGTTTATCTGGCGTTGACCGACATCGACAGCGGCACCGCGGTTCTGGTGACGTTGGGTGATAGCGGTAGCGGCGCGCGCTTTGTCGCTTCGACCAATATTGGTCAGGCCGGTGGCTCAACTACCACGCTCGCCGCGACTGGTCTCTATTACCAGTTCCCGGTCGATACCGACATTCTGCTGAACTTCGCGACCCAGTCGGGAACGCCAGTTGCCGGTACGGCGACGGCATATCTGACCGGCTTCGTCGGCGGCTGAAAAACAACCAACTGGAGAATTGCAATGCGCAAAGCAACTGCGACCTACAACGCCCCCGATGGCGACAGCAAAGTCGTTGTGATGGGCGGCGTGACGTTCAAGGACGGTGAGCTCGTCGAGCTCAACACCGACGATCATGGCCATATGATCGGAAAACTTCCTGGCAATCCTCATTTCGATATCGAGATGGGCGAGGAGGTCGCACCCAAGCGCAAGCCGGGGCGTCCTTCCAATGCTGAGAAGGCTGCCGAAGCCACGACTGATCCCGTCGTCTGATGTCAAAGACACGTTCCGACATTCAAAAGAAAGCCCTCGACATTCTTGTCGGGGGCGATGTCGGCGCGAGCATGTCCGATGAGGACGCGACGGCGCTTGACGGGTACATTGATAGTGTCGTGGCCGAGATCAACGAGGATGGCACGACCTACATTGCCGATCCCGACGACCTCGACGACAGCCTGTTCCTGACATTCAGCAAGCTGGTCGCGAATGCTGCTGCGGAAGAGTTTGGGGGCAAGTCTGACGAGAACGTGGCGCAGCAGTTGCGCAACCGCATCCGTGTGATCACGCGCCAGACGCCCGGCTATGGACCTCAGGAGGTCGAATACTTCTGATGGCGACCAAGGGCGGATCGATTCATATACCGTTCCCATTGAGTTCGTCGCCGGGGGCATCAGGTCAGGAAAGCGCGGGCCGGCTGATCAATTGCTATGCTGAGCCGCTCGGCAAGGATATTGGCGCACAGAAGGGTTTTGCTCCGCCGAAAGTCGTTTGGCGAAAATCTCCCGGTCTGCCCCAGTTCTGCGCGTCCACGCAGACAGGTTTCCGCGGTGGCTTGCTGGTCGGGAGCGCGCTCTATACGGCTTGGAGCGGGAAGGCGGCCACCTACACCTCAGGCGGCGTCGAAACCGTCCTGACGGGCACGCTGAACGGTACGGAAAAGGTATTCTGGGCTCGCAACAACAAGAGCCCGACGCCTGATGTGGTTTGCGTGGCTCCTGGTACCGGTGCGTTCTCGGTCTCGTCGAGCGCGGTCATTTCGTTCGCTGATCCTGATATCGGAACGCCAAACAGCGTGTTCGATATGGACGGATTTTTCATCTTCACTTATGGCGATGGTACGATCCAGGCATCTGGCCTGAACGATGTGACGATCAACACCTTGGACAGAACCAAGGAGCAGGCCAAGCCAGGCGGATTGATCCGGGGCCTTCGGTTCAATGGCCAAGCATACGTCTGGGGGCCGACTTTCGGCGCGGTCTACACGAATACCGCGCAACCGACTGGCTTCCCGTTCACGCGCTCCTATGTGATCCAGCGCGGCTTGCTGAGCCCGTATGCGGTCGCTGGGCATGAAGACGGCTTTGGATCGGCGCTGATCTGGGTCGCGGACGACAACAGCGTGGTGCAGCACAATGGCACGCCGAACCCGCTAAAGATATCGCCGCCGGATCTGGATCGTCTGATCGCCGCGGTGACGGACAAGACGACGCTAGAAGCCTCGGTCTACATCTCGCAGGGGCATCCGAAATGGGTGCTTTCTTGCCCGGCCTTCACCTGGGAATTCGACCTCGGTAGCCAGAAGTGGAACGAGCGAGCCAGCTACCAACAGACGCGGTGGCGCGCGGTTAGTGGCATCTCGGCCTTTGGGAAGTGGATCACGGGCGACACGCAGGGAGGCCGGCTGCTCTATGTAAGTGAGCAGTCCTACGACGAGAAGGGCAATCCGCTGGCCTTCCAGATCGAAAGCGGGCCGGTTCTGAATTTCCCGAACCGAACGAAGGTTGCTCGAGCTGACTTCAATTTCGTGGTCGGGGTGGGGCAGGCGACGGGGCAAGACCCGATCGCGACAGATCCCAGCGTCGGTATCTCTTGGTCGGACGATGGCGGGATTACCTGGAGCCAGGAATTCATCCGCAAGCTCGGCCGGCAGGCGACGCCACAACGCGTCACGATGCTGCGCACGGGGATGACGGGCGCGCAGGGGCGGCGCTGGCGGTTGCGTATTAGCGACCCCATCTACGCCGCGTTCATGGGTGCCACTCAAGACACGCAATTGAGGAATCACTGATGTCCGCGTTCCCAGGAAAAGACGTTCCTGTCATCGATCAGGCGACGGGAACGATGAATCAAACCTGGTACGACTGGTTTCAGTTTCATCAGAAGCTGGCGCAGCTACCGGACGTATCAACGACGGCGCCGACCAATGGTCAGGTGCTTATTTATAACTCTACCACGAAGCTTTGGACTCCGGGAGCCAACTGATGGGTCTGTTCGATCTATTCTCGAATGACACCGCTGAAAATGCGCGGGACATGGCCAATGCGGGAGCTCGCGCGGGATACAGCCAGCTTTCAGATCTCTACGGGCAGGGCCGCGGTGCGCTCACATCGAACTATGGCGACGCAAAAAACCTCTATACGGGCCTCATCAATTCGACCAGCGCTGGAGCGAATGCCTACGGAGACGTGAGCGGTGCAAATGGCGTCGAAGGGCTCCAGCGAGGCACTGATCTCTTCAAGAATTCAGGACAGTACGGCGTCTATGGCGTCGGCTTGAACGAAGGACTTCAGGCGCTCCAGCGCACTCATGCAGCGGCCGGAAACCTGTCGAGTGGAAACGCTGACACCGATGCGATTAAGTACGCTCAGGATCAGGCCAGCAAAGCCTACGGGCAGTTTGCAGCCGGCCTTCAACCTTATCTCGGCGCAAATTCGAATGCTGTTACTGGGGCGGCTGGCGTCGATGTTGGACTTGGTAACGCATTGAACTCCTCTTACACCAACCAGGGCAACGCCGCGAACACCACCCAAACCACAATCGGCAACAACAATGCTGCGGCCGAGATGAATAACTACAAGGTCGGCGCGAACCAGTTGAACGGACTTATGGGGCTTGGAAGTCTGGCGATGGGCGGCCTTGGCGGCGTCGGCGGGTTGGGTGGGTTGACGGGCGGGTTCGGTGGAACAGGTTTTAGCCTTGGCCCGACTTCTGTTGGTGGCGCGCCGGTAAGTGGCGGCCTCTTCAGCATGTTTGGATAAGGGCTAAAAATGGCAGATATCGCGCAGCTCCTCGCGAACGCCGCTGATACAAAGGCGGACTTCGACTTTGGCAAGCTCAACAAGAGCTATTGGGAAGGCCAAGATCAGTACGCCAAGAACCAGTTGCGCGATGCATTCAGAGAAGGCGTTCCTCTCGGTCCCGATGGCCAGCCCGACTTTGCCGCGATGGCCAAGACGCTGTTTCAGAGGGGCGGGCTAGAGCAGGGCGTTGCGGCAGCCAACCTCGATGTCAGTCGGCAGCAATTGGCTGCAGGTCAGAGGGATAGAGCCATATATGCCGGAGGTGGCGGTGGCCAGCCGGTATTGCCGCCGTCTGCGAACCGCAGCGCCTCAGAGCCCGTTGCTCCTCCGCTCAATCGTGGGGGAGTGCAGTCTGGTGGCCAACCTGGGCGTACCGCCACGTTGGGACAGGTACTAACGGCACAGAACATCCCGAACGATCAGCTCGGACGCGCGAGCGAATCGATCGCGCGTCAGCTTGGTTTTTCTGACCCAAATCAGCCGTTTGATCCCAATGATCCCCAAATTCGCAACGTGCTTGTGCCGGCCATCCAGCAGTTGAAGCGGATGGGCATCGGCCAAGTCGTGCAGCAGCAGCCTCAGACTGTGCAGGCCGTTCCCCCGCAGCAGCAAGCCCCCGCTACGGCCCAAGTCGCGCCGGATTTCAATTCGCGATTTAGTGCCGCCCGGCCGGGTCAGGCGGATGCTGAACTGGCGCGGCTGCGGTATCTTTCCGGCAGCACCGACAAGGGAACGGCAGAAGCCGCACGAGCTGAATTGAAAATTAGGCTGGAAAGTCAGCAGCCGACCAACACGGTTAAGGAATATAATCAGGCTGTCAGCCAAGGGTTCAAGGGTACATTTGAGGACTGGCAGAATCGCACAGACGAAAACACCACGCAGCGCGATATCCTGACCAAAAGCATCCTGCCGCGTATTGATAAGTCGCAGGAAACGGCGACGGCTGCACGGGACGATATTGACTCCATCCATCGGGCGCGTGCTGAGTTGGATAAGCCCGGCGGAATCATCAACGGTGCGTTTGCGGATAAGAGACTGTTCCTCGCCAAGGCCGCTAATCTTCTCGGCGTTCCGAACGCCGACAAAATCAACAACACAGAGGCCTATGGCGCTGCCATCGGCCAGCGTGTTGCGTCTATGGTCAAGGCTTTCGGAAGCGGAACGGCCATCTCGGACGGCGACAGGCGGTTCGCGGCGGCAATGGCTGGCGGCAATATCGAGTTGGACGAGAAGTCCATGCGCCGCATTCTCGATATCGGCGAGAAGGCCGCGCGGGGTAAGATCGACTATCACAACGCCTCTGTTGACAAGGTGGTGAACGCCAACGAGGCGCTGAAGCCAGCGCGCGATACCTTTATCGTCAAATCTCCTGATGCATATCAAAAGGCGGCAGCGCCAGACCCCTATGAAAAAGCACGCGATGCAATCTCAAAGGGCGCCCCGCGCGATGCTGTCATGCAGCGGCTTCAGAAGGCGGGATTTGACCCGACGAAGCTGTAATGTCTGATCTGGATTTCTCGGACCTTATCCCGTCTCAAGCGGCGCCCGCTTCGGCTGGCAGCGGGGATCTGAGTTTTGATGATCTGGTCCCGCAAAAGTCAAATGTGCCCGCAGCCATAGCCGACGTCCCAACAGAGATCAGCAATGCTGCCTCTGAAAACATTGCGGCGATGAGGAAGGGTCTGACACCTTCTGGGCAAGGTACTAGGGGGTTCCTGGAACGTTCCGGTGATCTCGCTAGGGGTATCGCCGGCATTCCGGGACTGGTGCTTTCGCCAGTCACGGGCGCTGTACGGTCTGTCGGTGGTCATCTTATGGCCGACGCTGAGCATGCAGTCGGCACGTTAATCGCGCCTGAAATCGCTGCAAAAGATGATCGTCAGAAGATGTACGAGACGGCCAAAGGCGACGTTGATTTGGCAATGTCCGGCGCGCGCGCGGCGGCACCGAAGCCGGCCACCGTGGCGACTCCGTCTATCCAAGAGCTTAAGGCAGCCTCTAACGCAGCATATTCGTCGCCTGAGGTTGTCGGGTTAGAAATTAAGCCCGGCACGATGAAAGGATATTCGGACAAGACGCAGGTTGCCCTCAATGCTGATGGCTTTGACGATATCGTTGCGCCAAAGACGTTCGCTTTGCTTCAGCGCGTGCAGCAGTTTCCGGAGGGGGCGACTGTTACGGGGCAGAACATCAACAGCCTGCGGAAGACGCTTGGTAAACTGGCGGGCTCGACAGACCCCACCGAGCGAGCAGCGGCAAGTTTCGCAATTGACCATCTCGACGATTTCATCCCGAAAATCCCCCGCGCCGACATTCTTAAGGGTGATGCTGCTGCGGCGGCTGCCAGGCTAGAGGAGGCCCGTGGCAATTGGGCTGCGGCAAAGCAGTCGGAGAAGCTCGACAAGAAGATTGCCAAGGCGGAGATGCAGGCCGACACCTCCAATTCAGGGATGAATGTCGAAAACCGAATTCGCACTCAGATGGGCAAGATTGCGATTGATGAGAGGGAGGCACGTGGCCTTACCTCTGCGGAGGTTGCTGAAGCGAAGAAGATCGCCGAAGGCACAAAGCTCCAAAACGCTACGCGAGCCGCTGGTAACCTGTTGGGTGGCGGCGGCGGATTGGGAGCCGTCGTTACAGGCATCCCGTCCGGCGGCCTCGCCCCTGCTGTTGGCTTTGCTCTTAAGCTTCTATCGAACAGAGTGACATTGAAGCAGGCAGAGCGACTATCCGCCGCCATTCGATCGCGCGCGCCGCTCGCTAGTTCCGTGGAAAAGTTCGGTGAAGCTCTAGCGAAGGCCCATGCGGAAAAGTCGGCAGGAAATTATGCTGGGGCGGCGATTGCCGCTCGAAATCTATCGAGCAACCTGCAAGGGGCAGGAGGTTATCAAGCCGCCATCGGAAGCCTATTGCGAGATCTGGAATCGCCTACTCGCCGGGGTGAATGATGGTCCGCTTTTGCTGGATGAACTCCCGAAGAGACCGGGGGCCGGGGTCATATAGATTGCCGCCTCGAAGCTTGCGGACGACCGAGACAACGACGGAACCGACTAATAACGCCGGCAGTCCAACCACTATAGCTGTCAGCATCTTATAGGGCCCACCCACATGCTCAAACGTCTTTGCCTCGCCCTCGCGGGGCTTTTTGCTTTGGCCAGTGTAGCACAGGGAGCCGGGACCGTCCCCGGCTTCTCGCTTACGCCGCAATTCGACCTGACCGGCAAAATCGCGCCGGGGTGTAAACTCTACATTATCCAGGCCGGAACGACCAGCACTCCGCAAAACGCCTATCAAGATACTGGACTGACTCAGGTTTTGCCGAACCCTATGACCTGCGATGCTGGTGGACGAATTCAGCAATGGTTCGTAGCGGATGGCTCGATCAAACTCCGGCTGACCGACAAGAACGGCGTCCAGATCTTCGTCGGCGACAATCTGCTAGTGGTCGGCCCGTCTTCTGGCGGCGGCGGCGGCGGCGGAACGATTGACCCGACGACGATTGCGGCAACGGGCGATCTCAAAGTCAGTTACGGCACCTCTGTCCTGACGGGCTGGGTCCGAGCGAATGGCCGGACGATCGGGTCTGCGACCTCCGGCGCGACGGAACGAGCAAACGCCGATTGTCAGGCGCTCTTTCAATACCTCTGGGGTGTAGATGCAAACCTTGCTGTGAGCGGTGGTCGGGGCGCGAGCGCGGCGGCTGACTGGGCGGCCAATAAAACCATCGCTCTTCCGGACTGGCGCGGCCGCGCGCTCGCCGGTCTCGATGACATGGGCAACTCTGCTGCGGGACGTTTGACGGCGAGTTATTTTGGCACGACAGCAACGGTGCTCGGTGCCTCGGGC
>Ga0310811_10003952_pt1 | contig 18669 bp, 13 predicted proteins | sample YCmetagenome_FD_207642 | JGI IMG/M metagenome (GOLD analysis project Ga0310811, IMG submission 207642) | Soil microbial communities from experimental microcosm in Duke University, North Carolina, United States - YC | ecosystem: Engineered > Artificial ecosystem > Soil microcosm > Unclassified ...
TGATGGAGGCCTGGTTGATGGCCAGGGAGGTTTGGATGGCGTCGTTACCGGGCTGGCGGGCCTGGTCGATATAACGCTGCGTCTGCTGTTGGGTGGCGGTGAGGCCCTGCGCGGGGGCGGGGGCGGACGCCGTGGGGGCCGGGGCAGTGGCAACCGCGGAAGCGTGTGTGGGCGCCACTACAGGTGTGGGCGTGGGCGCGGCCGCCACAGGCGCCGCCGGCGACTCCTCCTGGGAAGCCCCTTCCGAAAGGGTCAGCTGCGCGGTCTTCTCATTTCCCTTCGAAGACCTCGTTATCGGGTCCTTCCCGCTGGGCTTCCCGCATTCGTCGGTGGCAAACGGCTTATCATGGGCGTCGTCGCCAAACCGGACGTTGGTGACGATCACATAGAGCGTGTGGCTGGACGCAAACAACCCCCCGCCGGTGGATGGTTGTACGCCAAACCAGTCCTTGGGGTCCCTGGACTGGTCCTCGCCCGCCTTGAGCGTTATCCGGCCGTTGTGTCCCAGCTGGTCCGGGGACCATTTGCCCGCCATATAGGTCTCGAGCTCCGCCGGGGCCAATATGGTGAACTCAAAACTGATGTCCTCGGTGTAGTCGTTCCTGAACTGACAACTCCAGCTGTTCTTGCCGGTGTTGCCGCTCGGGCCGCCGTTGGAAAGGTGGAAATGCAGCCCCTTCCAGCAGGCGACGTTGTTCCAGGGACCCCAATGGTCCTGGGCGTGTGTAAGCAAAGAGGCCGAAAGCAGGGTAAGGGTAATAAATACTTTGTTCACAATGATGGTTTCAGGTCCGTAAAATTACTGGCCGGAGTGCGGGTGAAAAATACCCATTAATAGGTATGAACGTTATCGGAAAAAGTGTGCGATATCGGGCACTTTTGCGAAGCAAAAAACATACAAGTACTTAAATTTCAAAACAATATCGATGGCACCCAGCTTGCAACCGTTTAGCCGAAAAGTACAGCCATGGACACCCCCATACAGGAAACAGAACTCGCGAAAAAACGTCGGAAACGATGGATCGTAGCCGCCGCCGCGCTGGCCATCCTGGCCCTCGCCCTATGGGCGACATGGATCCTCCTGACCCCCTCCCTCACCCGCGCGGATATCACCACCGCCGTCGCGACCACCGGCAATATCGAAAACACCATCACCGCGTCGGGGGAGGTCCTCCCGGAATTCGAGGAGACGCTCACCAGCTCCATCGACTGTTCGATCCGCAAGGTCCTCAAGGACGAAGGCGCCACCGTGGAAGCCGGGGAATCGATCCTGACGCTGGACAAATCCCAGACGGAGGCCGACCTGGAAAAGATGCGGTTCCAGCTGGCGTCCAAACAGGGCGACATCGAGCGCATGAAGGTCGACCTGGGCGAAAGCTATTCCGACATACAGTCCAACAACGCCATCAAGCAACTCCACATCGGCAACCTCAGCGACGAAGTCGAGAACGCCAAAAAGCTTTTTGAAGCGGGGGGCGGGACACGGGAACAGATCGAGCAGGCCGAGCTGAACCTGAAGGTCGCGCAGGAGGAAAAAAAACAGCTCGAAAACCAGATCCTTGCCAAACAGCAAACGATGAAGCTGGATATTAAGTCGTCGGAACTTGCGGCGGACATCCAGGCCAGCGACCTCCACGCGCTGGAGCGGAAACTGGAGCTGGCGAACGCCACGGCCACCAGGGCGGGCGTGATCACCTACGTGGACAAGAACATCGGGTCCTCCGTCCGTCAGGGCGAGACGCTCGCACGTATCGCGGACCTGAGCAGTTTCAAGGTATCGGGGAGTATCTCCGACAATTACCTCGACCAGCTGAAGGCCGGCATGCCCGCGATCGTCAGGGTCAACGACACCCTGCTCCGGGGACGGGTCGACCACGTATACCCGTCGGTCCAGGGCGGCCTGGTCGGTTTTGACGTCGTGCTCGACAGGGCCAACGAAGCAAAATTGAGACCGCACCTCAAGGTAGACGTCTACCTGGTCACAGCCGCGCATACCGGCATCGTCCGGGTGTCCAACGGGGCGGCGTTCAAGGGAGGTAAAAGCCAGGATGTCTTTGTCGTCGACAACGGACGCGCCTATCGCCGTTCTGTGACAATCGGCCTTTCCAATTTCGACTACGTGGAAATCGTGCAAGGCATACACCCCGGCGATACGGTCATCACTTCCGATATGAGCGGGTACAAGACCATTCAGCAACTAAACATCAAGAACCCGTGATCGCACTACTTTGCCTGCTGCTGTACGGACGCCCAGCGGACACCGCCCGCCTCACCCTCCCCCAGGTCGTGGACCTGGCGAAGCGCAACTCCATCGACGCCCGCCAGGCCATTACCACGCGGAAGACAAAATACTGGCAATACCGTACCTACCGGTCCAACTACCAGCCGCAGCTGTCGATGACCGGTACCGTCCCCGCTTATACGAAGTCGTACACGGAGGTCGTACAACCCAACGGAACCATCCTTTTCCAACCGGTTTACTACGACAATTCCACGCTGACCTTCAACTTCAGCCAGAGCATCGCGGCCACCGGCGGGTCGATCTATGGCACCACACAGCTCCAGCGGTTTGACGACTTCGACCGTAAAAACATCCTCTACGAGGGCGTGCCGTATGGCATCGGTTACAGCCAACCCCTGTTCCAGTACAACCAGCTCCGCTGGGACAAGCGCATCGAGCCGTTAAAGTTCAACGAAAGCAAGCAGGCGTATATAGAAGCGCAGGAGAAGATCGCGGTCACGGCCGAGGGATATTTCTTCGACCTGTTGCTGGCGCAGGTCAACCTGCGGGTGGCCGAGACCAACCGGCGGAACACCGAAAAGATCCTGTCTGTTGCGCAGATCAAGTACGGTCTGGGCAAAGTCTCCCGGAACGAGATCCTGCAATTGCAACTCGAGCAGGTCAATACCGAAAAGGCGGTGGGCATCGCCAGGCGGGACGTGGAAGTGGCAACCCTGGCGCTCCGGACCTACACCGGGGAGGACTCGGCGGACGCGATCGTCCTGACCGTTCCGGACGTCATCAGCCAGGTAACCATATCCACCGAAAAGGTCCTGGAAGAGGCCTACGCGAACCGATCCGACGCCATCGCCTTTATCCGACGGATCAACGAAGCCAAACGGGACGTGGCCCTCGCCAAGGGTCAGAACGGCTTCACCGCGACGCTCACCGCCAACCTGGGATATTCCAATACCGGACCCACCATACCGGACGTTTACCGCAGCCCGCAGGACCAGCAGCTCGTGCAGCTCCAGTTCAATATTCCCATCCTCGACTGGGGACGAGCCAGGGCGAGGACGCGCACGGCGGAGGCCAACGAACAACTGATGGAATACACCGTGGAGCAGGACAAGCTGGTCTTCAAACAACAGATCGTCACCCAGGTGACCCTTTTCAACATGATGAAGGACCAGGTGGGACTGACGGAACGGGCCGATAGCATCGCCTCGGACAAATACGAGATCGCGCGGCAGCGCTACCTCCTGGGCGATCTCAGCATCACCGACCTGAGCATCGCCTTCCAGGAGAACGACCAGGCCCAACGGGACTACGTCTCCGCGCTCCGCGACTTTTGGGGCGCGTATTATCAACTACGCTATCTTTCCCTCTACGATTTCGAACGCAACGAAAAAATCAAATACAACTAAGATGCTTCACTTACAAAACATCGAAAAGGTATACCGGACCGACACTGTCGAAACGCTTGCCCTCAAGAACATCAACCTCATGGTGGGTAAGGGCGAATTCCTGTCGGTCATGGGGCCTTCCGGCTGCGGAAAGAGCACACTGCTCAATATCATGGGGCTGCTCGACGGACCCACCCGGGGCGACGTCCGGATCGACGGACATGCTACGGCGCGCCTGTCCGACAAGGAGCTGGCACGGTTCCGCAACAAATCCATAGGGTTTATCTTCCAGAGCTATCACCTTATCGGGGACCTCCAGGTGCTTGACAACGCCGAGTTGCCCTTGTTATATCGCGCCGTCTCCGCCCGGGAACGCCGCCGGCTGGCGGCTGAGGCCCTCGGCAAGGTCGGTCTGTCGAACCGGGTCAAGCATTTCCCCACCCAATTGTCCGGCGGTCAGAAGCAACGGGTCGCGATCGCCCGCGCCATCGTGGGGCGCCCCGAGATCATCCTGGCGGACGAGCCGACGGGCAACCTGGACTCGGTGATGGGCGGCGAGATCATGGACATCCTGCTCGACCTCAACCGCACCGAAGGGACCACCATCGTCATGGTCACCCATGATGAAAACATGGCGCGAAGAACGCACCGCCTCGTCCGATTGTTTGACGGATCACAAGTACAATAGCCATGTTACGTAACTATCTAAAAATCGCGATCGCCGTGCTGAAGCGTCGCTGGTTCTTCACCTTCATCAGCCTTTTCGGCATCAGCCTGACGCTGGCTACCATTATGGTGGTGGTCGCTTTTTTCACCCAATTCGAAAACCCGGGCTATCCGGATATCCACCGGGACCGCATGCTGTACGTCACCTCCATGTATTTCTGGGGGGACGGCGACAAGCACAATATCAACGGGGGAGCCATCGGCTTTTATTTATACAAGCACTATGCGTCGACCCTCAAGATACCGGAAGCGGTAGCGCTGTCGTCCAACCCGACAAGGACCAACACCTACATCAACGACAAGAAGCTCGGCCTCGCCCTCCGGTATACCGACGAGCACTTCTGGGACGTCCTGCAATTCCAGTTTTTGGAAGGCAAGCCCTTCGATCGGCGGCAGATCGACAACGGGGACAACGTAGCCGTCATCACCGACGACCTGCGGAACGACTACTTCGGAAAGGGCGAAACAGCCGTCGGCAAATACATTGTAGCCGATAACACGCAATTCCGCGTGATCGGCGTCGTGCGCGGGGACGTCAGGTCCAATGAGTTTTCCACTGCCGACGTCTACCTCCCCTATTCGCTGTCCAGGGGAGATTTAAAAAGCACGGATATATCGGGCAACTATTCGATTTTACTGCTGGCCCGCAACAAGTCGGAGATACCGGCCATGCGCCGCGAATTCGACGAGATGTTCAATCGCATACCCATTTCCGACCCAATGAGGTATGATCACCAAAAGACCTGGGCGGATCTCTTCCTGGCGACCTATACCCGTCACCTTTTCGGCATCAGTATGTCGAACGGGCATTTCCGGGAGAATGGCGACGGTATAACCTGGTTCTATGTTTGTGCAGCGCTTCTGACCTTCTTGTTCATGCTGATCCCGACGATCAACCTCATCAATATCAACGTGACCCGGATCATGGAAAGGTCCTCGGAGATCGGGGTGCGTAAATCCTTTGGCGCCTCCTCCGGCACCCTGGTCCTCCAATTCCTGGTGGAGAACGTCTTCCTGACGCTGCTGGGCGGCCTTATCGGGGTACTGCTGTCTATCGCGGCGCTCGCCCTTCTGAACCGCGCCGAGCCTATCAAGAACCTGCACCTTTTCCTGAACTTCCCGGCCCTCCTCTATGGCCTGGCCGCCTGTCTTTTCTTCGGGATATTGTCGGGCGTATACCCCGCCTGGAGGATGTCCCGGTTAAACGTCGTCACCGCCCTCAAATCCTGAACGTTATGCTCCGTCATTTATCCAAGCTGATGTGGAACAAGAAAAAACAACACCTCCTCCTGGTGATCGAGATTTTCTTTTCCTTCCTGGTCATCTTCGCCATAGCCACGATGATCGTCTTCTTTTACCGCAACTACCGGAAACCCATAGGACTGGAGGACAAGGATGTCTGGACGGTCCACTTCGATAACGCGGACACTCCCGGTTCCGCGGATTCTTTAGCCGCCTTTTACGATATGGTGCATGAAGCCGTCATCTCCCTTCCCAAGGTCCGGGAGGCCAGTTACACCAGCTTTAACACGCCTTTCGGTGACGCGATGAATATAACGGCCTTTAACACCGGGAATAAGCAGGTGGGTAATGTCTATTCATACCACACGGACGACCACTACGCGGACGCCTTGGGCATGAAACTGGTCGAGGGCCGTTGGTTCGACAAGACGGACGACGCGGCGCGCTACCAACCGATCATCATCAACCAGTCGCTGGAACAGGCGGCCTTTGGCGGCGAGGCCGCCGTGGGAAAAGTGATCGGGACCGACCAGGATGCGCACAAGAGGCGTATCGTCGGTGTCGTCGGCGACGCAAAGGTCAACGGCGACTACAGGCAGCCCAATTCCTCGATCTGGGAGCGGATAGATACCAATTTCCGTCGCGATGTAACGACCATGCTGGTCAAGGTAACACCCGACGCCGATGCGACCTTCGAGGGCCAGTTGTTCCAACTGCTCTCCAACCGCATAAAACACGCCGATATCGGTATCTCCCATCTCTCCGACTCCCGATCGAACATCAATGGCCAGGCGATCATCCCGCTGATCATTTTTGGCATTATCGCCGGATTCCTGGTGCTCAATGTGGCCTTCGGCCTTTTTGGCGTGCTCTGGTACAATATCAACCGGCGCCGCGGCGAGATCGGCCTTAGGAGGGCCGTGGGCGCCACCGGGGGATCGGTTGCCACCCAACTGTGGACCGAGACGTTGATCCTGGCCACCTTCGCCCTGGTACTGGGTACGTTCTTCGCCGTCCAGTTCCCGCTGCTCCACGTCTTCGACCTCCCCACCGGCGTTTATATCCTAGCCCTTATTTTTGCTATCTTGTTCATCTATGCCCTGGTGACGATTTGTTCCCTGTACCCGGGCAGACAGGCCGCCGGCATTTACCCCGCCGTCGCCCTGCACGAAGACTGAGGTATGATACTGATCATTGACGACGATATGGCCGTGCGGGCTTCACTGGTGCTGCTGCTGAAGACACACCGGTATGCGGTGCGCGAGGCCGTTAGCCCCGTGGAGGCCCTGGAGGTGCTGGAGGGTACTTCGGTCGACCTCGTCCTGTTGGACCTCAACTTTTCGATGGGTACCACGGGTGAGGAGGGTCTGGCATTGCTGGCCCGCATCAAGGAGTCGTGGCCTTCGATCCCCGTCATCCTGATCACCGGCTGGGGTTCGATCGCGCTCGCGGTGCAGGGCATGAAGATGGGCGCCGGGGATTTTATCAACAAACCCTGGGACAACGAACACCTGCTGGCGTCGGTCAGGACCCTGCTGGACCTCCGGGGTCCGCGGCCCGGGCAGCGCACCCGTAAGCAGCTGGACAGCCAGTTCCAATTTCAGCACATCATCGGTGAAGACCCCCGGATGTTGAACATACTGGACACGATCGGCCGGGTGTCGCCCACCGAGGCGTCGGTGCTGATCACCGGAGAAAGCGGCACCGGTAAGGAGCTCATCGCCGAAGCCGTGCACGCCAACAGCCTGCGGTCTGCCAAACCCTTTGTCAAGGTAAACCTGGGCGGTATTTCCACCTCCCTTTTCGAAAGCGAGATGTTCGGCCATATCCGTGGCGCATTTACCGACGCGCGGTACGACCGGGCGGGCCGGTTCGAGACGGCGAATAAAGGGACCATTTTCCTGGACGAGATCGGGGACCTCGAACCATCCAGCCAGGTCAAGCTGTTGCGCGTGCTACAGGATCGGACATACGAGGTGCTGGGCAGCAGCCGCACCCGGACCGTCGACGTGCGCGTCGTCTGCGCCACCAACAAGAACCTCCCCGAGATGGTGGCGCGCGGCGCCTTCCGGGAAGACCTGCTCTACCGCATCAACCTGATCAACCTCCACCTTCCGCCCCTGCGGGAACGCCAGAAGGACATCCCCCTGCTGGTGAATTTCTTCCTGGGCAACCTCCGGGAGATCTACCACCGGTCCGCCCTTTCGGTTTCGCCGTCCGCCATGCGCTGGCTCCAGCACCTGCCGCTGCCGGGGAACATCCGGCAGCTCAAAAACCTGGTGGAGCGCACCATCCTCGTGACGCCAAAGGACCTGCTGGAGATCGATGACTTCACACCCCAGCTGGAACGGGCGCCCAGCGCCCCGACCGGTTCCTTCCAGACCCTGGAGTCGATGGAGGTCGAGATGATAAAGCGGGCCCTCGAGTTCCACAAAAACAAGATATCCCGCGCCGCAAAGGCCCTCGGCATCACCCGCAGCGCGCTCTACCGCCGGCTGGAGAAGTACCAAATCCCCTTCGATGCGGCTGAGGACTAAGTTCATCCTGCTCGTCAGTCTGCTGCACGCCGCGCTGCTCGTGCTGTCCTTTTTCATGTGGCGCAGCCAACCGTTGCTATTCTTGCTCTCCGAAGCCATCTTCATCGTCACCGCGCTCCTGTCCTGGGGTCTCTACCGCCAGCTCCTCCGTCCCCTCCGGATGCTCCAGGAGGGCATAGAGGCCATCCGGGACAAGGACTTCACCGTCAAATTCCGTCCCACCGGAAAGGTGGAAATGGACCAGCTGATCGACGTCTACAACCGGATGATCGAGGAGCTGCGCGCCGAGCGCACGCGTCAGGAGGAGCAGCATTTTTTCCTGGAAAAACTCATCCAGACCTCCCCTACCGGGATCGTGATCCTCGATTATGACGGCGAGGTACAGGAGATCAACCCGCGGGCGCGGGCCATCCTTTCGCCGGCGCTGCTGGCCCTTATGCTGGAGCTCCCTGCCGGCGCCAGCCGAATCGTCAAGCCCGGCGGCGTCCACACCTACAAGCTCCAAAAGTCGCATTTCATGGACCGGGGCTTCTCCCGTCACTTCGTGATGATCGAAGAACTCACGCTGGAGCTCCTGGCGGCCGAGAAGAACACCTACGGCAAGGTCATCCGGATGATGGCCCACGAGGTCAACAACACCATCGGGCCGGTCAATTCGATCATCCAGTCGGTGCTCCTCGACGGATCGTTATCGCGTCTGCTGGCCGACGCCCTCGACGCCGCCCAAACCCGCAACCAGCACCTGAATTTATTTGTGCGGAATTTCGCGGAGCTGGTGAAGCTGCCGCCCCCGGAGCTCAAGCCAGTAGCGCTGGCAACGCTGCTGGAGACGGTTTCCCGGGTCATGTCCATCACCGCGCTACAGCGGGAGGTAACCTTGTCCGTCGACTTCGAATGGCTGGTCGTTCCCGCCGACGAAAACCAGCTCGAACAGGCGCTCGTCAACATCGTCAAAAACGCCATCGAAGCCATCGATGGACCAGGCGCGGTTTCCATCACGCTCACCGGGCGCCGGCTCGTCATCGCCGACACCGGCAAAGGCATACCGCCCTCCGCACAATCCCTGTTGTTCTCCCCCTTTTTCAGCACCAAAAAGGACGGCCAGGGGATCGGGCTTACGCTGGTCCGCGAGATATTGACGCAGCATGGGCTGGAATTTTCGCTGGCGACCGTGGTGCCCGGGCGGACGGAGTTCGTCATTGTCTTCTGACACCCCGCGAGACCGCTATGGGCCGTTGAGGGCGGCCCTCACGGCGTCCCGTTTGTCTTTGGACACCGGTATCCTCGCCCCATCCTCCAGCAACAGGTAACCGCCGTCATCTTTCACCCAGCTTTGGATGTAGCGCGTATTGACAAGGTGCGACTGCTGGCACCGTACAAATCCATAGTCCCCCAGGAGGCCTTCATATTCGTAGATCGGCCTGGACACCGTCAGTTTTTCCCCGGTCCTGAGGTGGAACGTCGTATAACTGTTCGAGGACTCGCAACGGACGACTTCTCCCGGCCGGACGAAACGGGTTTCCCGGAGACCCGGCAGCGCGATCCGGTGCTCGTCCTTTTGTTGCGCCTTCAACAACCGGAGCAGGTTCTCCAGATGGCCGTTTTGCGTCTTCTGCTGCCGGCGGGACATCGCCTTGTCCACCGCCGCCTGGAGCTCCGCAATCTTTATCGGCTTGACCAGGTAGTCCAGGGCGGAGAATTTGACGGCCTGTATGCCGTATTGGTCGAAAGCGGTCACAAACACCACCTCGAAGTCGATACGATCCAACGACTGAAGCAGCTCGAAGCCGTTCATGCCCGGCATCTGGATGTCCAGGAACACCAGGTCCGGTCGGACGCCCCCGACGAGTGCGCGTCCCTTTTCCGCGTCTGTCGTGGCGCCGACCACCGTTACCTCCGGGCAATATTCTTCCAGTAACACCCGAAGGTTATCGATGTTGCCCGGTTCGTCGTCTATGAGAACGGCCTTCAGGATCATAGCCAGTGGTTAAAATATACGTATACGATCGTCCCCTGCTGGCCGGGCTCGCTGTCTATCCGTAGCACGACGTCCCTGCCGGCCTCCCGAAGCAGGGAAATCCTCTCCATGGTCAGTGTCAGGCCAAGCCCTTTTTTGCCCTGTACAGGGTCGAAGCCAGGGCCGTTGTTACGGATGTACACGACCAGTCCATCCTCCTCTTTGGTCACCAAAATATCGATTTCCCCCTGTTCCTGCAAAGCGGACACCCCGTGCTTCACCGCGTTTTCAATCAACGGCTGCAGCAACAGCGAGGGTATTTCGGTCGCCGGTGCCAATGGGTCTACGAACAGGGTATACGTGAAATGGAATCGCAGCTGCTCCAGTCGCAGGTAGGTATCGAGGGTCTGGATTTCCCGGTCGAGGCCGATGATCTCATTGTTTTCGAGACTTTTTCTTAATAACTCCCCGAAGTCCCCCAGATACTGGTTGGCCGCGGGCAGATCCCTTTTATTCACCAACCCCTGGATCGAGCTCAGCGCGTTGAAAACGAAATGGGGGTTCAACTGGGACTTCACCGATGCCAGCCGCGCTTCCGTCCGGGCATTCTTCAGCTCCAGCTGGATAACCCGGCGCTGCTGGCGACGCAACCGGAGGAGGACGACGATCAACGCAAAAAAGGCAGCTATCAAACTGCCTGCGACGATCTTGAAAGTAGCGGTCTGGTACCAGGCCGGACGGATTTCGAACCGATAATCCGTGACCTGGCCCGGTTGCAATCTATACCGGAGCTGGAGGTGATAGACACCCGGTGAAAGGTCCTTCAGCCAAAGGAAGTTCTTGTCGAAGTCATTGGGCCGCCAGGCCGTCGTACTGTCCGGTCCTTTCAGACTGTATTCGATGTCGCGGCTTTCACTGATCCTTTCCCCGAGGTAAAATACGAGATTGTTCTCGGTGGAGGCAAACATGGTTCGTACTGTAAGCAGGCTGTCGATGGCTTTCCCGGGACCCTCGTTGGTCCAGTTAAATATGTCCCGCTTACCCTGGTCCCGCATCACCGACATCAGGTCCTTCAGGTCCTGTTGCCGAAAAACGCCGGCCACGACCGGGGCCGCCTTTTTCCACAACACCACCGCGGAACTGACAAGCGTATCGCCGCCTTTTTTCCGCACTTCGATGGTCAGGCTCGAGTCGAACGCGCCTTTGTATTTTCCGATATAGGCGCAGGACTCGCTGGGGAAGATCATCATATGCGGCTTGAGAGCAGGTGGAAAACCAAAACGGCCAAAGGACGTCCACGGCGTTTGTTCCTTACTGTTCACCACGAGCCGGTATTCATATTGCGGCGCCAGCTTATGCCCCAGGTACGCGACGCCGAGCACGATACTGTCGCCCGGGTCGATATCGACATAAGTGGCGAATTTGCGCGCATCCGACCGGCGACGCAACATGGAATCCGACTGGCTTGTCACCACCGACTCGTGTTGTTTCCAAAGTCCGATATGCTGCGGGATATACACCACGACATATATCCAGTCCGGGTTTTCCTCCTGTTGGTAGTTCAGGACCAACTGCCCCCGGACCTGGATCGCCACCGCGATAAACAAAAGCGCAAAACACAACATTCGTTTCATGGTCGTTCTTTTCCCAAAGTTGCCACCGCCGGCCCTGGGGCGGCGTGTCCTTTTTGAATATACGCCCCTTCGGCTTGAATTCCGTCTTCCCCTCGATTTTTGTCCCGATAAGCCTCTCATATTGGCGCTACCGGCCCCGCCAGGTTCGCGCGGCGGTGTATAGCTTTGTCATACAATAAAAACCATGTTATGCGGAAACTCAAACTACAAGTACAGATCACGGTGGACGGCTATGTGGCCCGATCGGACGGCGGACTCGACTGGATGACCTTCACACCCGACGAAACGATGTTCTCGGCCATCAACGCCCTGACGGATAGCTCCGACACCATCCTGTTGGGTCGGAAAATGACACAAGGGTTCGTAAACTACTGGGAAGACGTCGTGGACAACCAGCCTGAAAGCCCCGAACATTACTTCGCCGTAAAGATGGTGCAGACCCCGAAAGTAATCTTTACCAAGACCCTCACGGCGCCGGTGGGACGGAATACCTCGCTTGCCAAGGGCGACCTGGTATCGGAAGTGACGGCGCTGAAAAATAAGCCCGGCAAAGACATCATCGTGTATGGCGGCGCCGGCTTCGTATCCTCCCTCCTACAGGAAGGATTGATCGATGAGCTCAACCTCTTTGTCAACCCGGTGCTCATCGGTAAGGGTATGCGCATTTTCGATACACTTGACTCCACCCGGAAGCTGCGCCTGGAGAAGGCTATACCCTTCGGCAACGGCGAGACCCTGCTGACGTATGCGCTGTTATAGCTGCTGCAACACCCCGTCCAGCGCGTTCTTGATGTATTCCGCGGGAATAACCCCGCTCTGCCGCCATTTTACCTCCCCCCTGCGGAACACGATCATCGTCGGCACCGACTGTATCTGGTAGCTCCGCGCCAATTCCGGGTTGCGGTCGATGTCGATGGTGATGATCGTCACGTCGTCCTTGAGGTGGTCTTTCACTTGTTTGAGGATCGGGGGCATTGACTTGCAGGGACCGCACCATTCGGCGGAAAAATCGACAAGAACGGGCTTGTTGCCCTGGATGAGCTCCCCGAAGGAGGGTTTGGCGGTGGGCATAGGTATCTGTTTACCCTAAAGGTACGAAGGATTGAGTCACCCTTATAATAGGGGGGACCGATCTCCGATCCCCCTTTGCCATTCCAGAAACCCTCGGGGGCCATCTCACACCAGGACCGTTGATTGAACGTCCTGAACCGGTATAAGGAAAATTTGTTTCCGCGACCGGTCCCAATGACGCTTCGCGAGTATCTCCTCTATCGATCCACGCGGTAACATCCAGTACCTTGCTTCCCGCGAAGAACAATGGATGGTCACTTCGAGGCTACTCCGGCCGGATATATACCGGACCGCTCCACAGACGGGACAATGGGCCGCCTGATCCTCAATAATCCGCTGCACCATATTCATATACTCCTGATCCATAAAATGCTATTTTATACGCGATGCCTGCATACGATTGTACAAGGTATCCAACCTGGAGGATACCCATCACCCGACCGCCGGCAAAGCGGCGGCCGCTATCAACAAAAAGTGGGAATAGTCGCGGGAGGACCCCGAAGCGTGATCGTACCTGAGGTATGTGAAGAAGCGCCTTCCGGCAAAGACCGCCGCCCAATGACGCTGCCTTCGCCTAAAAGGACTGCATAGAATGGGGATGCCGCCAGGCCCCCATCCGTCGGAAAGTCAAACCGCCGGTCCATGGAAACGCGGTTGCGGTTGTGGTGGTTTATCAGACCTTCCTTTTTACCTCCCGGCTCCGTCGCCGCGCCGCGCGACCCGGTCACATATCCGTGTTGCCCGATGATGACGGGGAGGGCACAGCCATTATACCCGCTGGAGAGTTGCGCCCCAAAAAGGCACAGCGCTGCCATCAAAAGGCCGAGTTTCAGACGATATGTATCTTTCAGGCGATTCATGCGGAGGCAGAATACGTTGATGTCCCGAATGTATTCGATTTCCGGGCATCTGAAACGTTAAATTTGGTACATTAAACGAACAATGTATCAGTTATTCGTCCCCGAATATCAAATGGCGGATGTCGGCTGCCAGGTTTTGTATGTACCCATGGGAACAAACCGACACCACGGTCACAAAGGTATTCAACCGGTATCATTGGAGCCAGGCATTTATCATAGCGGACGTCACCGGAAGTCGGTAAGAGCGGCGGATACGCCCCCGAAAACAATATCGAAGCCCTGGGGAGACGATTAAAATCCACGGCCTGTTATACCGGTTGGTGGGCGGGAATTTTATCAACGTCTCCCCTAAATCCCTTTGCTGCTTTTGACGAAGGCGGATACAATCGACTCTTTGGAGGAGAACCCGTCATAAACGCCGGCGGTCGATACCAATTTAAAAGAAATCGTGCCTTGCGAGCCGGACACGATACCCCATGGGGTCGAGATCGATGTACCGTTGATCTATGCGGATTATTATTATCTGGAGGCGTTATACCGGTATTCGGCGTTACTGAAGTAGCCCTCCCTCTCCATGCTGGTCCTCCAGTTGAAGCTGCGCTTCGACCCAGGACCGGTCTTCCTCGTAGAAGTCGGGGGGCGTCGCGGGTTTGCCTTGTAGCTTTGCGCGGAGATAGGCGAAATACTTTTCCCAGCGCGCCTTATAGAAAGAGCCCATCATCCCGCCCCGCTCCTTATAGGCATAGTCGCGCAGCTCCTCTTTGGCGCTGTCCGCCGCGCCCCAATACGTGATGAGCATAAGGACGTTGCGCAGGTTCAGGCGTTTCTCTTCGGGCGTATGGCCCGCGGCGAGCGCCTGCCGTTGGTAGGTGCTCAACCGAAAACAAGAGTCGGTATTCAGGAGACTGTCCTCCTGGTCGGCCAGCCGCAGGAAATCCGCGGCTGCTGCGTCGAAGGATGAAGCGTCCTTCTGCGTATACGCCTGTACGACGCGGGAGTAGACGGTATCGGCCCGGTTGGCCAGCACCTGGCGTTCCAGGTCGATGCGGTCGAGGCGGTAGGGTTCGCCGGCGACGGCCGCCCGTAAAAAAAGCGCTACTGCCCTGGCGAATAGTTGCGTGTCATAGGTTTTGGCTATGCCGCCCCACGTAGATACGGAGCGGACTTCCAGCCCCGGGCGCGCGCACAGTATGTTCTCGGAGGGTTCTCCGCCCTTCCCGGGGACGCTGCTGTATACGGTGCGCAACAGTAGGTCCCATGCCTCGAGCATATCCGGATCGGCCCGCCCATACCTTGCCGACACATATTTCCTTATCCAGCGGTTGACATCCAGGCTGTCCTGCTGCCAGCCGAGCTCCAAGGCCAGGGCATAGACCACGGGGTTGTTGTCGATCCCCTCCGGCATGATCCCCACGCCCCGCATATAGGCGGCGTAAGGTCCGTGGAAGGCCCGGTAAGTCTCGTCGGCGAAGTGTTGCAGCTTGCCCCCGACGCCCGGCTTTTCCCCGAAGTTGGTGACGGTGCACCAGATAAAAGGCGTATGCTCATAAGCGCCGCGCGCCTCCCAGTTGTTCGTCCGTTCTCCCGCAAGCTCCTGGATAAGGACGTACCGCTTGTCGAGCCCCGCCAGCATCTCCTTGCGCGGATTCGCCTGCCAGCCTTGCAAGACCCAAACCGCCCCGGGGAAGCCCCTTTGCATGGCTTGCTGTATACGGGCGCCCGCTTTGAGCACGTCGATACCGTTGCTGTTACCGCCTTCGTGGAACGGATCGCCGGAAAAAAAACGGAGGTCCGGGCCGTACGCTTTTTTTGTCTCTTCGTAAAAAATACCGGCGATCCGGTCAAACGCCGGATCGCTGGGATCCAGCATGGCGGGTCGCTGGAATCCACCGGCCCAAAGACCCTGGGGGGAGACGTGCGCGTTCAACCTGCCCGTAAGGGAGGTGGGTATCATGCCGTAAAAGCCGGGCATTACGGGTGTGATGCCCAGATCCTTCATACGTTCGAGCATCCGGCGCGTGAGCGACTCACGGCCGTCGATCTGTGTTTGGGGCATGGGCCCTCCCCATCCCTGGAGGTTGCCCATCAGCCACCACGCGGTAAAAGCGGGGCCGGCCAGGTAGGCGCTTATATCGGACTGCGAACAACCCAGGCGCCGCAAAACTCGTTGCCAGACAGCCTCTTCACCCCCGGCGACGAGCATCAGGTTCACCCCATTCAGCGCCATCCAGTCCAGTTCCCTGGACCAGTCGTCCCACTGGTAAAAACTCATGGTATAGTTCCACGTACAATAATTCAACGCATACCGGTACCGGGCTTCGGCCAGGATGCGGACCGGGCGGCCGATGGCCGGCAAATCGGCGACAGGCCCCAGGTTGTCGCCGCGGTGAGACATGCTCCGGTGACAATAGTCTTCCAGGTAGCGGTTGACGCCGACCGCGGCCGCGGAGGCGCTGGAGGCCTTTACCCAAAGCATCCCGTCTTCCGTCTGCAGCACCGCTACGTCCATGCCGTTGTCCGGCGGTATCTGTACAAACCGGACGTGAGGACCCAGCCAGGGAACACGGCGGCCGATGAGGGCGCGGACGCCATCGAAGGGCGCCGCGTGCAGCGGTATAGTGGCTATCGCCAGGCCTACCGTCAAAAGCCATTGTCTACTATTCACCCCTTCAAAATAGCGCATTTTAGTGTGGGAATTCAGTGCAACCGGTTGTCCAATCATGGCCGGTTCGTACAAATCGTTTATCTTTTTCATCCAAAACAACCCACGATGAAAAAATACTTCGCCGTTTGCCTTCTTTTACTCGCCCGCGAAGGGCTATTTGCTCAAAAGCCGGTTCCGAACGTTCCCGGATTCACTCAGCCGGCGCCGCTGGATTTTAACGACCATGCGGGATATGTCCCCCTCTTCGACGGCAAAGCGCTCGACAAATGGGATGGCAATCCCAAATTCTGGCGGGTGGAAGACAGCGCTATCGTCGGCGAATCGACGGAACAGAACCCCAGCGGCAACAGTTACCTGGTTTACCGGGGAATGAAGGCCAAAGATTTTACCCTGAAGCTGAAAATAAAAGTGGAAGGAGATGGCGGCAGCGGCATACAATACAGGAGCCAAACGGGTCTGCCATGGCTGGCGCCGATCGCGCCGAACGTCACCGCCAACGTCGGCCCGGTGAATCTGAATTGGATGATGACCGGCCCGCAAGCCGACTTCTGGCCGTCGGCGCAGTACTGGACCGGACAGTTCTATTCTGAAAATAATCCGATGCGCATATTGGCATGGCGTGGCCAGGTTGTCGAGGGGTTTGGCATACACAGCAAACGCCTGATGGGGAACATCGGCGATATCATGGAGCTGGCCAAATACGTGAAGAAAAACGATTGGAACGACTATACGATTATCGCCCGCGGCGGCGTCTTTATACAAATCCTGAACGGCCAGCTGATGTCGGTGATGGTTGACGACGACCCCTCGTCGTTAAACAATAAAACGGGCTATATTGGTATCGAAATCGAGTCGATCACAAAAGTTTCGGTAAAGGATATCTGGATAAAGAAGTTAGACTGAGGCCGGCTACGCGTAAAAAGCTATTTGAGCAAAAGTACCTTCCTCCCTTTTTCCCTCCGGACAACCAGTAATCCGCCTCCGTCCTTAAAGGGCGTCCAGTCATACCCCTCGCCATGGGCGGTCTCGACCAGGCGATGACCATCGACCAGGATAGCCGACGGCTTCGCCCTCAAACGTATCTTTTCGGTCCCCGTCGTATCGAAGGTCCTGTAAAAAAGCACAACCGTCGAACTGTCGGCGTCGAAATTGAGGTAAATGTACTTCTTCAGATGTCCCCTGTAGTCGGCTTGCTGGATCACCGAAGTGGAGGAAATAATATGATCTTCACCAGGAGCCGTCAGGGTCGGCGTGGCATCCATTGCCCGAAGGAAATGGCGGATATAATCACCGTAGCCATCGGTCAGCCATGGCTCGTCCTGGGGAAACCGGTTCTTCCCATCGAAATCGACCATGTAGGTCGCCCAGTTCAGCTCACGGACGGCGTTGTCGAAGAAACTACTGTCCCCCGACAAGCTGGTATACAACAATTCGTCGGCCGCCTGGCGTGCTGAATGGCTTTCTCCGGGCACCTGATAGACCGTCTGCTCGTTGGTGACCGTTACGCCGTATTTTCTCCAGTTGTTGTTGGCGAAACGGGCGTGTACTTTGTCGATGATCGCCCGGACCTCCTGCTTCCATTCCGGGAACAGCGCCCGGTGTTCCATGATAAACCTGGCGAAGGTCATGGCGTTGATCTGCGTCTCGCTCCATTGGTCCACGTCTTCAAAAAAAGGGCCCCATTTATTCAATTGCATAGGGACGGCCCTCATCCAGGACAGCAGCCTGTCGAAGCCTGTGCGGTAGGCCGTGGTATCGCCTTGTCCAAGGCCCCGGAGGTCGAGGAACAATTGCAGGGCGGGCGCCCAGTTGCTGGTATAACCCGCCGTGTCCATACATGTCCCGTCGAGACCATGGTCGCGCAGCATACCCAGCTGCCCCGTGAATACATTTACCTTAAAAGGGAGGGGCGAATAGCTGCTGTCACCGTCCCGGATATGCGCCGCCAGTACATCGGCTATCCGGATCGCGGCCTCGAGATATTGGGGGTTCTCTCTTATCTTATATAAATGGATCAGCTCCAACGCAAAGGAACCCGCCTTATCAGGCTGGATAAAACCGCGGCCGATACGCATGTCCCCATCATAAACCCCCGAATAGACCAAGGTGTTGTATGGAAAAGGCATGGATGGCCAGCGGGTGTCGGAACCGGACAATCCATGCGTGAGATAGTAGTCGGCGATGAAGAACATGTTTTCCTTCACCCGCTCGTTACCGGAATAGGCGTAGTACAGACGCCAGGAGGACATCGCCATGGCAAACTGGTCCCCTCCGATGCCGCGCGGGTCGTCGAAATCGGGGTTCCACACCTGGTGATTCATATAATACGGCAGACCGTTCATGTCCCGGC